>Ga0209816_1002125_pt1 | contig 14255 bp, 21 predicted proteins | sample CoawatmetaG01DNA_FD_187509 | JGI IMG/M metagenome (GOLD analysis project Ga0209816, IMG submission 187509) | Marine microbial communities from the West Antarctic Peninsula - Coastal water metaG017-DNA (SPAdes) (version 2) | ecosystem: Environmental > Aquatic > Marine > Coastal ... | reverse complement strand
ATTTGACATAGATGGTAACTTCGGTGGATACCGTACAGACTACCACCAAGGTAAGTTCTCCTTTTACGATGGCGATAAACTATTAAAAGAAACAAATCTAAATGAGTTCAGATAGCCTAAACACATATTTAAAAAAAGGACTTCAACAATCTGACGATAGAGCAAAGCATTGCATATCTATTGGTAAGGATGGTGAAGATTTGTTTAAGGCTTTAACAGGAGCTTTAAAGTCAGACCTTAAAGACGATAAGAAACACATAGACTTTTATTGGGGTGATAAGCTCGTAGATGTCAAGGGTCTCAAGCCAATGCATAAACACGGCTTCATTCTTTTAGAGTTTCTTAATGTGTGGGGCTATCACGGATGGTGTGCAAAGGATTCTAAAGCAGAGTATATAGCGTTTCAGTTCCCAGATAGGTTCTATGTAATAGACAAAGACAAGTTGAGGTTAAAGGCTATAGAGTTATGTGACAAGTTTACCCCAGAGAATGTTACAAGAAAGAATAGGGTAAAACCCTCACAAGGTTTATACAAGTGGATAGGCAGATTTAGTAAGCAAGATGTATTCACCTATCTTAGAATAGAAGATGTGCAAGACATAATCTTTGAAGAAATAATCATACCTGTGTAGATTGTTAATAATTATGTGTACATTAGCATAAACTAAAACACATCATTATGTCTACAAAAAGGAAATTCACTTGGCAAGAAGACTTGCTTTATGGTGGTACTATGTTCATCGTTTGTTCAATCGGTATAGCTTTCTGGTTATTCATCTACGAACTAATAGAGCGCATCTAATGGACTATCTTGACTACGAACTACAACAGCACCAAGAGCAGCAAGAACAATGGTGTGAAGACTGCGGAGAGTATAGCACGGAAGATTGGAAATGTGATTGCGAAGAAATAATAGAAAGACAAATAGACCTACAAAAATGATGACACACACAAAAGCCCTTATTGATGCTCAGATAGTATTTGAAGAGCCATTGAACGACAAAGAGACGATTGATGCCCTTCTACATATTGATGCGAAGATGTACGCTAATATGGGTACTGATACTTCTAAAGCAGAAAAGGAATCTGTAAGGAGAGCATCCGCATTTATCTACAGACTTATCAAAGGAATAGACCCAGAGAAGGGTCAGAAGTTTCTTTTAGGAATGGGGCTTACCAAATGAAAACAATTAATAGTTTAAGTGGTGGTAAGACATCAAGTTACATTGCAGCTAACTATCCTGCGGACTATGATGTGTTTTCTCTTGTTCGTGTAGAAGATGTTAACTGCAAGTTTCCAGACGAGAAATTACGCAGAGAAGTAGAGGATAGAATCCAAGCACCATTTATAGGTACTGCTGAAGATGACACAATTATCTATACGATGCTTGACCTTGAGCAATACATAGGTAGGAAAATCACTTGGGTTACAGGTAAGACTTTTGAAGAGACTGTTAAGTCTTACAAGATGAAAAACGGAGGCTACTACTTACCCAACAAGGTTACAAGGTATTGCACTACGGATATGAAGACTATACCTATTGCTGAGTGGAGGTATAAGAATGTAGATGACGATGTGACTATGCGTTTTGGTTATCGTGCTAACGAACAAAACAGAGCCTTTAAAATGATGGAGAAAGTTAATGATAATGGAATGACTGAGGTTAAAATTATCATAGGCAGAACCAAGACAGGTACTCAGAACAAATGGAAAAATATAGAGTATTGTAAGCCAGAGTTTCCTTTAATTGATACACCAACTTTTAAAGACAACATAGAAGAGTATTGGAAAGACAAACCTGTACGCTTTGCTTATATGAATAATTGCGTTGGTTGTTGGTGGAGAAGCCCACTTCTCTTAAAGAAGATGCACGAAAAGCATCCAACTAAGATGCAATGGTTTGCAGACCTTGAAGAAGAGGCAGGTAGTACATTTCGCTCAGATGTTAAATACTCTGATATTATTAAATGGAAACCTCAGATAGAATTATTTGATGAAGATTTTAGTGAATGTGATTCTGGGTATTGCGGATTATGATTATGTTTGATAAAAAAGATGCAGACATCATTAACAATTTAATTCTATCCAAAGACATAAATGAAAAGGAACTAATACTCCTTGACAGGATATATAATTTAATTAAACAAAAACACCTATGAAACAGATTACGATGCTTAATGGTGAGAGCCATTTACAGGGGTGGCTTGTTGAACAAGCTATTAACGATGACTTCTACTATGGTTATTTGGGTAAGGTAGCTTTCAGCTCCTCCAACCTCAAGAAGTTATTAGATTCTCCAAGAACCTACTACAACCTTATGCAGTATGGAGATGAGAATAATAGCCAAGCTCTAAGAGATGGTCGCTTAATACACACAATGGTATTAGAGCCAGAGAAGATTGATGAGCTTATCTTCATTGATGTGATTAGCAAGAACACCAAGATATGGAAAGAGGCAAAGGAAAATCACCCTGCTCATTTGCTATACACAAAGAAAGAGAGAAGGAGTGCCGAGCGTTTAGCAGATGCACTATTCAAGAATCACCAAGCAGTAGAGCTATTGAGAGGTTCGCAGTTTGAAGTACCTGCAGTTGATTACATAGATGGCTACCCATTTAGGGGTAAGGCTGATATCATACAACCTAATGGTACTATCATTGATTTGAAGACTACTGCTGACCTTAGAAACTTTGTCTACTCTGCAAGACACAAATACTCCTACGATGTACAGGCGTATATCTACTGTACTCTATTTGGTGTAGACCATACTAAGTTTAAGTTCTTGGTAATAGATAAGCTCTCTTGTGATGTGGGTATCTATTCTATAAGTGAGGAGTTCTTTGACAAGGGAGAAGAGAAGGTCAAGTACGCTCTTAAACAATACTTAGACTTCTTTGAGGATAAGCCCTTATTGGACATTCAAGAGATGGTCAACAATTACACTATTGTAGGAGAGTTGTAATGGCAGACTTTAGCGGATTAGGCTTACGAGCCTTAATGATGGAAGTACAAGCGGTACAACAAGAGAACCTTGATAATGGTACTGTCGTTCTGACATTAGAAAACATCTATCAAGCTCTTGGCTTCTGCCTACATACTAAAGAGTATTGTGAAAAGCAGATACGAGAAGCACAAGCGGATAACGCTAAGTATAGAATGAAGGTCAACGAATTAAAAACAGAACTCAAAGAGGTGAAGACCCAAAGAGATAACTTATTAGAGAAGATAGAGATATGAAAGACCTCACAGTAATAGACCAATTCTTAATGGTCAAAGCATTCTGGAAAGAGTTAGAGAGTAAATACTTAATAGGCAAGGGAAGACATAGAGACTATGTAATATGGAGACACTCCTTTAGTGTTGCCTGTGTGGAGAACACGACACTATCATTAATGAAGATTGGTGAGATAATAAACAAAGACCACGCCTCCATCATACACGCTACGAAGCAGCACGAGATGAACTACCTGTATGATACTGTCTACCAACAGAGATACCTTGAACTAACTGAGGAGCTTGGCGAACTCATAGCGAGATACCAAGAGGTGATGCAAGACAACATAAGCAAACGAGTAGTAAACATACACGGAGAAAAGTCTGTAGAGAGTCTATTAGGTGGATACACCAAGCAAATCCAAAGACTAAAGACCAAGCACTCTAACGACACCAACGGACTAAAGAAGGAGATAGACTTTATATCAAGGCAGCTAAAGACTATGAAGGAGCGCAATAAGTTTTTAAGTGATGAACTCCTACGGATTAAGAACTTGATATGAAGAAGCACACTAAAATCTATATGGACTACTTCAAGTATGTTCTGGATGACTTCATAGAGTGTGAGGTATGCGGAGCAAGGGCGGTGGACATCCACCACATAGAGAATAGAGGTGCAGGTGGTAGCAACCACAAAGACACGATTGAAAACCTAATGGCAGTATGTAGACCTTGCCACATCTTTCACGGAGAGAGGAAAGAGTCTCTACAATTTTTAAAAGACATACACAACGAGAACTTATGAAATTTATAATTAGACATACCGTAGAGAAGTCCTTTGAAACAATAGAAGAGGCAAGGAACTACAGAGACACGATTACAACAGGTGTTACGGTTCTCACAGTAGACCAAGACCCATTTGGTAAACACTTTGAACAGAACCCAAGTTCAGCAAAAGAAAAATAGGGGAGCGCGGAAAAGTTTTTATGTTAGGAGTAGGATAAAGATTGAAATGCTCCCCTAATTATAAAGGGAGGTGGTTGTACTAATAATATTAGTCTTTACTTGGGGAAGTCACCACCTCCTTTTTAACCTAAAGAAAGGGGCGGTTAACTATAAATTAATCCCTTGAAGGGAAACACTTTTAGGTTGAATACAAACCGACCCCTTTTTTAACACCAAAGAGATATGAATTACAAAGAGTTAAATGGTATATCCATTAGAGAGGGATTTGTAAAATTCCACAAAGAGAATCCACACATATTTGAGGCTTTTGAAAAGCAGGTCTTTAAAGCTGTATCTATGGGTAAGAGTAAGATTAGCTCTAAGCTAATAATAAATTGGATTAGATGGAACGAGTTTTTAGACAGCTCAGACAAGAGCTTTAGAATCAACGATGCATATCAATCGTACTACTCAAGATTATTCGTAGAGAAACATCCTAAGTTTACAGATGTATTCAACTTCAGAAAACTAAGAAACGAGGAGGATGGAGTATATATGTCTGTAGCAGATGACGGTCAAGTATCATTCTATTGATATGACACGAAAGACACGACACATCAAAGCCACAGAAGCCTACTTATCTATGTTAATGATAGACAATGTAAACCTATCAATACAAGCAAGTAGATTTGGATGGACTAATGATATACAGGAAGCGTTGATGAACAACGCCCACTTAATAAGAAAGTACCAACGAAGACTAAGACTAATAAGATTATGAGTGAAGACAACAAGAGTGCTACGGTACTCATCAACCGCAACAACCTTAATAACCTATTTGAGTTATTAGTGCAAGTACACCTAAGAGGACAACTATCAAGAGATGAACAAACATTCATCAAGAACTTCATAGAGCTACCAGATGCTCCTACAAGAGAGAGCAGAGCAGCAAGAAGGTCTAACACCTCTACTATCAAAAAGCTATTTAGAGAAGAAGCTAAGAAACGCAATGAAGAAGAGTAGGTTAACATACTAAATTAGAATCTTATAGTATGCCGTTTAAAGAAGGACAAGAGAAAAAGGGTGGTAGAGCAAAGGGTCAACCTAATAAGACCACCGCAGAGATTAGAGATGCGTACCAACGCTTAGTAGAGAGCAACCTAAGTAATATGACCTTATGGTTAGCAGATGTTGCAGCAGACAATCCAGAGAAGGCTATGGACTTAATGCTAAAGCTAAGTGAGTATATGATACCTAAGTTAGCAAGGCAAGAGGTTACAGGCGCAGAGGGTAAGGACTTGTTTAAGAACATTACCTTTGAGTTTGGTACACCAATCAACGAAAGAGAAGAGTGAGAATAACAGGGTTCAGTCCACATAAGAAGCAGCAAGAGCTGCTCCACTCCATAATCAATGGGAAGGAAAAATACCACATAGCTTCTATAGGGAGGCAGTTTGGTAAGTCTATGATGGGTATGAACCTTGCATTGTATTGGGGCTTCAATGAAGCACCCTGTAAGATACTATGGGTATCTCCTGTGTATCAACAAGCCAATAAAGTACAGAAGGAATTGATGGGTGCTATAGGTGGCTCTGGTATCGTTAAGAGTAACAACTACTCTACTAACGAGCTTGAGCTAAAGAATGGTTCTGTTATTTACTTTAGGTCAGCTGAAAGATATGACAACATACGAGGTATGACCCTTGACTACTCTATCATAGATGAAGCAGCATTTATTAAAGACGATGCTTGGGCTGAGGCTATCAAGCCTACTACTATTGTAAGGGGTAAGAAGGTTCTATTTATCTCTACACCTAAAGGTAAGAATTGGTTCTATGACTTATTCCAATATGGTAAGAGTGAAGACTACCCTAACTACAAAAGCTACACAGGTAGCTCCTATGATACTCCCTTCATAGACATTGAAGAGATAGAGGATGCTAAGAGAACAGTTCCAGAGCTTGTATTTAAGCAGGAGTATTTAGCAGAGTTCATAGATGGAGGTGGTGAGGTGTTTACCAACTTAGACCTATGTACTTTTGAGAAGTACCCTAATGCTAATGGTAAGGTATTCGCAGGACTTGATATAGGTAAACAAGCAGATTACACCGTACTAACTTTAATGGATGCTAAAGGTAGGGTACTTGAAATCTACAGAGACAATAAGAACCAATGGAGCGTAATGATTAAGGAGGTGCTTGAGAGAGTACGCAAGTGGAACGCTTCTTTATTGGTAGAGGTGAATGGTGTAGGTGACCCTATCTACGAGCAGCTAAAGAATCAGTATGCAAATACCCATCCATTTATCACAACGAATAAAAGCAAGGGAGAAATCATTGAGGGTCTTATCTTAGACTTCAATGAGGTGAATGTACACATTCCATCAAAGAATCTATTTAGCCACCTCTACAATGAGTTGAGTTATTTCACTTATGAGTATAGCCCAAAGACACGAAGTATTAAATACGGACATCCTACAGGCTTACACGATGATACAGTTATGAGCTTGGCAATAGCCAACTACAACAGAAAGAAGAATAAGACATATGGAACATACGCAGTTAGGTAGAGAGGTTAAGATACTTCTACCAGAGAGTGCAAGAGAACTTACTATAGAGCAGTATCAAAAGTTCTTAAAGGTTGAAGGAGATGAGACATTCACAATGCTCAAGGCGTTAGAGATATTTGCTAACATACCATTGAAGGTAGCCTATGCAATGAGAGCGGATGACATTCTAAACATCTCTAACGACATCTTTACTATGATGAGTGTAAAGCATCCACTCGTAAAGAGATTGTCCTTTAGAGGTAAGGAGTATGGATTCGTACCAAACCTTGAAGAGATTAGCTTCGGTGAGTACATAGATTTAGATAGCTACCTATCAGATATGCAAAGCCTACATAAGACTATTGGGGTCTTGTATAGACCCATAACAAAAGAGAAGGGTGACCTATATGAGATAGAACCCTATAGCGGTACAGATGGTTTTTCAGACTTCCCATTGGATGTTGCTTTAGGTGCAACGCTTTTTTTTTATCGTTTAAGCAACAGATTGTTGAAGGATACCCAGACCTCTTTAAAGCAGGAGAAGAGCAAGTAGACCTATCAACCTCTGCTAACTTCTCTCGTAAGTGGGGATGGTATGGAAGTGTAGACCACCTTGCAGGTGGGGATGTAGGAAGGTATGATATGATAACCTCATTACCTTTAGTTCAATGCCTCACTAAGCTCATATACGATAAGGAGAAGTCAGAGGTAGAAAGGATTATGATGAAATCTTAAACACTACTTGTGTATGTTAATAAAAGTGTTTACATTTACATCAGTAATAAGAACTAAAGCAGATACAAGTGAAAACTACCAAAGTAAGAAGAGGCGAATACCAAATCACGCTCAACGGCATAACATTAAGTTTAATTAATGATATATGTATTGACACAGGGAAGAACCAAGGTTGGAATTTATACAATGAGGATGGTGAATGGATGGGATGCGCTGACACTAAAAAGAAACTAATACAAGCATTAAAAAATTCATAAATGCAAGAGTGGCAAGAAGAGATATTAGAGAGAGAAGGTTTTAACAAGCCTAATGTAAAGCCCACCTTCTGAGTGGGTTTTTTCTTTTAAACACCTTTTGCTCATAGAGGTTAACCTTGTATGAGTTCATTTTACGACATTACCACCAAGATACGAGAACACCTTATTTCTAATAAGCAGGTGAACACCGTAACAGAAGGAGACATCTTTGAGGTAGACCTCAATAAGCAGACTATCTTTCCTCTCTCTCACATTATGATAAACAATGTGACCTTCAACGAACATACCATTACCTACTCTATGTCCATACTATTTATGGATGTAGCTGATGTAAGTAAGGATGACCCAAGAGACGAGGCAGAAGTATTCTATGGTGTAGACAACAGACAAGACATCCTAAACACTCAACTCCTTGTTGCTAACAAATTGGTAAGCGAACTAAAGAGAGGTGACCTAATGCAAGAGAAGTACCAATTAAATGGTACACCTACTGCTGAACCTTTTGAGGATAGATTTGAAAACCTATTGGTAGGTTGGAACTTAGGATTGTCAATAGACATACCTAACACTATTACACTTTGTCCGTAGTATCAAGAAATACAGAGACTGTTCTGCGAACATTTGCAGAGAGAGTAATCAAGGCTGCAAGGCTAAATCTTGGAGCTACACGAACCATTACTTACAATGATGGTAAGAAGAAGAGAAGAAGACAAGTAAGCACAGGAAAGCTCAAGGATAGCTTAGACTACAATCTTACAACAGGAGTACACTTACTTATGTCTTTCACTATGGAGGACTATGGTAAGTACATTGATGAAGGTGTAAGCGGTACAAAGTATAAAGTGCCTGGTGGAAGCAGGTTTGGTTTTGATGGTAAGCAACCACCTACAGGTTCTATTAGAAAGTGGATGGCTCAAAAGAAAGTCAAGGCAAGGGACTTAAAGACTAACTCCTTTGTTAAGCAAACCGAAGCTAATTTAAAAGCTGCTGCATTCCTAATAAGTAGAAGCATAAAGCAAAGAGGAATACCTAAGAGTGAGTTCTTTCAAGCCCCTTTTAGATTGGAGTTTGAGAAGCTCCCAGACGATGTATTGAAAGCAGTATCTATGGATGTTGATGAATTTTTAAGATTTACAGTACGATGAGTGTAATAGTACCAACAAGTTTAGTAGGGGCAAGAAGCCCCATTTATGTAACTGCTCCTTACTCTGCTCTTGCAGGGTCTTTAACTGATGTTACCCTAAAGGTGTTCATTTGGAACGGAGCAAGAGGTACAAGACCTACCCTACCAGAGTATACATTATTCAGAGATGTCTTTGCAGGAAACGATGTATCCTTTGACATTGCTCCATTAGCAACAGAGTACATAGAGAACGACTATAGTAGTACAAGTGTTAACGCTACTCAAGCATCTATTGACAAGGGTGTGGTATGGGTACAAATAGACTACATAGTAAACTACATAAACAAAGCAGACCCACCTCAAACAATTAACGACACAGGAAGCTCTGACATATTCCCTGTAAGCAATGGCTACCATACTTTTACAGAGGGAGCTAACTTTGAGATTCCTTCGTTATTCTTAAATCAAGTAGAACGAGTATATGTTAAGCAGTCTGGCAACGAGGTAATTTCTATATGTATTGGAGAATACAATAGCGAAGATGTACAAGAGATTCTTTACAATGATGGTAGCGGTGACTATACCATTGACCTTACTTCTTTCCATACTCCTACTCAGCCAGAAGGTTCTATTTTAGACTTCCCTATAGGTGTTACAAACCTTACCACATATCTTACGGCTTTAGGGTTTACAGGAACAATGCCATCAGCATTAGACACTTACACATTAGACTTGCAAGGTAGCGCAGGGTCTTTGGATATTGTAACTATTGAGAAGGTGTGTGAACCTAAATACACGCTAAACACTATTGACTATATTAATCGTTATGGTACTTGGGACTTTATACAGTTCTTTAAGGTAAGTCAAGATAACTTCAATACCACAAGTGAGAAATACAGAAAGTCTATAGGCTCTTCAAGCATAAGCGGTTATAGTTATGATGCTACTAAAGAGTTGTACAAGCAGTTTAACACTAACGGAAAGACACGAACCACCCTAAACACAGGATGGGTTACTGAAGACTATAGAGAGGCTATAAAAGACTTAATGATGAGTGAGAGGGTAATGCTTAATGGTAAGCCTACAAGCGTTGTTACCAACTCAGTAACGCTACAGAAGTCAATTAATGACAAGACTATCAACTACACAATAGAGGTAGAAGAAGCATTTGATACACGCTATGTATAAAACAGACTTGTATATAAATGGTCAAAAGGCTGACCTATTTGATAACGAGAGCATAGAGATTAACCTAAATGCTCAGAACATCAAGGATATCTCTAAGGTATTTGGTGACTTCACCAATAGCTTTAGCATTCCTGCTTCACCTGCTAACAATAAGATATTCAAGCACTACTACAATGTAGATATTGATGGTGGGTATATATCTAACCTAAGAACCAATGCTTTTATAGAGGTTAATAACAACCTTTTTAGAGCAGGGGTATTAGAGCTTGAAGGAGTGCAAATGAAAAGCGGAGACCCTTACGCTTACAAAATAGCGTTCTATAGTAATGTGACATCTTTAAAGGATAGATTTGGTGAGGATACTCTAAACGACCTTGACTTATCTGCACAGAACCATACCTATAACGATACAAACATAGTTACAGGATTCAACGCATATGTTGATGATACAGAAGATGCTATAATATACCCACTCATTTCACCTGTAGCGAATTGGTATTATAATAGCGTTGCAGGAGACCATACCGATGCTAACATATATTACCATTCGGGTAACCATATACACGGAGTATTCTACTACGACTTAAAACCTGCTATCAAGCTACAGAAGATTATTGATGCTATAGAAGTAAAGTATGGCATTGAGTTTGAAAGCGACTTCTTTGCTGCTGCGGACTTTGGTAAACTATTTATGTGGTGTCACAGAAGAGCAGGGTATATGTTTAAAGACCAACCTAACGGATTTATAGGTGAGCCTATTCTGTTTGTCACAAATACCACAGGAGAATACAACCTTACCACACAGACCTACACGGTAAACGCTATACAAGAATCAGAGTTAAGGATAACATACAACACTACCTCAGCAGACGATTACAAAATTCAAGTATTCATAAATGGATTATTAGCAAATAGCAGAAATCATAGTGGTTCTGATTCTGGTATTTTTAATCTTGGGATTCTAAATGTAGGAGACACCATACAGATACGATACTCTACACCCGATACTTGGGATGGTTCAACCATCACATTAAACTCTGCCAACTTTGTCATAGAATACTTCTACTTGTCTTCTTGGAATTTAGGAGACGATGTAGCAATAGGAGCTGCACAGACACTATCAACAGATGTTGTAGTAGCTGACCAAATGCCAGAGCAAAAGGTATCAGACTTTATTGGTAGCCTTGTAAGGGCTTTTAACTTGGTTGTAGTTCCTTTAGGGAATGGTAAGTATGACATTGAACCATTAGATAATTGGTATGCAGAAGGCTCTACAAGAGAAGTTAGTGAGTATGTTGATACAACAGAGGTCAACATTAATAAACCCTCACTATATCGTAGAATCAATTTTAGCTACAACGAAACAGGAGCAATACTTGGAGAGCAGTACAGACTGCAAAATGATATAGGCTATGGAGACCTTAGAGCAGACTTTGCCTTTGATGGTGAAGAGTTTAATGTCGGTGTAGGCTTTGACAATATGCTCTTTGAAAGGTTGTCAGACCAAAAACCAAACGGAGTAGGCCTTACAACACTTAATGTAGGTAAGAGTATCACAAGAGAGATTGAGCCGTATATCGGAAGTCCTTATATTTTCTATGCAGCAGGTAACATTACAGGTAGCCAATCTTTCAGCTATGTGAATATGGCTAATGCACATTTTGATTTTACTGACTTTTGGCAAGTGGGTAATGTAAATAACACAACGGCTGATTCAGTTACTAAAACGCTAAACTTTGGTACAGAGATTGACCCTTACTTACTGCAAGGGTTTAACCAAGGGTTGTACAAGACTTATTGGGAGGATTACATTACAGATTTGTATGATAGAAAAAGAAGAGTGTTTATATACAAGGCTCAAATGCCTTTGGGCTTAATGTTAGCATTGAAGTTAAATGACAAGCTCACCATAGGTGAAAGAAACTATCTCATCAACCAAGTAAAGTTAAACCTTACCACAGGTGAAGCTCAATTAGAACTACTCAACGATGTTAAGTAAGTTAGGTTATCTTATAAAGGCTCTCAAGGAGACTAATGAAAAGGATGAGGACATTAATACTGCTAAAGGCAAGTATCAATATCCAAGAACCTTTAAAGAAGCGATAGGCAAATGGCAATAGAGAAGAACATAGTAATAGGTGCAGACCTTTCTGGTCTTGAGGTAAAGTTAAATGAGCTTATTGACTTACTCAAGAACTCACAGACCCAAGCCGATAAGACCTCAAAGTCGGTTGAGAATGTAGCTGATGAGGTTAAAGAGGTAGGTAAGAGTGCTAAAGAGGGTGCAAAGGGTGTTAAGGTCTTAGCCAACGGCATTAGAGGTATAGGACTTGCACTTAAAGCAGCAGGTATAGGTCTTCTTATAGAGGGCTTTCAATTGTTTAAGGATGTATTGAAGAGTAATCAAGGGGTTGCAGACACTTTTGCGGTAACCCTTCAGACCCTTGTCTTCGCTTTTAATGGTATTATCAAAGCAGTTTCTTCTGGAGACTTTTTATCTATACCTAAAATCCTTTCTGAAGCAAGAGAACAAGCTATAGAACTTGTTGCTTTACAAAATGAGATATTATTAAAAGAAGCAGAGAGAAGTAAACTTCAAGTTAAAGATTTGATTCTTGCTGAAAAGCAAAGACAGTTTAGAGACGATGAAACCCAAAGCCTTGATTCAAGAATAGAAGCAAATGAAAAACTAAATTCTATTCTAAAGAATCAGATACTTGAAGAACAAGCGATAGTACAGTTAAAAGTAGATGCTGCTAAAAAGGAGCTTTTAAGAAACGACAACATAGCAAACGAAGTTGCTCTCTTAGAAGCAGAGACCGAGATGCTTGAGGTTCAAGAGAGGCTTGAGGGTCAAATGTCGGAATATCAAATGAACAGAAACTCATTACAAAGAGAAAGTTTACAACTTACTCGTGATAGAGCTGATGTAGTAAGAGACACAGACCGAGTAATTGAAGATGTTGAGAATAGCCGTTTAAATAATGAGCGAACTATGCTTGAGGAAGAGATGCGAATGGCAAAAGAGCGTAGAGATGCGGATGTTGCTTTGTATCAATCACGAGTAGACCTTGCTAAAGAAGAAACTGCTGAACACATTGAGAATCTTAACAAGATTAGTGAAGTAGAAGCTCAGTTCTATCAAGAACAATCTGATAGACAATTACAACTAAGAGCTTTAAAACAAGAATCAATTCAACAAAACTTTGATTTAACTTCTCAAGGTTTAGGCGCATTAATGTCTCTTACCGATGCCTTTGCTAAAGACGATGAAGAGAGTGCTGAGAAGTCTTTTAAGATTAATAAGGCACTTGGTATTAGTCAAGCAGTAGTTAATACTGCTATGGCAGTAACGGCTGCTTTAACCGCAGGGGGTAACCCACTTAAATTAGCCACAGGTCAACAATTTGTAGAAGCAGGTATAGCTGCTGCCGCAGGTGCAGCACAAATAGCTACAATATCCAAACAACAATTTGGAGGAGGTGCAGCATCTTCATCTAATATACCTCAGCCTTCAGAGACTTCAAGCCCTCAATTTAATTTAGTAGGCTCTACAGGTCAGAATGCAATCCTTGAGTCATTAAGAAATAACCCTGTAAAGGCTTATGTAGTAGGTAGTGATGTCACAAGCCAACAACAATTAGATAGAAATAGAATTAACCAAGTAAGTTTCCCATAATGAGAATAGTAGAATTATTGTTAGACGAGGATAGCCTACAGGCAGGTATCCAAGCAATCAGTATTGTAGAGTCTCCTGCAATAGAATCTGATTTTGTAGCCCTCAAAGAAGAGGAGCGTGTAGAGTTGAAGACCATAGACGAGGACAAGCGTGTACTATTAGGTGCTGCGTTAATTCCTAACAAGCCTATCTATCGTAAGAGTGGTGAGGATGAGTATTACATATACTTCTCGCAAGACACGGTAAGAAAAGCAAGTGAGTTATTCTTCATCAATGGCAATCAGAACAAAGCCACCTTAGAACACCAAATAGACATTACAGGATTAAGTGTAGTGGAGAGTTGGATTATAGAAGGAGAGCAAGACAAGAGCAAGATGTATGGTATGGATTTACCTGTAGGGACTTGGATGGTATCAATGAAGGTAAACAACGATGAGATATGGCGCAACTATATTAAAAATGGTAAAATCAAGGGTTTCAGTATAGAAGGGTTCTTCGTTGATAAGGTAGAGGCAAGTAAGCAATCACCAGAAGAGGTAGAAGCAGAAGGTAAGATAGAGGCTATC
>Ga0209816_1002114_pt1 | contig 14306 bp, 12 predicted proteins | sample CoawatmetaG01DNA_FD_187509 | JGI IMG/M metagenome (GOLD analysis project Ga0209816, IMG submission 187509) | Marine microbial communities from the West Antarctic Peninsula - Coastal water metaG017-DNA (SPAdes) (version 2) | ecosystem: Environmental > Aquatic > Marine > Coastal ... | reverse complement strand
TCTGGCTCTGTTGACATAGTTTTTACAAAAGTGTTTGCTAAATCTTTTCTTTTTATTTCTAAAGCATCACCAACTTTTGCACCCACAGTAGATTTAAATACTTCTTCTGCGCCTATGTTATTTCCTGTTGAAATAGCATCTACAAATTCTCTACTCATTTATTATTTCCTCCATTATCAAATTTATTATCTTTTTCTGGTTCTTCATAATCTGGCATCTGATCAGGTGAAATAACACCACCACCACCATCTTGTGGATACCTTGTTATTCCATCACCACCATCAGGTATACTTATACCACCATCTAATGGGTCAATTGTAAGCTCTTTTCTAATCTGATCATTCATTTCTGAAATCTCTGCATCATTCATACGTAATACTTTTTTAAGTACATATTCTTTACTAAAGAATGTACCGATATAAGATTGAATTGAATCAAGTGTTTGAATACGATCATTAAGAAGCTCTGCATCTTTAAGTTCAGAAAAATGTCCATCCTGTAAAAAGTCATATTGAATATGCTCTTGCATTAAGTCCCAATCTTCTGGAGCAATAACACCCTTTAATAGAAGTTGAGTTTTAAGAATGTCTGTAAATAAAGGTGTAAACTTTTTACGAATACGTTGTACAAACTTAGTAAATTTAAGTTCATCTCTTGTTATTTCAGAAGCTCTTCCTAAAGAAAATCCACCTTCAGAATCCATACGAGAGATGGGAACATTCAAAGATTTATAAAGTTTCTTTTGGAAGTATGTAATATCATCAATTTCACCAAGATTAGAACCGCCTGGCAAAGTTGTAATTTCAGTACCTCTACCACCTTCACGGCGAGGCAACCAAAAATCTTCTAACATTGACATATGATTTCTATCATCACGGATTTCTCCAGTAGATGCATCATATACCAATTTGTTACGATAACGATTCATAACATCTTTTAGATATTGTTCTGCTTTAATTTTTGGTAAGTTACCTACGTCAATATAAAAGATACGTCTTTCTGGGGCTCGTGATATACGATAGATAACTAAAGCATCTTCAATCATACGTAACTGATTGACAGGTTTAATTGCTTTGTGAAGATAAGATAAAATTCTACCAGAATTACCATCAATAGTACCAGATGGTGCATATGAAATTGCATCTGGAGCTATTTTTAAACCAGAACCACCACCAGCACCAGTAGATAAACCTTTTTCGTTATAAAGATAATATTCATCAACAGAACTGACCATATCAACACCAGTTTTGTTACTCTTAGCTTTTTTAACTTGTCTAACTTTTCTAATCTTTGTTGGGTCTATATACCTAAGTTCTACAATACCTTGTTTTGGATTCTTAGTGTCAATAATTTTATGGTAAAATAATCTACCATCAACATACCAACGCCTAAAGATATCATGGCCCTTCTTCTCAAAATGAAGAAGCCGCAATACTTCTGAAAATTCTTCTCTTATTCTTCTTTTTATTTTCTCTGGATACGGTAGACGATCAAGAGTAATTTGTACTGCTTGATCATCCTCATTTGCAACGATACCCTCATTTATGATATCTTCAATTGCAGTGTCGCACTCAGGTTGTTGTGCAATATCACGATACCGCCGGATTAAATCTAAATCCGTTTTTTCTCTACCATCAGTGTCTAAAATTTGTCCGAAAAAACCACCGCCAGCAATATCTAATGTGCCGTCGTCAGCAGTGGGGGTAGTGAATGATGGTACACTACCCTCTGCTTTTTTTGGTCTTTCTATACGGAACCCGAAAAGTTCAGCCATACTATATTTCTCCTACGTTCTATTTAGTAGGTAAATTAGAACGATACTCCAGAAGGTTCAAAGTGCTGATATCTCCAAGTTACTTCAAAGGTTTCAATTTCTGTTGCCTCTGTGTTAGCAAGAGCAATCTCACCAACTGTCAATGGATAAGCTGATCTGAAGATATAACTCTTCAATACAGTTTCATCACGATCCAACTGTTCTACAGTCAAATCGGTTTGATAATCAGCAGGAGCTACAACACCAGTATTATTTGCATAATCGTTGATACCATTCTGCCATCTTTCCATTGCATTTCTAATCATGAAATCAGTATCATTCATGAAGGTGGTAGTCCATGCTTCAGGAGCAGGCCTATCACCAGATACATAAATGTTTCTTCCACGAAAAGGAACAGCAATTTCACCCAATGTCGAAGCGGGTAAGTTAGAAGCACTCACTAGAAATGAAGTTCTACGAACATCAAGTCCAATTGCAATGCCAGGTGGGGGAGTAATAGTTACCCTGTATTGGTTAGCTCTTGCACCACCACCGATTAAGTTAGCTTTAAAGTCATCTATGTTTGCCATGATTAACCTCCTACCTCACTAAAGGCAACCCCTGTTCGAGTTGCGATAAAGTTTAGGGTAATAAAGTTAATAGAACGAGCTGGTTTGATGTAAATATCACCAATAAACTCATTACGATCAATAACTTCTCCCGTGTTGTTTGTTGCGTCAGCGACTACCTTAAAGTCAGTGATACCACGGCGACCTTGAACATCCCTCAAGAAAGGTTCTACTAAGTTACGGAATTGAGCTCTTGTAAATTCATCATTAAACTCAAATAGTTGAAACTTAGATGCAGTTGCGATTGCTTTTTCAAGAACCAAGAACAATCTACGAACATTGATACGATCAAATGCACTTGGTTTTGATAGAGCAGTCTTGTCACCAAACAGAACCACACCTTGGCCTGGGAAGTTAACAACAGGATTAACTCTAAAGCGATATAATTGATCTCTTTCACCCGCACTTGGGTTATAAGACAATTTAATACATCCACGAACATTTCCACGATTAAATCCAGCAGGAGAGAACCAAGGATCAGCAACACCATCAGTGTTAGCACAAAGACCAGCAATATCCCCATTCAAAGGAACAAAACGATATACATCTGAATATTTGTCGTAAATATATTTGTAACTGCTATCAAAAACCATATAAGAAGATGATGGGCATAACTCAAATGCAGAAGTTACATTTTCTGTTTGTGTAGTTGTGTTTGCAATACCAACCGTTGCAGAACGGAATGGCGAAACAAATCCAACACAATCTTTACGGCCTTCTACAAGAGAAGTAATCATTGTTACATGAGTATCTTGTCCAGCAGCAGTGTCGGTAACACCAGAACTTGGCCCACCAAGAACTAAATTTACATCCACTGATTCAGCATCAGCAAACTTATCATAAGCAAGTTCTAATTCACCAGCAGTAACAGCATAATCATCTGTTCCACCTGTTAAAGAAACAGTAGTAATAGGAATTACTGATGTATATGCAGTTGCAGTATCAGTACCCCAGTTAGTACCAGCAGCAATATGATCACCCCAATAAACAAATGCAGATTGGTTAAAAAATACTGTTGGATAATAGATACTATCTCCTTGAGGCCCTTTAGCAGCTGGATTTTTTGATAGGTTAGCATAAGTTTCTATGACAGAGTTTACTCTTTGACCAGCAACATCTACATCAAAACCAGTAATGTCTCCAGTTGTATCAAAAACAACAACGTGTAATTCATCACCAGTACCACGACCATTTTGTTTATTAAAATCAGATTGGGTAGGAGGTGCGTCAAATAAATCAGCATATCTCCAACGTCTTGTGATTAAAGCATTATCTGGAATAATAGTTTGCAATCCACCTTCATCTGGGTCATCCTTTAAACGAATACTTAATACTTCACCACTAATAGAAGTAACTTCGTATTGAGTATTACCAGATTCTATAGAAGCGTAATCTGAAAATGCTAAAACAACATTGTCTGCAACTGTAATAGGTTTGTCTAAAACAAAGACTGTTGCTGAAGTAACTGTTTTAACTTTAACTATCTCAGTAATACCATCACCGATAACACGATGACCTACTGCAACCGTACCAGAACCACCATCAACTGTAAGGTTAATGGAAGCAGTAACAGCACCAGCAACGACTTTTGTGACACTAAAAGCTTCATGAAACTTGATCATGTCTCCAACTTGGAAAGCAAACCCTGCTTCATCAGCATCATCGACTGTAATCGTTTTATCACCAATAGCTCCAGCACCGTTTACTAGGTTGTTTGAACCCAAGTCTTGACTGTATGATTGTGCAGTAGGACAAACTTCAACACCAACTGAGTTACCTAAAACACCAGCAGAACGTGAAAGCCAATCGTTAGTAGTGTTTTGTCCATCACCTGTAGTTGAAAAGAATGAAGTGAGATAATGATCGTTATCACGAACTAATATACCACTAGATTCACCAGCATTAAGTATGGCAGATTCTGCACGAACAATTTTTAGAGTGTTACTATATTTTAGAAAGTTAGAAGCGGTAAACCAAAATTCGAAATTATCTGCATTAGGTTTGCCGAAGTTATTAAGGAGATCAGCTTCAGAGGTGACTGTAACTATTGAAGACACAGGGCCCTTTTGGAATGGGCCTGCAATTGCACCAATTGTGGTGTCAACTGCTGGAACAACATTAGTTAAATCAATCTCTTTGACATGAACGCCAGGAGAAACTAGAAAAGACATAAATTGTACTCCTTATCTTTAAGAGTTGGTTTTTGTTTATTACAGATATTTATAAGAAAACAATATTAGAAAAACTGTTTTTATAAGTGTTATAACATATAAATAATAATATGGTAAATGCACACTACGAAAAGTATAAAGACACAATTAAAAAGGTAGCTCGTAGAAACTATCGTAAAAGAATTATTTTGTTAAATGAAAATTTAGCTAATAAATCTTGTAAACATTGTGGTGAAAGTGAAACTGTGTGTTTAAAATACTATCCCCACGATTCAGAAATAAGAAAAATAACAAAACGAGTGGGTACTAATCCTAAGAGTAGAAAAGAAATATTTTTACTTATTGATGAAAGTATTATATTATGTTCTAATTGTTGGATTAAAAATGATAATGATTTATTAGAATTTATATAGCATCACCAATCTGATCCATAATCTCTCACTACTGCAGCCCACTTTGTGCCATACTCATCTACCATATTTCCTATATTTTCATCTTCTAAACCATTAATAACAAAACCAAAAGGAGCCATATCTTGTTCTAATGCATTTTGTTGTTCTCTCATCATAGTCATACGTACATCACTATCTGTTAATTCTTTAAAATATTGTTGATCTGTTACCCACGCAAATATAAACAAGCAAGCAACTAGATCATCATTACATCCATCATCAGCTTCATATGAAGAACCCTTTACAATAAATGTGGATAATTCACTAATAATATCTAAATCTTCTACTATAAGTTTATCATCTTCAATTAATTGTTTGAGATTAGAACATCCTATTCTTTTAACAGCCTTAGTAGTTCTAACTCCCAATTGCGCTTTTCCACCGCTGAACCCCCCTCCTAGTACCTGTCCTGACCGTCCACGCATGGATGCCATTATAAGGTTGTCATACTCCAAGTCAAACTGTAAAGTGTTTGCAACTTGTTCACCAATATCATTTACTTCAACAAGAACAAATGCTTGGTTGTATGCACGAGCAACTTCATAAATTTTTGCTGGAAATAGAAGAGGTTTTATTTCATTGTCTCTATATTTTGAAACTACCCTGTAAGGCATTTCTGTTACATCAACTACAATAAATGCAGAATAATCATTTTGTGTTCCTCGAGCAACGTCAGCAGTAATTACATACGTATGTCCCTGTTGTGGTGAAATATGTACATCAAGGCCTGCGTTTGATTGTTTAGGTTCTCTGTATGGTATTACTTTAAGTTTCTTTGCAGTTATAAGAGTATTGATAGAACCAAGAAACTCACACTCAAATTCTGTGTTAAATTGTTGTTCACTAGTATTTGAAATAGTTTCTTTTTTCCATTTTTCATCACGGCCTGGAATTTCACTCCAATGAACCTCAATAGGAACGTATGTATTTCGTTTTTCTTCTGCATCTGTCCATATCTTATAGAACATATTCATACCGTGTGGAGTTGATACTATCATGACTTTTGTGGTTTTACCAGAAGAAATAGTGGGGTAAACAGAACTAAAGAATTGTTCAGCTACATTACTGGGTACATACGCAAACTCATCAAGAAATATAATATTATAAGAACCACCACGAACCGCACTAGCTGAAGTAGAAGACGCCAATATTTTACTACCATTTTCAAGTTCTAAACTTCCTTTGTTCCATGACATAACTCCTTGTTGTAACCACTTAGGTAAATGTTCATATGCAAGTTGTAGTCTACTTAATAAATCTCTTGCGGTTGCAGCTTTGTTTGCAAGTATAGCAATATTAACACTTGGATTAAATAGAGCATAGTGTAATAGATAAGATACCATAACAGTAGATTTACCAGACTGTCTAGGTAGTTTACAGATAGTAAAACGATTACTATGAAATGTACCAACCATTTCTTTTTGAAAAGAATACATATCAAATGGTACTAGGCCTTCATCAAGAGAAATAATTTTTACATAGTTCTGTATAAAATATATTGGGTCTTCCATACAAAGAGTATATTCTTGAAGTTGTTTTTTTGTCCAAGATTGTTGTACGTTTGCTTTTTTAAGATTCGGATTACCAAGATAAGTAGCATCAACCATCAGATTTACCTTTTAACATTTTTTGTAATTCAGCAGTAGAACCTACGAATAATGCATTCGTAACATTTTTAGGAGCAGTGTTTGGTACTTCTTTAAGTCTCTTCATTTTTTCTTGAAGATCACCAAGTTTTTCTGCAACTTCTGCTACCTGTTTAATAAGATTTCCAGCAACCTCATATCCCCTTGGATGCTCACCTTCTTTTGCAAGCTCAAGTATTCCATCAATTGCAGTTGAACCCTTCTCTACCAAAGTATGAAAAGTATCTCTTTGAAGACGATAATCTTTTTCAATATCATCACATTCTTCAGTGTTGTTTTCTACTACGATTGGTAAAGTTTCTTGATAGTCTAAAGGTTCTGTTTGTGATGTAAGAACATCACCAGCAACCCCAAGAGCTTTATTCAATTCTTTAAGGGTATTGACCATTATATTTTAACTCTTATCTGTACCTGTTACTGGATCAAAATTCTTTGCATCTTCAAAGAAAGAAGTTGTTTCATTAAAACCAAAATCATCATCTGCATCAGCATTAGTAGGATTTGGTGTAACTGTGTATCTTTGTTCTCTTTTAGGAGCAGTATCTTTAAGATCAGTATACTGATCAACTTGTACTGTTTTGATAACAGCTTGAGAAGTAACAGGGCCATAGAGATAAAACTTTGCAGTAAAATCTAAAGTGTAAATTAATGCACGGCGTGTTTCAAAATCGCCCTGATAATTATCTTCATATGCAACACTATTTAATATGATAGGAACATCTCTTTTAATTCCCATATCTGCCATGTCATTAATAGTAAGAGTATAGTCTGGTTGAAAGTATGGAAGAATCTGTTCAATGATTTGTAAAGAGTCATCAGATTCTTTAGCCATCACATATAACTGAATATTTAAATTATAAGGAACAGGCATATACTGAGAGTCAAGACGATTAGCACTTGCACCTTTAACTTTTTTAAACTTTTGCACTCTATTCAATTTTCTATTAGGGTCATACTGTAGGTTTTGTATCTCAAAACCAATACGAGGAAGAGTAATAGCAACTGTCTTTGATAGACTTGCATCTTCATTTAAACGAGTAAGCCATTTCTGTCTCGGCCCGTAAGCAAGAGGAACCTTCATTGATTGTTTTATGTTACCATCATTGTCCTTACGAACAAGTTGGATATTATTAAAAGTTGTCCCAAAAGCAATAATAACTTTTCTTATGCTTTCATGATAAAATTGTTGACCTAACATTACGAATACTCCTTATTAATTATTAACTAACTGCGGCACTAAATGGTGTTGCTGGGTTTGCACCAGTAGGTGTACGCATCTGACCCTCTACGTGCCATAAATTAGCGGCTATATCAATTAATGTAAGTGTATCACTAACCTGTCCACCTTGTGTACCGCCGTTTAATGTAATTGTATCAGAGGTAGAGGCAGTTCCGAATATTGTTTGTGCAGTGCCATCTAAATCCATATTTTTAATAGTACCATTAATTACGTTATCAGCATCTGGACATTGTATCTTGTATGTGTTTGATCCCATAGTAACAGTTACGATAAATTTATATACGTGTCCTGTTCCAGTTGCGTCTGGAAGAGTTAATACAACATCTGCGTTACCACCAACTTCGCCTAGTAACAAAACTCTACCAGCGTGTTCTGCTGAAGTAATAGCATCAGTTGCTACAAAAGTGTGTATTGCTTGGCTGAAAGAACCAGTTAAATTTGTTAGTCCAGAGAATGTAGCTGCAACACCAACAACATTACCATCTGCGTCAACAGTAAAGTCATCATTAGTGTTAATACCACCATCTAAACTAGAAAGACCACTGGCACCAACAGTAGCAGCAGCTAATCCTGTTGCAGTTAATAAACCACTACTACTATTAAAGGTTAGGTTAGTACCACTTTTTGGAGGTAAGTCTCCAGTTGCGGCAGTTGCAAATAATGGGAAACAAGTAGTATCACTCGACTCATCTGCAACAGTAACGGCAGTAGCAATATCAGATGTACCTGTAACATCACCAGTTATATCACCAACAAATGCAGTTGATGTAATACTTGTTGCACCAGTAACTACTCCAGCATCAATTATAATCGCACCGTCAAGAACAATCTGTTGACCACTAAGAGGTGTAATTAATAAATCAGTACCAGCAGTAGAACTTAATGTGTTACCATTGATATTAAGATTATCTACTTGTAATGCAGTAAGAGTTCCTACTGAAGTAATAGCAGTTTGAGCTGCACCAGTAACAGTTGCGGCTGTACCAGATGCGTTACCTGTTACGTTTCCAGTTAAAGCACCAGCAAATAATGTTGCAGTCAACAATCCACTACTACTATTAAAGGTTAAATTAGTACCACTCTTAGGTGGTAAATCTCCTGTTGCAGCTGTTGTAAATAATGGAAAACAAGTTGTGTCAGATGATTCGTCTGCTACTGTAACAGCAGTACCAACAGATGCTAATGCAACTGCAATGTTTCCAGTACCATCAAAACTAGTTCCACCAATAGTTCTTGCAGTCGCAAGAGCTGTAGCAGTTGCAGAAAGTGCTACTGCGATATTTGCAGAACCATTAAAACTTGTTCCACCAATAGTTCTGGCAGTTGCAAGTGTAGTTGCTGTATCAGCATTACCTGTCACATCGCCAGTTATATCACCAACAAATGCTGTTGAGGTAATACTTGTTGCACCAGTAACTACACCAGCATCAATGATAATAGTACCATCAAGAACAATCTGTTGTCCTGATAATGGAGCAATCGTTAAATCTGTACCAGCAGTACTAGAAATAGCATTACCATTGATATTAATATTATCTACTTGTAATGCAGTTAGTGTTCCTACTGAAGTAATTGCAGTTTGAGCAACTGTAGCAAGAGCGCCTGTAATTGTTCCTGTTGTTGTTAAATTTTCGTTACCAAATGAAATTGCACCAGAACTATCTGTAATAGAACCAGCAGCTAATGCAAGAGTTCCACCATTAAGAGTAGTGCCGTTTACTGTTGTTGTAGCAAGAGTTGTAATCGTTGCTGATGTTTGTGTTCCACCAACTACACCACTAATTGTTGGAGCAGTTAAAGTAACTACTGAAGCAGTTGCACTAATACCACTACTCAAAGACAATGTATCTCCTAATAGAGTATAAATCTCTAAGAAGTTATCATTAATTTTATCTGAGGCTGCGCGTAAGGTATCACCTGTACCATCATTCGCGTTACCACCCAATCCAAGGACTTGATTTGCCATCTACATTCTCCTAAATCTATTTATAATCATGTAGGATCACCAAATGGATTAGATTCTGTAAAATCTAAAACTGTATCATCTAATGTATCAAACAATTCGTTTTGTGCAGTCTTGTCATTTGTGTTATCTCCAAGACTTCGTGCTTCTTCTTGTAGTAGATACTCTGCATTACCAGTATCAGCTGAATTTTCAAGTATAATACTTTCTCCAGAAGAAGATGAATCGGTACTAACTATTGTAGTATCTATCGTAACATTATTTACATCAATTGTATACAGTTCACTATCAATAGATAATGATTGACCTACTCCTGTTTCTTGTTCTAGAGTAAACTGATACTCAAGTTGGTTGAGACTTAAAGCATCCTCAATCGCATCAATCGTATCTATACCAGTATTAAGTTCTTCAGAAGCATAATCAAACAGACGGCATCTTAATTTATATACAGGATTATTGTCCAGTTGAAAGAAAGGCTCATCGTGATCTACAAAATTAACTTGAAACATTTTATTTAGTATTGGATGATAAATTGCATCACCCTCAAAAGGACGATCCGAATCTGTTGCATCTGTTTCTGATATAATGTAGAAATCACTTCCCTCTAAGTCTGTAGCTGTTAATGCAAGTGTTCCTGCTTCTAGAAGAACAGAACCACCCTCTTCTTCATCAGTTCCAGACTCTATGGTAATCTGTTTTGTAAGTTCTTGAAATCTTAATTTGTTTACTACAAAGGTTGCTTCACTTAAATTCTGTAAACCAAACTGATTCATTATCTCTCGTTCACCAGCAAAACCACCGTCTGCATTTTCCATATACATTTCTATTTTTGCAGCGTCTTTAAATTTAGAAAGAGTGTCTCCACCAAGAATAGAGTCTTCTGCAACAATAGTACGATCCATATAGAAAACGTCATGACCATGTATCTGAATTGCCTCGGCAACTAAGTTTGAGTATAAACTTTGTTCTGTTGATATTGCGGCAACATTACTGGTATGAAAAAATGCATTTACAGCCATACTATTATCCTACCATATAACTAACTGGTAATTCAAATGCTAATTGAATTTGATCCTCTAGTTTCTGTTGCTCCTCTATTGCTTGTGAGTATATTGTTTCACCGTTCATGGTAACACCACCCAACATTGCAACACCACTAAACTTAGATAAGTTTGCTCCCCACTGCCCTTTGATTAATGCAGTAGCATATCTTTTAAGGTATATGTCATCAAATATGTCAGTGTATGATGTAGGGTCAACCTTACGATAGCACTCTATTATTATATGTTCAGTATCGGGAACTATCTTATTTTCCCAATCCATATCTATATAAAGACGGTTTTGATGTTGATTAAAACGTATAGGTGTTTCTCCAACAAGAATATGTTCAAGGAAATCTAAATTCTGCATCTGTAACTGATAGTTCATAACAGATGTAGATGAAAAATCATAAAGGTCATTTAATCTCAGCTGATAACGAACATCAAATAAACTTCCACCACCACCTGTGTCAGTTAAAGGAAATACTCTTAAAACGGAAACTACAGATTGGGGAACAGGAATCCAATTATTACCTTCTTTCCATGTAGAGGTTACAGTTGCATCCACTGAATCAGTTGCTGTAGTTGATGTATTTGATCTTGCTCGTGTAACGTCAGCAGCAGTTATAAGATGTTTAAGATACATCTTCTCAATACCGTCATAATGATACTGTGCAAAATACTGCAAGGCTTCATCTATACGATCATCTACTTGGTCATCTGATACGTTGATATCTATAACTCCAGAACCAAGAGCTCTTAGACAATAATTTTTAAAAGTTTCTTTAGTAGAAGGTATAGCCATAAAATTAATTCCTTTCTACATATTTATAAGAGTAACTATTCTATTAAACTATTAGATTGCATACCTAATCTACCATCAATATCTTTTAAATCACTGGCGTGTTCCATCCCCTCCTTAACCAACGCAATAGCTGCAAGTGTTGTTGCTATTTCTTATTATCCTTATGCTGCTATATTAAGTTGTGATAGATTTTGCTTTATCTTTTCAAATGGTGCAGACCAATCACCGTATTTTTCTTGTCTGAATAAGGTGACGCTATCGTAAAAGGGCGATTTAATTCCCGGCATAGCCCACAGATAATATGACAAAACAGGTACAACGATCCAAGTAGGAACACCCATTGCCGCTGACAAATGGGCAACGCTGGTGCAGCTTGTAATAACTAACTCACACAAACTGATCTCTCTGCGTGTGGCTGTCCAATCGGTAACATCAGCTTGCGGCATATAGTTGGGTTTTAACTCAGAGCCACCATCACGCTGTAACGATATACAATCTAAGCCTTTTATTGCATCAAACATTAGATTAGCAGGAAACAAGCGGTGTTGCTGGTGTTCAAATTCTGGATTACCTGACCACCTTATTCCAATACGATCTTTAATTGGTTGAGCAGTTTTATTAATATAGGAATGTCCTTTGATGTCTGCATATTCAAGCTCCAAGATAGTAACGGCAGACATTGACGGAACCCAGTATTGGATATCTACACCGCCAGCGGCTTCGATAGTTACTAACTGAATATCGGTATCTATAAGAGGCCATATTTCTTTTGAGCAAGCAATAACAGTTGGCTTTATATAATCTACAAAGCGTAACCCATGAATTTGATCACCTATACCACCCTCAAGAACTAGCATAATATTCCCTTTGGATTTACCATCCCATATTGGGGCGGATGTCCCACAGTGTCTATTTCCAAAAACATTAATTTGTCTACCAGCATCCATTGCTCGATGGCCATCAAGCAATTTACCTTTTGTTAATAGAAACCAGCCTCGGTTAAACTTTGCGCGAGGATCGTTGGGTGCTTTCTTTTCTAGCTTTTCTGATATCTTCCAGCCGCTATCAAAGTCACCTTTTAATCCACTTTTTACTTGCTCATCTAAGTATTGGCCAATCCGCATTACGTAGCTACCGTTTTAAAAACGATAGAAGTTTGTTGACTGCCGTTACTTAATCCTGTAAATGTCCAAGTCGTGTCTGAGCCTACTTGAACAGGTGATGAGTTTGCTGTTGTGTTTCCATGTCCACATTGCCCAATATCATTTCTACCCCATGTCCATAACGCGCCTACGCCATCAGTACCATCTCTAATTCCACCACCAGTCTGTTTAGAAATATATTGCACTGTACTCCAATTAGTCGCTGATCCTAGTTGAGTGGCAGTATTGTAGAAACCAGAACTTTCCCCATTCCCCAACTGACCCCCAGCGGTATTCCCTGCGTACCAGATAGTTCCATTTGATTTAACAAGCATGGTTGTGTCTCCACCTACAGTCACAGACACGCCATCTGATGACATCTGAACAGGAGTTTTTTGTTGAGTAAACGCTCCCTGCATTAAAGCACCAGAACCGTATCCTATACCCCACACACTACCATCGTCTTTGAGCATTGCAACGTGGCGATTTCCTGACGGGGTTATAAATGTGTAGTTGTTGGAATCAGAACCACTAACTAATACAGGGCTAGAGACATTAGCGACGTTGCTGTGTCCCAGATGACCCTCAGAGTTTTGGCCAGTTGAAAATACCTGGCCATTACTTTTAATAAGGTACAAATCACTAAACCCCATATCGACAGAGGTGTACGTTCCAGCAAGTTGCTCATATCCATCATACAAATTTACTGCTTGATCACTGGAAACCCCCTGTCCACATTGGCCATACCTCGACGTGCCCCATGTAAATACATCACCATCAGTGGTTAGCCCAGCGTTTCCTTCTCCATTCGAGCAAGCCGTAATTTGAGCCCACTTTTTAGTGTCATCTATCAAAACAGGAGATGATTTGGTGCTGGTGTTCAAGCTAGGCACCATATCACCAACACCCCAAAGCTCATTTTCAGCTGTTACAAATATTACACCCTTCTGAGAAGAAGAAGCGGATATTACTTTATAATCATGAATAAGCACAGGCGATGAAAATGAATTAGTGCTGGATTCGAAGAACTCTCCGCCGTTTACACCGTTTGAGCCCCATCCCCATAAGTAGTTTCCTGCACCACTACCTCTTGCTGCACTACTTCCAAACCCAAGAACATTATATCCAAAACTAGTCATTTTATAACCCCTTATACTTTATGCGTCATTTGCAGCGTCAGTAGTAAAGAATAACTTTATACCTACAAGCCGCGCATCACCTGATTGATTATCAGCAGATATATCTCTATTTATTTGAAAGAAACAACAATCTCCTACAGCTGGTGAACCAGCAATTGTAACTGCACCACTTTCAACAGAAACCATTAAGTCATTTGAGGAACCACTATGAGCAAGTGCAGTAGTTGCAACTAATGTACCAAATGCTACGTTGATAGTGTCATCACTAGAAACTGCAATACCACCTAATTGCCACGCAACAGTTCCAGTGTTAGTACCTGTTACTG
>Ga0209816_1002113_pt1 | contig 14309 bp, 11 predicted proteins | sample CoawatmetaG01DNA_FD_187509 | JGI IMG/M metagenome (GOLD analysis project Ga0209816, IMG submission 187509) | Marine microbial communities from the West Antarctic Peninsula - Coastal water metaG017-DNA (SPAdes) (version 2) | ecosystem: Environmental > Aquatic > Marine > Coastal ... | reverse complement strand
GAAGCGGGTCGCTGCAGACGATTTTTATGGTTTAATCTGCCTTATAGCCAGGCAAGCAGCCTTAATGGGGCCTCTTCAGCCCGCTACTACATGTCTAAAAGAGTGATATGAGACGTTTCTGCTGGATTTCTTTCCTAGTAATGATTTAACGTATGCCGATCGTAATGTATCTATACTAAAAGAGGTAAAAAAAATGTCTGAGTGCCCTTTCGCCAACATTATGGCGCCCACTTACCTTGGTGATGGCTTCGAAGGAGCCGACGTCGCCGAAATTCGCGCCGCTGGCCCCGCTGTAAAGATTGACGATCCCTCGACAGGTGTTCCTTATTGGGCCATCACGCAGCACGCAGCGATCGACTTTGTGTCCAAGAACAACGATTTGTTTTCGTCGCGTTTACGCACGGCAATACCCATGGAGTTCGATCAGGTGATGGTGGATGAGGTTCAAAGTCGGATGTTCATCAACCTTGACCCGCCTGACAATATCGATTACCGAAAACTTATTCGCGATCACTTTACACCGGCGGCGGTTGCGACCTACGAACCTAGGGCCAGAATGTATGCCAGAGAAGTTGTCGATCGCATGGCTGGGAAAACATCCTGCGAGTTTGTGACGGATGTGGCCGCAGAATTGCCGCTACGGATGATCCTAGACTTCTTTGATATTCCCCAAGAAGACAGACACAAGATTTTCGGATGGACGAATACAATGCTGTTCGGCGACGATCCCGACGTATCAGGTGGCCGTGAGGCCGCTGATACGGCTTCTCTTGAGCTCATGCTTTACGCTCACGAACTTGCAGGCAAGTATCGTAACTCCGACGTGAAAAACGTTAGCAGCCAATTGCTAAATGGCGTGATTGATGGCGAGCCAGTCTCTGACGAAACGTTTGCATGGATTTTTCTAATGATTATTGTCGCGGGCAATGAAAGCACGCGCACGACAATAACCCACGCCATTCGCAATTTAATTGAGAACCCGGAGCAATACCGCTATCTGCAGGAAAATCCAGATAAGATTGAAGGCGCAATTTTTGAAATGCTGCGGTATAACCCACCGTTTATCTGTATGCGCCGCACGGCAACTCAGGATATTACGGTGCCCGAACTGGACAATGCGCCCATCAAGAAGGGCGACAAAGTTATTATGTATTATCCAGGCGCTAACCGTGACCCCGAGGTATTTGATGACCCGGAAGCTTTCGATATTCATCGAGCAGACCGTCAGGACCTGATGCGCGATATCCGCTCTTTTGGTATAGGCCGTCATAATTGCTTCGGCATGAATCTGGCCAAAATGGAAATGAAGGTCATGTTGGAAGAGATTCTTGGGCGCATGGATAATATGCAGTTTAACGGTCCTGTAATTTATATGAAGTCAAACTTCGTGCAGGGCATTAAGGAGATGCCGATTACTTTTGCGATGCGCGGGTCTGACTGAGTGGACAGCATAAAAGTCACTCAAAATACATCCGTTGGCTGCTGACAATCGCTGACCGATGTGATCAGAAGCGGTGTCTGTCCACAGACCAGAACGGCTGGAACCGACGTCGAAATATAAGGCCTGATCCCGGGTCTGCTTTCTCTCAATTGTCGCCGAGTTCAGGTTGCTGCCGAAGAATACCCGCTTTAAAAAACGGCGGTATGGGCGTGGACTTCCGAGACTCAGGATCTACAAAGACCTGAGTCAACCCCCCCTTGGCCAGTAGTTCGCCGCTGGCATTATTGTAAAGTTCAAACACCGTATCAGCACTGGAGTTCCCCAGACGGGAGTAGCCCACACACACATTGACCTCGCCGTTGCCTGCGATCTCGCTAAAGTATTCACAGCGAATATCGACAGTAAAGATCAGGCAGAGTGCTGTGTGGGGATTCATGGCGCCAAGCCCCAATTGTTCCATATACGCGCCGAGTATCTCGTCTGCGTATACCATGTAGTTGGCAAAGTAGAGGTGCCCCTGGGCGTCCATATCCCGAAACCTCACCTTGACGATTTCGCTGAAGGGTAATTTCGTTTTTGCTGAGACATTCACCGTATATTTATCCTGAAGAAGATGACATTGCTATCCTAAGCTATCGATCCTAACTGTCAATAGTCGCCCTATCTTACGTAGACTTTCTAGCAACATTGGCTCGGCGTCATTCTATTCGAGCATAAAAAGGCCCAACAAGCAGTCCCCACTGCGCGTGTTGAGATTACCGACTCAGTTTCCGAGGCGCTGCCCAATAGCCGGTATGGGCAAGTTAACTTTCTCAGTCAGCGCTAATTTGACCTGAGATTTCAAGCCACTGCCCCACTCCATTCTGCGAACGCACTCACCCTGAGATTTCGATAGTGCTCTGGTCGAACGAGGTGACGCCCGAAATTGAACAAGTTGTAAACCGCAGCATGAGCACCCAAAAATCTCTGTGCTTACCCTGTTCATTTGAACTTCCGCATTACCTGCGCTCGCACTCTGGTCGGCTCATGAGATTGCTCCGCACGACTGTTCGCGTACTGGGAATTATCATGAATAACATCCGGCATCAGTTCACGGTGAGCAACACCGTAGCTGCGTAACTTATCCGTCATGATCTTCCTGGGTTCGCGGCTGAATATGATGCCTCGCTTCGCTAGGAAATCCTCGATATCGCGGTAACTGAGGTTAAAACGGAAGCAGAGCCAGAGGGCATATGAAATGATATCTGGTGGGAATCGGTGGCGGTTGTATGTATCCATCCACAGATTCTAGCAGTAGTGGTGCTTTAACTTGGCAGTACGCTTCTTAAGGAAGATGCTGGCAGGGCCCTATATCGTTTAAGAAAGTTTCTCTAGCAAAAGACACGACGCTAACGGGTGGTTTGTGGCCATGGGATTTATTTACAACACAAGTTAATAGCCTGGACCGCGATCAATGGTTGTCTACAGTCCGCTGTTTGTAATAGATTAGTAGCAAAGATAGTGTTTATCCCGCTTATACTTACCGAGCATGCTACCCTGCCTGTCATTCAATTCTAACCTCTAACCAGCTGAGACAATCAATGACCTATACCAATCGCCAATGGCTGTTAAAACAGCGCCCACAAGGCATGGTAAGCCTTGAAGATTTTAACCGTGTAGAAACCGACGCCCCTACCGCCAACCTTGCCGCAGGCGAGGTATTAATCAAAAATCTGTACTTAAGTTTCGACCCAGCCATGCGCGGCTGGATGGATGACGAACCCAGCTATCTGCCCCCCGTCGAGATTGGCCAGCCAATGCGCGCCAGTGCTGTTGGCCAAGTCATAGCATCAGAAAATACAGAGCTGCCCACAGGCACTCTGGTTCAAGGCATGTTCGGCTGGCAGGAATACGCTTTAGCAAAACCTGACGATTTAATTCCCGCCATGGCCCTGCCCGAAGGCACGCCCCCCACCATGCCACTATCTATCTTTGGCGGTACTAGCCTCACCGCCTACTTCGGCCTATTAAGCGTTGGTGCTTTAGCGGAGGGTGAAACCGTTTTAGTCTCAGGTGCCGCTGGTGCCACCGGTTCAGTCGTTGCACAAATCGCAAAAATTAAAAACTGTAAAGTCATCGCTATTGCCGGCGGTAAAGAAAAATCCGACTGGCTAATAAACGATTGCAAGATTGATGCGGTTATTGACTACAAAAGTGAAAATGTCGAGCAACGTATTGGAGAGCTTTGCCCCAATGGGGTTAATGTGTTCTTTGATAATGTCGGTGGCGATATTTTGCAAGCCGGGATCGAACACATGGCCGAAAAAGGGCGCATTGTTTTATGCGGTCAAATTTCTGTCTACAACGACTCCACACCAACACCCGGGCCAAACAACCTAATGAAAATCGTAGTAAACCGTGTCCGCATGGAAGGCTTTATTATGATTGATTTTATGGACCGCATCGATGAGGCCATGAATGACTTAGTGCCCTGGGTAATGGAAGGAAAGATCAGCTACCGCGAAGATATTCAGGAGGGCTTTGATAATATTCCTGCAACCTTCCTGCGACTGTTTGCCGGTAAAAACGAAGGCAAACAATTATTAAAACTGGCCGACCCGGCATAACCTGCCCAATCATAAAAAACGAGACCTACAATGAAAGACTTCAAAAATAAAGTCGCTGTCGTCACCGGCGCTGCCAGCGGTATTGGCCTCGGCTTGGCAAAACGCGCCGCCAGCGAAGGCATGAAACTAGTTATTGCCGACATTGAAGACAAACCGCTGCAAGCCGTTGCTGAGCAATTAACCGCCCTCGGTGCTGCTGATGTACTGGCGATTAAAACCGATGTTTCAAAAGCTGACGACATGGATGCACTAGCTGAAAAAACCATCGAAAAATATGGCACCATACACCTGTTATTTAATAACGCCGGTGTCGGCGGTGGCGGCTGCATGTGGGAATTGGATACTGACTACTGGGAATGGGTGCTGGGCGTCAACCTCTGGGGCGTCATCCACGGCATTCGCACCTTTACCAAATATATGGTGGCACAAAAAGAGGGTCATATCGTCAATACCGCCTCCATCGCTGGTTTAATATCTGCACCCACCACTGGCCCCTATACGGTATCTAAACATGCCGTTGTTGGATTATCCGAAACCCTCTATGGCGAATTAAGAAATGCCGAAGCTAATGTAGGCGTTTCTGTACTATGCCCTGCTTATGTGGATACTAAAATCTATGCCGCCGAGCGCAACCGGCCCCTGGAGGACGCGGTAAAAAATGACCCCGCCCGCATTGCTGAACAAAAAGCCATAGAAGAAATGGCATCAGAATTTTTCAGCAGTGCCGCCATGGCCACCGAGGCGGTCGCGGATCAAGTTTTTGATGCAATCAGCAATGATACGTTTTATATTCTGACCCACCCCAAAGGCTCGAAAATCCAAATTGAGAAACGGATGCATGAAATTTTAGACGGCGGTCAACCTTCATCGACAGGTCCTGAAGACTTTCCCTTTGAATAGCTCACTAAAACTTTTACACAGGAATAAATAATGCGTTATCGACACGCCATGGTCAGAGTCAGTAATCTGGATGCGTCGCTGGAGTTTTACTGCCGGCAAAGCAGTGAGAATTGTCGCTAGCATTGAAGACCGACTGGTCATTAAAAAATCCTTGATTACCTGAATACCAAATTCTCGGCACCAGCCTCAGGAAATCAGCTATCAGAACCTCGAGCTCCGCCTCGAGCAAGTCTCTTCGACTATTAACCATTACAGTGAATGTGATGATTTATGCTGCTCAAGGAAGAGGCTGGCAGAGCCATATATCGTTTAAGAAAGTTTCTCTGGCAAAAGACACGACGCTAACGGGTGGTTTATGACCATGTGATCCATTTATAACACAAGTTAATAGCCTGGACCGCGATCAATGGTTGTCTACAGTCTGCTGTTTGTAATAGATTGGAAGTAAAGTTAGTGTTTATCCCGCTTATACTTAAAGGGCGTTTAAAGTGGCAGGCCAATGGCGTTATAATAGTCCTGTGGACACGTTTTTCCGTCGCTAAACTAATGTAGATGTTCAGTCGCTCATGTTGAAAATATATCATGCACCCTTTTCTCGATCGGTTCGGATACTCTGGCTGGCTGAAGAAATCAAGCTGCCCTATCAGATTGAATCGTTCACTCTCTTTACCAAGGCGATGCAAGAGCCGGCGTTCCTAAAGATTCATCCTCAGGGCAAAGTACCCGCTATTGATGACAACGGGTTTGTGCTGTGGGAAACCGCCGCCATCATCGAATACTTGGTAGCGAAATACAGTGATGGTGCCCTACTCCCAGCACGAGACAGTCAAGCTGGTGCTAAAGCCGTGCAGTGGATGGAATTTGCCGAAAACCAGTTAACGGTGATTATGGCGGAGATCGTCGCCCACGGTGGTATCTTGCCGCAAGAACGAATTATTCCGGCCCTTGTTGAGCGCGGTAATGCGCTGGCGCCGCAGCTTATTCAAATCATCGAAGAGGGCTTGGACGGCAAGCCGTACATTCTTGGGGATAACTTCAGCGTCGCCGACATCATGTTGGGCTTTGGCCTCAGCATCGCGACTTATCTTGAATTTGTGAACCACTCTACGCCGAACTGCCAAGCTTACTGCACACGGCTGGCCACGCGACCGGCGTATATTAAGGCGAATGCAGTCTAGGCTATCGCGCAGCCCGAAGCGGCATGTGCTTCCCGATCATATTGACTGCACTATTATTGAACAGCTGCCCACAGAAGCAGGGGTTTAAAGTATTGGCAAATTAGAGAGACCATTGGCAGAAAATCGACTCGCACCTTTTCGGTCTCATCCCTGAAGATGGCACTCTAGCGTCATTGATTATCGTGACATCACGCTCGCAACGCGCTTGTCGGGGGTATGTTGCTGTCATTCCCGCCTTAAGGCGCGCAAGAATCCATGCCCGGTGTTATTATAGCAGTCGCCTGCTCATGACGCCGACAAAAGCTGCGATGACCTATAGGGCATAGCGGCGTGATTTCGAGGCCGATGGTAGTTGGGCACTGAAAGTGCGGATATTGCCGCTTAAAAGAGCCTTTTATGTCCCGCACGCACCACAACCGCGCACAGTATCGGAAGGCCGTAACCTAAATATTTTAACTTTCGTCTATATAGCGCTGCAGCATTTGTCTAATCGCATCGCGGGTAGCGTTAGAATCTAGGTTTGCAGTTTGTGAACTTTCGGCCATTTCGAACATAGCCGCATATAGCGGTATACCCTCCTCGGTCTTTCGAATCCTGAGGGTGTGTTCATCTTGCAAATAGTTAGCCCACACGTCCCGCGTGATCGCCCAAAAATCCGCTGTTCGCTTCCAGTACTCATCGCCCGCCCGCCAGTCATAGCCGCTGATACGCTCATACCGCGCTACACCATTTTCCCGCGCCAAAATCTCACTAACTGCGCCCTCATCGTCTAGGACCGTTTTCAAATTGAACTCCTCCTGAACCCAGCCGCTAGGCGTTATAGTATGTCTATTCGTTCCAATAAGAGCATCGTAGTCATTGCGCACACTGAATTCTCTCCGCGGTAAAGGACGCCATGTCTCATCGCTGGTCCAACTGGAAAAATTAGCACGGTGTTGCCAGCGGCCAGCAGCCATGTAGCGGGGTGAGTCATCCACTTGATATACGGACTGAACCCACCGACCTCTGGACTCCGCGCGTGACTGTTTAGCGAGCTTCCAGGTGAGATTGCCATGAAAGGTATGCATCCGCCGCTGCTCATAGCGCCAATCCTGTCGCCAGTGCTTAATGACCATAGGTTCCGCAGGCGTCCCATCGCTAGAGTCGAATCTAAGTACCATAATGTGCTGTAAACTTATAAAGTCAGGCTCGTCTGTCACTACGTAGACAAACTCCGTACCCCAACTTTGGTAAGGCGCAGCAGGAACATAGCCCTCAACGAACCCGATTGTTTCGATAAAGTCAAAACTCGCTCGATAGGGCCCTGCCATTGCCAGAATAGCGAAGCGGTCGCGTTCTTTATCTGTCAGTCCAGGCGCCCTGAGACGAGTCCACTGTTCTCCTGTGGACTTCGCCAGCCCTACAGGCGCTCCGCGACTGCTCCCTCCCCGTGGTGCCATGTCAGTTTTATCTGTATACGGCCAAGAAAATGTGAACTGCCGTGGTTCATTTACGCTAATGTCATCTGACATGACCACACGCGACGCGAACACTGTTCCCAACACCATTACCATTACACCCGTTCGCCATTTTTTTGCCGCCATCGTCTTCGCCTCTGGTAATAAAGTGCTGCTGCTTTTAGTCAATGCACCACAAATATAATTAAAAACCTAGTCATACGATTACGGGCAAAGAGCCGACTTGGACTTTTCAGCCTACTGAATATCGCCCGCGAAAGTTGTGCAGGCGGGGGCGCCGTGTTGGTTGCCACCAAGCGGCGGCCTTCAGCTTACACACTTGCATCTTTAAATACTAATGGTTATCATTCGCATATACGTTTAAAGCGGTCGACGCCGTTATAGTTTTGAGACAGTTGTTACTCCAGCCAAATTAGTGTTCGTGTGCACATTATGACCGGTTCTATACGTGCAGTTTGGCATCTCCAACTATGGTGGTCATGATCAGCCAGTAAGTGGCACTGCAAACAGTCCATTCGGTTTGCCGCCTGCTAGGTGGGCAAATCCCCACTAACAAGGGGGCAACCACTCTCCTTCCTGGTTTAGAACCGAGGAAAGCGGCTCTGCTGCAATTTTGAATGAAACGTATTTAAAGACCGATTATTTATTTCACTGCACAGGGAGCAAGTTATGCTAAGTACGAAAATCATTAAGTGTCTCAATGATCAGATCAATCTTGAGTTTTACTCATCCAATCTTTATTTACAGATGAGTTCCTGGTCCTCAAATCAGGGACTGGAGGGGTCAGCGTCTTTCCTTCGGGATCATGCAGTGGACGAGATGAATCATATGCAACGTCTATTCACCTATGTGAACGAATGTGGCGCAATGGCTGAGCTGGGACAAATTGCAGCCCCACCCACGCAATTTGCGTCAGTGCAGGAAATCTTCGAAAAAACCCATGCACACGAACTCATTGTCACCAAAAAGATTAATGAGCTCGTGCATCTCGCTTTTACTGAGCAGGACTATTCCACCTTTAACTTCCTGCAGTGGTACGTGGCCGAGCAGCATGAAGAGGAAATGTTGTCCAAGTCCATTCTTGACAAAATCCGAATTATTGGAATGGATGGGCAAGGCCTGTATCACTTTGATCACGAGCTTAAACAGATGATCGGAAGCGAAGGCGAACAGAGCTGAAACGATAACTAACGGACCGCTGGGAACGTCTCAGCCAGAGAAGATGTGAATATCAAGCTGCAAAAAAGAGCAGGCACATAGACTCAGTAACTATGTGCCTGTCTCACCCTCGGGAGGAGGATCATTTAAGCTCAAAGAATAGGCTGCCGCCATAAAGCATAAGATAACAACTAAGACTACCGGCCAGTGCACCCCCTGTATTTGGGCAATATAGCCGAAGAAGCTTGCCAAAATGAGTGCGAGAACAGCACTAACCGTGTTTGTCACAGCAACATAGTAAGTGAGTTCTTCTTTCGGTGCCGCGTCGATCAAAAACAGCACGCGGGAACCATTAACAGCCTGAATCCCACCCGCCGCCAGTGCAAACACCAAAGAGTGAGCGAAAACGGTTTGGAGTGACTCCACTTGTTCAATCGTCAAGGCCCAGACACCTCCCAAGCCCACAAAAATTGATCCTAGCGCCATAGACAAGCGCTGTGATCGTTTACCCAGCCATTGCCACAAAGGCCCGCAAATGATCGCCGCCACGCTGGTTGCCACCACAAATATGCTGAGCCCGGCCGCATTTTTATGGACGTGATGAGTAGCGCCATGCACCGCATAGAATGGCATGGCCAGAACAACAGCAGCAGTCAGGCATCGCATGTACAGGTAGCGACGAAACCAGACTAATCGAAGTACATCGCGAAACTTCTGCAGTCGAGCAACAAAACTGGGCTTGACCGACTGGCCTGAGACGTCAGTGCCGTGCTTCGCCTGCCGAGCTGTTATCGGAGCACTGGTCTCGCGAAAGAATAGAATAATGACTGCGGCAAATGCAGTTACCAAGGCTGCACTAAACGCTAAATTAATGTAATGGTCGATCGTGTCTTCACCCGATGAAAGATAATGCGTGAACCACGTGACGCCAATGGTAACAAAGCCTCCCGCCGCAGACATGAAGAACACTCCAGAATTTCTGCGTGATTTGTTAATGTTGAGCGCCATTAGGTCATTGAACGCGAGACCGTTAAGACCCTTAGAGAAACCCAGTGCTAATGACGCACCGATGAAGACTGCCATCAGTGCCCAATGGTTAGAGCCTCTTGCACCTAAGCCGGCTACAGCGAGGCCAATTGCGGCTGCCATCCAGCCGATGAATAATATCCACTTTCTTGTGCTAGCAGCGCTCACATAGGGCGCCCCAACGATCTGACTAATCAGTCGCGAAGCCGATACGATCGGGATCAGTGCTCCCGCTAAAAAGACCGGCGCGCCGGTTGCTACGTATAGATAAGGAAGCAGAAGACGAGGACTTCCAATCGACTTCGATGCACTTGCGACGATTCCCTGAAAAACAAAAATAAAATAGTTCCAGCTGTCCCGGCGATCTGCGGCGTCGATGTTTTCGTCTTCTTCGGCCACTGCTGTGACACCATATATAGGGTCTTGCTTCACGCTACTGGCTCAGCGAAACCGACTGAGGACAGGCCCCGCACGCCGAGCCGTGACAGCCTCTGTCGCCAAATTGATTTTGCCCTGAGGCAGCCAGCGCTGTCCCTGTCGCGACTGCTGCAGAGCGCGCTATGCACACTGATTGCGTCGCTCATTTCTCAGCCACAGAACGGCCGGAGACGGCGTTATAAAACGCCTCGTCCCATGACACCTGAACCCTATGTTCAGGGTCGAGTTCCAATAGACTTGGGCACCTTTGTTTGTGAACCGACACGACTCGACTGTGCGTGATCCAGCCGACTACAATGTCCCCCGGTATAGGCGTGCAGCACTTAGCCAGACGGACAGGCACGTCGTTCATCCCTTCGACACTCAGTTGGTCAGTCTGACTGGAGTGCCGCTCGACCCGAACAGGCCGTTCCGTGATGCTTGACACTGCTTTTGGCAGACGTCCCTTGTGCTGTGGTCTTATCGCATTCATAACCGCAGACATAGACAAATCACCGATTCCGATGCGGGCATAAAGCTGTTGCGCGTTACCTGCATCCAACCTATCAAGAACATCTTTAGCATGCTGGCTCGTCCAGAAACGCAGCGGCGAGATTTTGTGTCGGTGCATCTCCTTGTCCAAAAGGTCATGTCCCTGACGTACCGCTTTGGGCTGATCTTCAACGCACAGATAGGCGCGTATTCTAGACTCAGCATGACATGTGACAACCAATTCAAGCCAATGTTCACTTGGCCGATTACTCTTGTGAGTAAGAATATGAACCTCGTCGCCGTTCTGTAGTTTATACCGCAACGGCACGATGGTACCGTTGACCCATGCGCCCCCACAATGATGGCCTAAATCAGTTTGAACTGCATAGGCGAAATCTATCGGAGTCGCTCCGCGCGGGAAATTCTTTACATCGCCTTTGGGTGTAAGCACATAAACATCCTCGGGAAATGGATCAAAGGGGAGACTTTCTCGCACCGGTGGCGCATCCCCGCCGGCACGTTGAAATTCGGTAAGCTGGCGCAACCATGCGAAGCGAGCTACATCCTTTGGGTCGACGCCACCTAAATGCTCTTTGTACAACCAATGGGCCGCGACACCATACTCTGCTGTTGTATGCATTTTGTCGGTGCGGATCTGAATCTCTACCTCTTTCTTTCCGGGCTCGATGACCGTCGTGTGTAACGATTGATACTTGTTTGACTTCGGCAATGCGATAAAGTCTTTGAAACGCTCAGGCAGCGGTTCCCATTCAGATTGAATGACGCTCAGGGACGCATAACAGTCGGCAACGCAATTCGTGATGACTCGAAATGCAATAAAGTCCTGAACTTCATCGAAGGTTAGGTGACTGTTGCGCATTTCCTGTTGTAGCGAATACAGGTGCTTTCGCCGACCACTGACCCGGACCGACAGTCCCTTTTTCAACAACACACTCTTTATCTGCTCGGTCAGCTCAGTAACGCAGTGGTCAGTGCTCTCGGCCAAACTACTCACCGTGGCCTCGAGAGCGCTGAATGCCTCAGGCTCCAGGTAGCGAAAACTGAGGTCTTGCAGCTCAGCCTTTAACCATTGTATTCCTAGACGCTCAGCCAAGGGGGCGTAAATCTCTAGCGTCTCTGTGGCAGTGCGTTTTTGCGCACACGCTTCTATCGCTCCAAGTGTCCGCATGCTGTCTAGCCGCTCGGCCAGTTTTACCAGTACGACTCGAATATCGCTGGACGCCGCCAACAGCATTTTACGGAAGCTCTCGGCTTCCTCATCCTCATCCCTATCCTCGTAAGGCAAAAAGCTGAACTTATCGAGTCTGGTAACGCCATCCACAAGAAATGCAATGTCCGCTCCAAACTCCCTGTGGATTTCCCCCATATTCGCGATACCGTTTTCGACAACGTCGTGCAGCAGTGCCGAGCAAACGGTAGCAGCATCGAGACGCATGTTTGCTAAAATGTCAGCAACAGCGACGCGATGAACAAAACACCTGTCCTCTAATGAATTCCGCGGTTCATTTTGCGCATGCGCTGCATACGCATAGGCTCTCTCGATCAGCTCAGCATCTGCTTGAGGATGATTATCTACTACCGCTTCTATAATGCCCGCCAAACTGGCCATCGCTTTTATCCTTGATCTTCCATCTTGCTGGGTGCTGTTTAATAGCGCTGACAATACCGCTATCTGACAGTCACTGTAGCGTGCAATACGACGTGCACACTGAGTGCACGCTGCTTGGTTTGCGCCTCACGATACCCATTGGCTTAAACGTTGATGATCTTTAACTCTAGGTTCACATACTGTGCCCGTGGGCGACTCGTGGCTTACACACCGCGCGCTCTTTAGAGGACAGCTTGAACCTATCGATAGACGACGGCGTGCCGGCTTCACACTGTCCCGCAGAGGACGACATCTCGATGGTTGACATCATTCCATTGTCCTCGTGCTCGCCGATGTGGCACTGGTATATTGCCTTACCTTCGATGATCGGGTTAGTGAACGGAATACGCAGAACAACCGAGCCCCATGGGTCCTCGTCGGTAGGGCAAGTACAGTCGGAAGCATTACCTTGTTCATCGACTTTGCAGCGATCTGCGTTGTCCTTATTGACGGATCGAAAGTCCACGGTAACGGTATCCTGAAGGCCTGTAAACGGCACATCTTTGCCGTTTTTCTTGATCACTTGAAACTGTAGTTGGTGGATATGAAACACATGGTTTTCTGCTGAGCAATTGTTAATCGTCCATTCCTCAACGCCGCCAATGCGCACCGTCGTATTGACAATATTCATGTCGGTACCAGCGTTATTTATGCAAAATTGACTTCCGTCACTCGTCTCAGAGAAATCTATGGCTCGTTCACAAGAGACATCCACTTCGCGTAGGTCATCCAACGGAGGAAAGACCTGCGGTAGGTCAATACTATGTTTTTCCTTTTCACCACTAGACACCAACGTCGCTAGCGTTGTTCTAGGATGCGGGTCACCCGCCGGACCCATGTCAATCTCGCGTGTTCTAAATACATATTCGCCTGCTTCCCCTCCCACCACAAGAAACTCAGTGCGTGCACTGGTTGGAAGCAGCAGCGTGTCATAGACTACCGGCTGATTGTGCCGGATACCATCGCGTGCAATTTCGTACATCTTGTGTCCTTCGATCTCCAGATCATAAAAAATGTCTGCACCAATGTTTCCGACTCGCCAAAACTGAACTTCACCGGGACGGATTGGAATCGTAGGATTGACTAACCCATTTACGGTCCGCATTGTGGGGTTGCCAGGATCTGGCGGATTAGGCACCTTGCCGTTGACGATCTGGATGTCGCGCAGAATGATGTCTCGTTCAGTAATGCCCTTTAGTTCGGGCCATGGGTCCAAAACACCGTCGACGCTCAACAATCCAGACATCCCACCCCCAATCTGATACTCGGTTGTGCCGTGCCAATGAGGGTGATACCAAAAAAGTCCCTGCGGATGATCTTTCGGAAAGTCGACCTCGTACTGATAACTTTCTTTTGGAGCAACGCGGATATACACGTTATCTTGCGGTTCTTTGGGGGATACATTGGTGCCGTGATAATGCAGGTTTGTATTGCTATCACGTTGATTGTTGAGCTTCAGTATTAGCTTATCGCCTGGGCGCACGTGTAACGTTGGAGGAGCAAAGAGCCCGTTGTAGAGGTAGGTCGTCACCTGCTTTCCGCCAACTTCTATTGTCCGAGATTCAGCCGTGAGTTCGACCGTCAACGATCCATCTTTGCTGCTGATATCAGGTGGGCTTTTAAATAGAGGCCGCTCGTCTGCTGTCTGTGCCGCCGGGCTCAGAAGTATCAGCAGGATTGGAAGTAAACAAAGACTGCGTGGGGCCATCAAAATCTCCTTGAGACTATCAACACTAAAAGAAGTGAAATTGTTGCTTGGCCTATTCCATCGCAGCGGTAGCAACATTTCGCGAGGAGTATAGTAATAACTTCTTGATAACGCAAATGATAATCATTATGATTTGCGTCGACAACGGCTTAGATGCCGACAGCACTGTACTTTAAGGCTGGGCTTGTTGAATACAACAGCACCGCCAAAAAGCGCAGCGACACGGTACATCACTAGCGCGCGCATGAGAAAGAGTT
>Ga0209816_1002110_pt1 | contig 14323 bp, 9 predicted proteins | sample CoawatmetaG01DNA_FD_187509 | JGI IMG/M metagenome (GOLD analysis project Ga0209816, IMG submission 187509) | Marine microbial communities from the West Antarctic Peninsula - Coastal water metaG017-DNA (SPAdes) (version 2) | ecosystem: Environmental > Aquatic > Marine > Coastal ... | reverse complement strand
CGCCAAACCTTATGAGTTTGACTTTACCTTTATCTTTAGCTAAGACAGCAAACTTCTTTCCTCCTTTTCTAGAGTTCTTAGGTTTGTTGTACCCAGAGAATTTCTCCCCTGCCCTTTCGACAGACATTAGTAACTTGACTTTTTATTCATCATAGGTTTCTTCTTCTTAGCCTTAGCTTTAGCTTTAACCTTAGCTTTAGCTTTGTCTTCTGGCTTCTTTTTCATTCCGTTCTTTTTCATTAACATAGTCTTCTCTCCTTGGTTGGTTGGTTGGTTGATTAGTTACGCTTTACCCCATACTCTTGATGGGCCTGTGTCTAAGTGTAGGAAGGTATCGTAGTATCCAAAGCCTGTGAAGCCAGCCTCTTGAGCACTGGCAGACAGCTCATCTTTATCGTGTCCTTGTAGTGATATATCGAAAGCTAATCCACGTACATGATAAGACTTCTTAGCTCCTCCTATAGCTTGGTTATGTTCAGGGCAACGGTAGCCGCTGTTTATTGTCATAGGCTTTTGTATGGCTGTCCTAAGGGCTTGTAGAGTATCTAAAGCATCCTCAGTAACACCGAGTTCACCACAGTGGGAGCAAGCTACCTCTTGTTCAGTGAAGTTAGGCCACCGTGTGCTGTCCCATGTTGTCATGCTTCTCTCCTTGGTTGGTTAGGTATTACTCACCCCACCAGTTACGATATGTACGTAGTGAAGTTTCTTCGCCAAATGTCTTTCGTTCTACCATCTTATTCAAGTGCCATTCTTCAGTTACAATCTTACCTGTATCTTTGTCTTCATATTGAATCTGGTTAAGTTTTTTAGACTTATCAATTTCATGAGGTTCCATCTTAGCAAACCCTCTATCTTCTAAACTCCGCTCTATTTTAGCTAACCCCGGCTTACTACTCAAGGAGCCACCTTGTTGTAAAATGTCAGCTATTGTCTTACCCCTTTTCTGAACTCCTTTAATAACTCCTGCTTGGTTTCCCGGTATAACAACAGCAGCTAACCCAGCTACCATCTCAGCTATACCAGTAGCCGTCCCTGTCATGTTACCGCTCTTAACAGCCTCCATAATGTTAGCACTGGCATCCGTTGCCATCTTAACGTCAGCACCGGGGCCTAGTAGTTCAGCTATAGTCTGACCTAGTTCTGTTATGTTCATGTCAGGTACATTAAAGCCAGCCTTACGTGCTACAGTAAGAGGATCAAAGCTTTTAAGAGGCTCAGGTTTCTTATCAGGCTCAGGTTTCTGAGTAGATTCTTCAGACACAGCTGACTTACCCTCTGCTAAAAGGTCATCCAAAGGTAACTTGTTTATGTAGTCTTTAGCTTCTTGTACTGTGTATTCTTCTGGAACTTCAACACTAAACTTAGCATGTTTAGGATGATCCTCAATAGTAACTGTAGTTAACTTCATTAGACCCTCCTTTGTTTACATATCAATATTTTCTTGTTTTGTTTTATAACGATCAAGAGCTTCTCCTAATGCTATACGGTTACCAACTGAAACATTAGGATTAGGAGTATCTACCATGTACTGTAGAGTAGGTAAACTCACACCAGTTTCTACCATTCCTTTAACGTAGGTATCCACTGCTTGTTCAGTTTTTGTTTTAGCCAACTCTTCCTCTAAAGTTTGTGGAGTTATCTCTGGTACAGCAGGGGGTTGAGGGGGTTTACCCTTAGGTAAGTTGTTAACCATAGGCTCAGACATACCTTTCTTAAATAACCCTAATTCTATAGAACGTCTAGATATAAGTCCTGTATTAGTTGTATGCATCTTCTGACCTGATATGTTTTGCCAAGACTTAACAAAACCTTTATTAGCAGAAAAAGCTTCAAGCATAAAACCTTCATAGTCTCCAGCTTCTAAATTCTTTTTAGCTTCTGACTTATCCCATGCTGCTTCACCAATATTATAAAGTAAGGAAGTACCAGCAGCTTCCATGTTTTCATTAGAAGGTCCAGCTTTCTTTAAAGATTTAAGGAAACTTTTAGATGCCCAACCAATGTCCTTATCTCTTATTAAGACAGCTTCTTCACGTGTTATACCATCTGTGAAATCTATCTTAATATCCTCATTACCTACAAAACCGGGAAGACCTCTTGCTGCTTTGTTTGCATCCCCTTTAATTAAGATGAAACCTTGTTTAAGTTCCTTAGCTGTAAGTTGGTGACCAAAACCAATAGCATCTGTAAAGGCGTTAGTAGGGTCAGTAGTAGGGTAACTATCACGGTATCGTGTAAACACAGAACGATTTGAACCATCTTCTAATTGAGATATTAATTCACCAGCTCCACCAAAGTATACAGCTCTTTGTGCATTAACTCTTGAGTTTGTTTCTTCTTGGTTAAGAGGTGCTAAAGAATTAGTTTTATCTTGAGGAGGACTAACACTTGTAGGCCCTGCAAAACTTATTAGTCCTTCAGCTAACTTTGCACCTTGACTAGAGATTAAATCTTTAAGTTTAGTTTCAGGATCAATATCTTGGATAGTTTCCTGTACTACATCACTTACTATACCACTTGCTTTTCTTAAGTTAGCTTCAACTTGTTCAAATGTAGGGAGCCTTCCTGTAATATTACGTGAGGCTTCTTCTATCTTAGCCCAAGCCTCTGGTTGCTTATCCATTAAAAATCTAGTTGTAAGGTTTGCCATATTTGTAGCACCCATTACAACTTTATCTATAGTACCGGGAACATCTAGTGTATCGTATACATTACCAGCTTCTTCTGTAATGGTTAAGGGGCGGGGCTTACTGTTTAACATAACATCTGTAACAGCACTATTAAAATCTGCTATAGACATACCAGCCTGAGGTCCAAACATTTTAAGACGAGCAAGTCTAGGGTACAATGTATTTGCTTCTTCTAAAGCTTCTTGTACATCAGGGTCTTGACTTGGAGAAACAAAAGTGCCATTACTAAAGGTTACTTCAGTTTTTCCACCAGCCCTAGCCGCTTCAATTAGTTTACCTACTTGATTTATTGTGTACTTAGAATGTGTTTGTTGGAGTTTCATAGCTTCTTCAGGTGGCAGCTTCTTTAATATTGCAACAGCTTCATCATTAGAGGCTTCTTTAATTTGAAGGTTTCTACTAGGGTTATTCTTTGCTGTAGTTGCTGTTTCTTCTAAAGCAGACTTAAGTAGACGTTGACCTGTACCTGATTTAACTTCTGAAATAGTTGGAGTCCCTAACATAGCCATAGCTACGTGTTGATTTATAAACAGCTTAGCTTTATCAACATTACTAGGTGTACCTTGACCTGTTAAGATATAGTTTATTGAATTAGTGTGACCTTTTATAGCATCTATATTTGAGTTAGGTCCAAATGCTTTCTTTATAGATTCTTTAATGCCCCCTACATTAACAAGAAGTTTTAACATTGCTGCGTCTTTAACCCCTGCGTCTACTAAAGCCAAAGAAGCTGCTACTTCTGGAATAGAAAGCAACTTTTGGTTAGTCATAAACTTACGTACTACCTCCATTCTATTAAGTATACCAACAGTTCTTTTAGAAATCTCAGTTGTATTTAAATCATCAGCTGTTAAACCTGAAACTTTTAAATAATTGTTAACTTCTTTTAAAGCTACACCTAACTCAGCTCTGTTTAAGTTAATAGGTTCTCCTTCTACATTATGCAGTGTACTAAAAAGCTGTTCTTGAGTAGAACTTAAAAGTCCACTAAGAACTCGTTTTCCTTCCTCTTTTTGAATATCAGTACCATTTTGTATAATACGTACAAGAGGCATAACCTTTGTTTCAAGAAGCGATCTTCCTATTGTTTTACTATATTCTTCTAATGCAGGATACATAGCTGCCCTAATTTTATCACCTGATACTTGAGATGTTTCCCCTCCTTTACTATTTAAAAGACTAGTAGCTGTTGAACTGCTTTCAGCCTTACGCTGCATGTCTATTATTTCTGCATCAGTTCCAATATACAATTTCTTACCTGTATTTAACAGTCTTAAAGTTTCTGTAACTTCTGCGGCAGCTTTAGTCTTTTCAACACTATCTATATTAGCTAGTAAAGCTTGAGTTGGCGTATTAAAACCTGTGACTTCCTTCATAGCTTGGTTAATACCGTTAATAGCGTTTTGATCACCACCAGCTTTACTAATTAAATCTCTTCTAATCGCAGTAAACTGTAGATTACGTAAATCTTTTCTAGGTATCTTTCTAACAATCTCTAATTCTTTTTTAGTTTTAGTTTCCCAATCAGGATCGTTTGCAAACGCTTCTGATTCTGCTTCTAAAGCTTTATTAGCACTAATATAATTATCAGTTACTTCTCCTGCACCCGCAGCTTTTAAAACGCTATTACCTATAGAAGACATATTAGTCAATAAAGTACCTAAAGAAGTATCTACGACTTCAGTAGGTTTAGTAGCAACAGCACTTGAAGTTCCTTTAGTTTCTAGAACTATGTCAGTAAACGCCATCTTTTATTCCTCTGTAAGATTTATAAGTCTATTAGTTTTCTCATAGTACTTCATCATTAATCTAGTACTATCACTTTTAAGGTTCTGACGTAGTCTAGCCATCATCTTAGTATACCCTTCTGTATCATCTTCATAAAGACCTGAGTAAAACTTTATAAGATTGTTGTATGTATCGTAGTTTCCTGTTGCATCTGCTACTCTTAATTGTCTAGAAAGTGTGTCACCATATATCTTAGACATCTTGTCATCTTCATATAAGTAGTCTTTCATAGCTCTTTTAACATTAGAGTTTGTAACATCTAAGCCAACCATATTTAACAAGGCTTCCAGTGATGACGTATTTTTATCAATTATCTGACCACGACGATTCATCATGTTATGTGTTTGGAGTGCTTGATACGCTTGTTCATATGATGAAAAAGATGAAACAGACTCTCGTAAAGTCTTAGAACCTATAGCTAAGAAAGCATCTATACCTTCTTCACTAGTTGTACCTTTAGCAGAAACTAAACTAAGCATAGCTCCTACGTTTGGTACAAGTTTAGTAAGTAAACTAAGACCAGCGGCATCAATCTTCTGTATTTCAACTAAATCAAAACTTGCTAACTTGTATGCTAACTCACCTAATCCAGCAGTAGTAAGACCTAAGCCACCTTTGTTAGCAAAACTAATATCAACACCTAAAGCAGATGCTAAAGTAGTTTCAATTAACCCTCTTTCAGCAGCATCAAGGAAAGCTTCTGGTGCATTCTCACCAAACTTTTCATTGTACATTTCATTAAAGCCTTCACGAAACTTAAGACCTCTTGAAGGTGAAATAGTACCACCTACTCCATACAAAACTAAGTGAGACAAACCAATACGTAACTTTTGTGGAGCAGTGAAGTACTTAGAACCTCCCATAAACTCAGGTATAAACATTTCCATAGCTCTGCCTTGCCAGCCCCAGAATTGTACAAATGCTTTACCAATACCAGACTGATAAGAAGCTTTATCCATGTTATTCATATGAGCTACTAAAGTTTCAGTCTTTAAAGTTATGTCTTTAATAGCTTCCTCACCTATCTTAACCCCTTTGTTTGCTGACTTCCAATCTAATGTAGCTGAAATAGTAGCTGCAATCTTATTAAAACGCTCAGTCTCTAAGAAAGGCATCTCACCAGCTTTAAGAAACTTACCAAAGGCAGAAGCTGATGACAGACCTTCCTCAGTTTGCTCAACTAACTGCCCAGCATTTAATCTCCATGTACCTGTCTTTTGTAAAACATCATAAAGTTCTTTAACTTCATCAGCTTTCATACCTACAGTCATACCAGCTGCTCTTGCAAGACCTCCAAGAGTCTTAGAGTTTTCGTTACCTAACATAAGGCGCATAGGTACTGCTAATGCAGCGGCTCTAGAACCATTAACAGGGTTAGCTGCTATCATTAAAGCTGTAGCTTGTATCTGTACAATAGGCTGACGAGGGTTAAACATACCCATAAAAGCATGGTAGGTAGTCTTAGTTAAAAATGATACAGGATTAAAGTTACGGAAACCTTCAAGGCTAGCATCTTTAAGAGGCTTACCTACAGCTTTAAAAGAAGACTCAATAACGTCAGCTGATCCTTGCATTAAGTTTTTAACACCTCTGTCACCCCATGTAGGTGTATTTAGTACTGAAGAATAATGAGCTTGCATCCTTTGCGCTTGTTCAATTAACTGAGCTTCTGCTTTACTAGGGTTAGTTATAAAAACAGGGTTCATAAAGTGTTCAGCTGGAGATTTCTTATTGTAGTTCTCCAGTACTGTACCAAACGTCTTATGAAACTTATTAAAGTGACGATCTTTCCATGTCTTTGTAGACATCATAGACAAAGAACGCTCAAGAGACTTAGAAGCAGACTCAGCAGGATGTAATGTTGCAGCTTCCCTGCCCTCTGTGTTTAACATAGTAGGTCCACGTTTACTAGTACGTGATCCTCTAGTTTGAATAAGTCTTTGAATAGAGTTAGCTTCATCTAAATCAGATGGGTGAGCGTTAGCCCCATCAACAATAGCTTTTCGTACTGCTGCAAGTTCACTACCATCTCTGACTATTTCTAAATCAGTACCTAAGTTCTTCATACCTATTAATTCAACTACGTCATCAACGCTTGTAAATACTCCTTCAGATACTACACCTATATTAGCATTTACAAGTTCATCAGCTACAATCTTACCGTCATTAACAGGTAAAGTACGTACAAGTTTAAGTGCTTGGTTAACTTTACGTGTAAACTCTAACCCATTCTCTTTGGTATCTATACGTAACGTCTTAGACTTAAGAATAATACTAGGAAGACCTTCACGGTTTCTTATACGAGCTTGTTTAACAAACCATCCATCAGCGTAGTCCCAACGACCACCGGGAAGGTTGTTAACTTGTTTGTAACTTAAAGCTTTAATCTTTAAATCAGTGTGAGAACCTATTAGGAACTGTGCATACCCTACTCCTTCTAACTCTTCAGTCTTATCAAGAGATAAGATAGAGTAACCTTTCTTTTTGTAAGCTTCAATCTTAGCTGGTGTAAGTCCTTCTTCGTATTTACCTAGTGTAGTATTATATACTGTTTTATTCTTAGGATTAGTTATAGTAGCTACAGGAACAGCATCAAAGTTCTTAGGAAAACCAAGTTTAGTTACATTTTCAGTAGCCTCAATAGTTTTGAAACCTTTAGCAGCTTTAGTATCGTAAGCGTACCCATTTAATAAGTTATGATTAATCTTATCTACTTTCTTAAAAGCATTGTAAGCTACGATTTGTGTATCATTTAGTTGAAACCTAGATTTAAGGATGTCATCAGGAAACCACTGCGTAGTCTCCTTACCGTACTGCATTACTTCACCTAATCCTACCATCTCATCTTTAGATACTTTATCTACAAACTTCTGTAGTTTTTTATAGATAGCAGTAGCGTTCTCTCTTACAGCTATTGTAGTGTAAGCTTCTCTAGCTGATAAGGTATCTATAAAAGCTGTAGGTGTCCCAAACATTCTACGTAGCCCACCTAAAGCAGCGTAAGTAGCTTTAGTAATACCTTCTTTACCTGTTAGTTTGTAAGGTTCAATAAAACCAGCTAAGTTATTGACCTGCCTTTCCACACTTATGAAGAATGTTTTATTAACTTCAAGAGGTGTAATAATAGCACCGTCAAGTTTCATTTCATTGATAGCGCCTTGAGCTGCCTCAACAGATGAAAAACCTTGACCATTTTTACTACCCCAGAATGATCTAAAAGAAACACCTTTACCAAATCCTTGTGTAACTTGGCTTACATCTGCTGGACTATCTACCATTTTAATAGTATCAACAAGACCGGGGTTCATTTCCCTAAATACATCGTATACTTGTTGACGCATAGCTGGAACGTATGACATAATATCTTCAGGACTTAACAAGTTAAGGGCTTTAGTACCTTGAAAAGCGTTACCTAGTTCTTCTACTGCTACAAGGTCTTCTATAACTCTTTCAGATACACCGGGAGTTCCTCCTACAATACTAGGGGAGGGTTTAAGAGTCCCTTCCATAAGAGTTTCAGCAGCTTTAATAGCTTCAGGACTATCCTTAGCTATATCCCCTGATCTTGCAGCATCTACGGCAGCTACAGTTGTCTTAGCAGCTGTAGAACGATTACCCATCATAGTAGCTACGCTTGCTGTATCTCCTGCTGCTAAAGCTCTAGTAAGTTGAGTACCTAAGACAGTAGTTAGTTTTAAAACAGGACCAGCTACTACAGCCGCATCAAGAAAAGGTATAGCATTTTCAATCCACCTACTCGTATCTGTAAAGTTATTTAAGTGAGAAAAGTACGCCATAGCTGCAAGATTATTATTACTTCCTTCAAACATTTCAAAGAAAGAAGGATCATCTTTATCAAAGAACTCTCTAAGTTTTTTAAGAGTTTCAGCTTGTTCAGGTGCACCCATCATTTGAAATGCAAAAGCTTGGGACTCCATGTCCTCTCCCGGTAAAGCGGGATTGTCTGCTGTAGCAATCTTTTGAGAGATACTAACAGTACTCGTAAAAGGAATAAGAGTTAAAGCTATATCTCCTAAAGTACTCATATTAAAACCTAGTTTAGCACCAAAGTAATTCATCTCTCTATTAACAAGGAGTTTACTTGTAAGTATTTGAGCATGTAGGTCATTAATAGAGGCTGGTTTGATTGCATCTTGAAGTTGTTGTACTGCTACATCTTCATCTTCAGCTCCATCTGCAATAATCTGCTCAGAAGCTTCTCTTTCAATAAGGACAAGCTTCTCTTTTTCTGAATCAAAGCCGACATCTACATTGTTTATGTCTTCATAAGTTTGTCTATCTCCTTTAATCACAGCTTGAAAAGCTACATCTTCTTTTATAGCTTCTCTACGTTGCATTTTTTGAATAAGCAGCTCTGCTCTTATACCTTCTTCTTGGTTATTAAGATACATATCGTAGTATCTACCATACTCGGCTTCTGTTTTCTCAGGATCAAGTTGTTTTAATCTTTTAGAAGCTAGAGTAGCTATTGTAGCTTCTAGTTCAGCTACCTGTAAAGGTTTAGGAGGTAAAGATGTCCCAGAAAAAGGCACTAAAGAGGTGTCTGAAGGTTCAGCCCCATTTAGTGGACTAAGAGTACCTTCATCGTCTAGGTCTACAACTTCTGGTTCTTCTATAACTGTCTCTTCTTGGTCAATCATCATGAGAATATTCCAGATAAAGTTCTTTTAGCTTGGTTAAATGCAGAAGGTATGTCATCACGCCTATCAAATACAGTTAAACCTAAATTAGTTAAACCTTTAAAAGTACTTGCACTCGTACCATACCTTGCTGCTTGATTTCCAAAGACAGTTGCAGTATCATAAAATTGATTTTGTATACGAGTTATATCTTTAAACTGGTTAAGTGATTTAAGACCTGCTGAACCTTGTGAGATTATAGAACCAATTCCACCTCTAGCAGAACCTAACGCTCCACCTTGTCTTGTTGCAGCAGCAAACGCTTTACCTCTTTTTATACGTGCATCTCGTACTACTCTAAGTCGTTCTCGGTTTGCTTGAAGATCATTACGTTTTCTTTCAAGAAGAGCTACTTTATTACGAGCTTCGTTAGCACTTTCCATAGCATCAGCTTGTTTACTAGAAGCTTGATAAGACTTATAACCTGAATAAGCTGATACACCTAGACCTAATAAACCAAAAAGACTCATATCGTACTTCCTCTATACCCTTGCATTGTCAGCGAACTGAATAGCCCAGCCAAACATATCAAAATCAAATCCTGCCTGACTGTCAAAGTACAAGTGCAATGCTTTACCAGTACCTCTTACTTTGTTACGTGTTACTGTTACAGGATACCCTGAGTTAAAATCTAAAGCAGCAGGAGTAGGGTTGTATGTCTTTAGTATCCTATACACTTGCTGTCTCGTACTAAACTTACCAGAGTTGCTATTGTCTGAGAAGTCCCAACGAGCTTGCATAAAGCAACTACTAGGATTTAAAACATTGAAACCACTTCCTCCATCACTTTGGTAACCTGTCTCTGTACGCTTACAGTATACCATAACATGAGGGGCTTGTCTAGCACTAGTTACATTACCTTCTAATAAATACCCAGTCTCAAAGAAACTAGGTGCATCTACACCAGTCCCATCTACTGTTACCCAGTCATAAAAGCTATCGTTGTTTAGCTGTCCAAAGGTGAACTCAGAGACTGTACCGTCTGGTTTAGCAATTACAAAAGCTGTAGTATTAGTAGCACTACGAAGCACTTCAACGTCAGCCACTACATTGTTACCTGTACTCGTTTGAATAACATTGTTACCTGTACTTGTTTGTATGACTTGATTAGTCTGAGAAGTCTTAGATACAGTAGGAAGTACAAAGACACCAAAAGCATACGGAGTATTTGAAGCTAGACTACCAAAGGAGAACGGATAAAAGCCTCCTATGTTTGTATCAAACACTAAAGCTTTGTCGTACTTGTACTGGTAGCTTCCTGTGTTTCCTGCTGCGTTCCATAGCCATGTAACCTTCTTAGATACCGGATCATAAGAACCTTGGCAGGATGTTTTAGATACGTTAGGTATAGTGTCATCGTAGTACGTTTGAATAGTTTGTTCAGATACAGACTTAGCTTCAATACGGTCAGTTACTTCATTACGACCAATAGAAAAGATACCTCGTTCACTCCACCACAGGGGTGTGCCTTCTACGTCTACAATGCTACGCTTTCCTAGTAGGCCAGCATCACCAATGCTTGTCACTGTGTAGTCAGTAGGTGAGAAACCAGCACCAGAGCCTGAGATAGCCCAGACACCGTTAACAGCAAAGACTAGGAGTGACTCACCAGTAACTCTCATAGACAGGATGTTCCCTGCCTGTGGAATAACTATGACACCTCCGTCTGTGTCAATCAAGTCACTGATCTCTTCTGATGTAGGATCAGCTTCTTGGTAGCACCTACCTATGTTAGTATCGTTCTCAATGATCTGACTAAAGTAAACTGTACCAGCTAGAGTACTTGAAGTAGGGCCACCATACCATGCTCTACCAGCAAAGAAAGCAACTGCTTCAGGCCGTGTAGTTACTGTCTCAGCTACAATGTTAGATACACCAGAGATTGTTGTACGGTCTTTGTTAAAGGGGTCTAAGATAAAGTGACCACGGGGTGCTCTCGTATTACCAAAGAAGATTTTAGTTAGTTCAGAAGGACTGAAGTTATCACTAGCGTCTTTAGCTACCCACCACTGCTTGTTGTTACCGGGGTATTTACTTTGACTACTGAAGTAAGTAGTAATAGGATTAGCTACTCCACCTCCTGAACTGATCCACCCTTGGTTCTTTAAGTTGTAGTTATGTGCATCAGTTAAAGAAGTAGGTTCTTCATCAATGTCTAAGCTATCTGCTACACCATCGAAGTCTCTTACTAAGACACCTATTTCAGTGTTAGTAATTGAACCAGAACCTGTTGGAGTGTACTCAATATAGAATGGTTTTAGTTTGCTAGATACGACAAACAAATAACCTTTACCAAAGGCTACATCAATTAACTCAGAGCCTACATCAGTAGCAGCAGGAGCTGCAAAGCTTGCTAAGTTTACAGTAAAACCTTTCTTGTTATCTGAGATAGGTTGAGTACTTAAGTCATAGAAGTGCAAGGTAGCATCAATCTGTACAACAAGGAAGTGTAACGTACCATCACCTCCTACTTCTTCCCAGACCCAAGAGCCTATTGCTTGCGTTTCCCATGTAGCTTCTACTACGTCAAGGTTAGTTAAAGCAGCAGAAGCTTCATAGTCTAGGCCCAGCCTTCTACGTATGTCTCCTTTCTTATCAAAGACACAGTTGTCTGCACCTAGCACTGCGTTCTCAGGGAACGTCAATGGAGTTGCTTCAGTAACTAAACCAGCTACAAACGTGTTATATACTTTTAGACTTTGATTTCTTGGCATTCTTTAAAATATCCATACCACGTGTTTGATCTTCTACTTTAAAAGCAATGTACTTATCGCCAGCTGCTCTCATGTCTCTTTCATTAGTATAGTTACCGCTTAGCTGTTTAGGTAGAGGGCCTCCACCAGCCCATTGAAACTTTAGAAACCCATAAGGATTGGTTTTTATTACTTGTAACTTGTGTCCTTTAGCTGTCTCCCATTGTAACTCACTTACATTAATAATATTACTATCGTTTGCGTCTACTGCTACGTCCATAGTCGGTCCTTCCATAAGAGTTATTCCTTGCTTCAGATACTTTGTGTTTGTCAGACTGCCACCGTATCTTTTGTCTTAAGGCTTGTTGCTCTGCCTTAGGATTTGCTTGTTGATTAAGTTCTACATGAGCTGTAGATTTAGACTCATTAAGTAATAGAGGAAATAAGTTTACATCTATATCAGGTACAAAGGTATTTGACATAGTAAAGACAGGCTCTTCCAGACCCCACACTATAAACTTACTTGCTTGTAGTGTATCATCTACTGCACTATCATAAGAGTCAAAGATTAAGAACTCATCATCAAAGCTAGTATAGTAAGTAGGTGCTTTGTTATTGTAGATAAATACTTTACCATTATCAACAGTAACAGTAACAACAGTTGAGTCTGTAGACTGACGAGATAGAGTATCTGATAAAAACTGATAAGGCTCTACCCAAGATACTATTTCGTATGCCTTAATAGAGTCACCTGTAAGTATAGTATCGTACCTGACTTCATCTATACGTCTGATATTCTCAGGTACTTTCATAGTTGAAGGTTTAGTTGTATCAGCTAGAGCTGTCAGAGGAACTAACTTACGATGCTCTGGTATCTCAATGTTGTTTATTAGATCATAGTAAGTATCTCTAATAATGTAGGCAACTTGTTCAGACTCTACGGTATCTGAAAAGGAGTCAACAGCATCACTATCCATACTACTAAGGATACGCTGTGTCATATCTAAGAGTGTTAGCTTAGGCATTAGTGTGCTCCCTTTTCTTTAACGTGTAGGTAAGTGTTAACATCTAACCTAATCCTAACTTATTTGCTAAACCAGTAGTCAAGGCTCCGACTATACCACCAGTGCCACCAATAGCGGCAACACCAATGAGCATACGTTGTTTAAACTTTTTTAAGTCTCCTATAGCTGCCCCGTGGGACTTAATGTCTTTTTCAATCTCAGCTATCTTTATGTCATCTTTAGTAATGTTAGTCTGGATAACAACAGTTAGATCAGCCACCATCTTTTTAATGTCACCTACCTGATCGAACAGGGCTGCACGTTGGTTCTTAGATGATGTTGCTTCTGCTTTAAGTTCACCGATAGCTGCGCTTACTTGATCTATACTCATGTTACTTAGCCCTACCTTGGTTAATCCCACCGTCTGTTAATGGCTGTATGCCGAAGGCTCCGTAGATATAGGCTGCGCCATTACCATTAAGATGCACTTCTGAACCGTTGTCTCTTGTCTTAAATCCTGTAGATAAGAAGTCCATCTGGGATATTGCATCAGTTGTTAATGCTTGAGTACCACTTGTGTCTAATGCGTCATTAATCTCATTATCATTTAGCTTTGATGATGTTGTAGACCAGAATGTTGCCGCACCACTGTTCTTTCTAAATAAGAATTGAGGCCCACCACCTACGTTCACAACAGGCCCATCAACATTTCCATTACCAGTATACGAGCCAAACGCATACGGCCCTGAGTTTGCCCAAGAGTAGCAGACGTAAGTATTGCCACTACCATTCACATTTGACATCGTGCCTACTGTGAACTGTGTTGTTGTGGGGCTAGTATTATTCAAGAATCCAGAACCAGTTGAAAACTGGTACGTACTTTGTAGCATTAGATACCCTGTGTTCCCTGTGCTTTCGTGGTAGGCCAATGTCTCAGCATCACTTCCAGTACGTTCCATAAAAGCCATAAAGCCGGGGGCTGTGTCCAACGTACCGGGGAAGCTCTCTGTCTTAGCACTTCCTGTGCCTGAGTAGGGGTGTATCTGGAAGTAACTGCCCACGAAAAAGCACTCTAAAAGATATGTTCCACTAGCCATACCAGACGGAATTGTAAATGTGGTTCCTGTTAAGTTTTGGTCACTGAAGGTTGAAGTGTCTTCGACTGCGGAACTGTTCCAAAGCACAAACTTATTGGCTCCACGAACCGTATCAAACATATACCAATCACCTGTAGCATTTGTACGTTTAATCCTCACCATAGCACCACCACTGACCGTCTTAGGCAACGTGACCGCTGTTGTTGATCCGTTACTGTGGGAGATACCTGCTTCGATGTAGTATTCATCTTCATAATTAATTACACTTGGGGTTGGTAGGTTTTGGGTTGCTAATACAGAATAACTTGTATCTGTCGGCGTAAAATCTTGAACAACTGTCCACACATG
>Ga0209816_1002108_pt1 | contig 14337 bp, 14 predicted proteins | sample CoawatmetaG01DNA_FD_187509 | JGI IMG/M metagenome (GOLD analysis project Ga0209816, IMG submission 187509) | Marine microbial communities from the West Antarctic Peninsula - Coastal water metaG017-DNA (SPAdes) (version 2) | ecosystem: Environmental > Aquatic > Marine > Coastal ... | reverse complement strand
TCGCCCTATAAGCGATATCACGGCGACAAAACTTGCCTTCCCAGCTGATTTTGTCGGCAAGTTCATAGGCGTTATGCTGAGCCTGGCCTACTGTATCGCCAAGCGAAACAGCACACAGTACCCGCCCTCCATTAGTAATCACCATTCCGTCTTCATTGAGAGCAGTCCCCGCATGGAATATCTTACTGGTATTGCCCACTTCTTCGGGTAAGCTAATAACATCGCCTTTAGGGTAATTGTCTGGATACCCTTGCGCAGCTAAAACTACACCAACGGCTGGGCGGTCATCCCAGTAGGCTATAGTTTGATCTAGAACCCCCATTGTGCCTGCAATACAAAGCTCTACGATACTGTTCTTAAGTCGCATCATAATAGGTTGAGTTTCAGGGTCACCAAAACGGCAGTTAAATTCTAACACCTTAGGTGTGCCATCAGCTGCAACCATGATGCCTGCGTAGAGAAAACCTGTGTAAACATAACCGTCAGTAGCCATACCGTTAACAGTGGGCATAATGACTTCATCCATAATGCGTTTATGCATTGCTTCATCAACCAAAGGAGCAGGTGAGTAGGCCCCCATGCCGCCTGTGTTAGGGCCTTGGTCACCTTCGTCCCGTGCCTTGTGATCCTGACTAGAAGCTAGTGGCAGCACATTTTTTCCGTCTGCCATAACAATGAAGCTGGCTTCTTCACCTATTAAAAATTCCTCAATAACAACACGGTTACCAGCCTCACCAAAAGCATTACCTGCCAGCATGTCTTCCACTGCTGTACAGGCTTGTTCTACACTGTCTGCTAAAATCACACCTTTGCCTGCAGCTAAGCCGTCAGCTTTAACAACAATGGGAGCACCTTGAGCCTTAATGTATGCCACAGCGGGTGCAATCTCTGTAAAGGTTTCGTAGGCTGCTGTTGGGATGTTATGACGTTTGAGGAAGTCTTTGGCATAGGCTTTAGAGCCCTCAAGCTGCGCAGCACCTTGAGTTGGGCCAAAGATATCCATGCCTGCAGCGCGAAATAGATCGACGACACCTGCCACTAGTGGAGCTTCAGGCCCAACAATAGTTAGATCTATATTATTGGCCTTGGCAAAGTGCAATAAACCCTCAATGTCCATCACATCTATAGCAACATTTTCGGTTTTGTTTTCTAAGGCGGTGCCCGCATTACCCGGTGCAACAAATATTTTGTGTACGCCTCGGTTTTTAGAGGCTTGCCATGCCAGTGCGTGTTCACGGCCACCACTACCAATAATTAATACATTCATGTTATTTCCTGTTGCTTAAGTGACTCGTTGTCTTGTCATTACTCAGTCCCGTGCGCACAATAGGATGCGCTGGGGCTATGGATTATGTTAATGACGGAAGTGACGCATTCCAGTAAATATCATACTAATGTTATGTTCATTGGCTGCAGTAATGATTTCATCATCGCGCATTGAGCCACCCGGCTGAATAATAGCGCTAATGCCAGCTTCTGCAGCGGCATCGATACCATCGCGAAAAGGGAAGAAAGCATCAGATGCCATGACTGAACCTTTAACTTCTAAGCCTTCATCACTTGCCTTAATGCCAGCGATTTTAGCGCTGTAAACCCGGCTCATTTGCCCAGCACCAACACCAATAGTCATGCCGCCTTTGCAATAGACTATGGCATTTGATTTAACATATTTTGCTACCTTCCAAGCAAATTGTAGGTCATGCATTTCAGCTTCTGTTGGCATGCGTTGGCTGACAATTTTTAGGTCAGCCTCAAGCATTTGACCTAAATCGCGGTCTTGAACTAATAAACCGCCAGTGACACGTTTATAGTCTAGCTCTGCGACTCGTAAATGCGGCAAGTCGCCACAGCTTAATACGCGAACATTAGGCTTTCTGGCTAAGGTTGCTGCGGCAGAAGCACTGATGCTTGGTGCGATGATCACTTCTACAAATTGTCGGTCTATAATGCGTTGAGCAGTGGCAGAGTCTAGTTCACGGTTAAATGCAATAATGCCGCCAAACGCCGAGGTTGAATCAGTGCTATAAGCTTTTTCATAGGCTTCAGTAATATCTTTGCCCATAGCTACACCGCATGGGTTCGCATGTTTAACAATAACGCAAGCAGGATCTTGAAAGGCCTTTACACACTCTATAGCCGCATCTGTATCCGCAATATTGTTAAACGAAAGTGCCTTGCCTTGCACTTGTTGGGCAGTGGCTACACTCGCTTCGTTGGTCTCATTTTCTGTATAAAAAGCAGCACTTTGATGTGGGTTTTCACCATAGCGCATATCCTGAACTTTTTTAAATTGAGTGTTAAAGGTGCGAGGGAATTTAGAGCGTGTATCCAATTGTGCGCCTAGGTAATTAGCGATTGCACCATCGTACATAGCCGTGTGTTCAAATGCTTTACAGGCAAGGTCTGTGCGTGTGGTTTGGCTTAGGCCACCTTTACTTGTTAACTCTTTAAGGATGCCCGCGTAGTCAGAAGAGTTCACTACAATCGCGACATGTTTGTTATTCTTTGCTGCTGAGCGAACCATGGTAGGGCCGCCAATGTCTATATTTTCAATAGCCATATCTAAGGTGCAGTCATCACGTTCAATGGTCGCTTTAAACGGGTAAAGGTTCACTACCACAAGGTCAATTGCATCAATGCCATGCTCTTCCATGACACCGTCGTCTTGCCCACGACGGCCCAAAATGCCACCGTGAATTTTGGGGTGTAGTGTTTTTACACGGCCATCCATCATTTCTGGGAAACCCGTGTAATCAGAGACTTCAATAGCAGCGATACCTGAATCATTTAATAACTTAAAAGTGCCCCCGGTGGACAAAATTTCCACTCCAGATTGACTCAATTGTTGGGCAAATTCTACGATGCCTTTTTTGTCTGAAACGCTGATGAGAGCCCGGCGAATGGCGTGTACATGTGACATGATTCTATCCTTTTAACTACGGAGGTTGGTGCTGTCTAAAGTAAATCGTACTGTTTTAATTTTTTACGTAAAGTGCCTCGGTTAAGGCCAAGAAGCGCAGCCGCCTTAGACTGGTTATCTTGAGTGTGTTGCATTACACACTCAAACAATGGAGCCTCTACCTGATGCATAAATAAATCATATAACGCAGTGGTTTGTTGGCCATCAAGTTCGTTAAAGTACTGTGTTAAAGATTGTTCTACACTTTGGCGTAAAGACTTTGGCACTTGCCCTTTCTCGGCGTCATCATTATTACTCACTGCCGTATTGTTGCTACCGATAGGGGCCTCAGGCAACGTGTTTGTGGGGGTTTTGGTGTTATAGCTCATGGTACTAAGCCGCCTGCTCTTCAGCGCTGTCAAAGTAGTGGTTTAAAAACTCAAGTTGCTGCAGTTGAGTCTGTAGGTGATTAAATAGTTTTCTCTGGGTAGGTTCTTGCTTTAGGTACCAGCCCACATGTTTGCGTGCAATGCGCGGCCCCATAACCTCTCCATACAAGCTATAAAGACCATATAGGTGTTGCTCTAATATGCGCCAAACTTTCGCATTGCTTGGTTTTTCTAGGGGTGCGCCATGCTTAAGGTAATGGTGCACCTGTTGGAAAAGCCAAGGATTACCTTGGGCGCCTCTACCTATCATAAGCCCATCAGCTTCAGTATAAGAGAGCACATGGGCCGCATCTTCTGCAGTGTTGATGTCGCCGTTAGCAATCACTGGGATATTTAAGGCCTGCTTTATAGCAGCGATCGTGTCGTACTCTACCTCACCTTTAAATCCACAGGCACGGGTTCTGCCATGCACTGCGAGGGCTTGTATGCCCGCATCTTGGGCAATATTTGCAATATCTAAACCGTTACGTTGGTCAGTACTCCATCCTGTGCGTATTTTTAACGTTACCGGCACATCTACGGCACAAACTACTGCTGTTAGTATGTCTTTCACTAATTTTGGGTCCCGCAGCAATGCTGAACCTGCAGCTTTTTTGAGTACTTTTTTTGCTGGGCAACCCATATTAATATCGATAATTTGGGCCCCAAGCGCAACATTGGCTTGGGCCGCATGGGCCATTTGAGCTGGCTCACTGCCGGCAATTTGCACACTAATAGGCAAACTGTCATCAGCATGGGGTAAGCGGCGTTGAGATTTTTGTGTATGCCACAAGGAGGTGTCAGAAGTGAGCATTTCGGCAACAGCTAGCCCCGCACCTAGGTGACGACATAGGTGCCGAAATGGACGGTCGGTGATCCCAGCCATGGGCGCCAAAATCAAGCCATTTTCAAGCTGGTGAGGACCAATAGCAAAACCGTGAATAACACTAGAGTAATTCATTACAAGTTTAAAAAATGCCTAAAATTTGTCACAAGAGAGTGTTAAAAATCAATGGCCCTATTGTACGAGTTGTACGTTTTTTGTTCAACTCATCTGGTGATGAAATTGGCTATATGTGTTAAAACAAACGCTGAGGGTGCGTATTTAAGGTGATATTTAACCCCCTTTCTGAGTACAGGAAATGTACTATATTTGATACCTAGAAGAATGTATGATGAAATTTGCTTGCGAACACATTGAGCTTAATAGACCGTCTATGGTGATGCACGCAGTGCACTTAAATAATTATAATAAAAGGAAACTCATAATGTCGATGTACGATAAAATAGAACAGTCAATGGCTGATAAAAATGTAGCGGCTTACATGGACCTTCTGCATAAAGATTTTACTGTTGTTTTTCATAAAACCGGCAACAGCTTCTCCAAAAGCCAATGGGGCGAAATGATTACGGGCATGTTTGGCAATGACAAGTTTATTCAAGATTCTACCCGTTGTATTTATGAGAATGATGACATTTTAGTAGCGCATATGTTTATGTCTTACCCAGATGACACAAAAGAAGCCGTTATGGGCATTTCTATGCTTCAAGGTGGAAAGATTATTCGTATGGAAACTGGCGCTACATCATTGAGTTAACAACCTAACCGCGTTCTGCATACCTAGGCAGCCATGTGTTAGCCAGGCATACATGTGTGGTTAACTGTTTGAGTGAGAAAATAACGTTCCCTTGTTGTGTGTCCCTTCGAGCAAAAATTCTTCTGCGGAGGTTAGGTCGTAGCCATTACAAAGAAACATGTCGCGGCCCTGATCTAGCATAAATTGGGCAGCTTTAAGCTTGGTTACTATGCCTCCAGTAGCAAATTCATGGGTAGACGAATCTGGCTTCTGAAGTTCAGAGGGCGGAATTTTTGTGACTAATTTGAACAATACTGCGTCATCGTGCTCGTTGGGGTTTTTGTCATAGTAGCCGTCAATGTCGCTCAGAATAACTAGAATTTCCGAGCCGCTGTGGTGGGCGACATGAGCCGATAATTGATCGTTGTCACCAAATACTTGCTCAGAAATAGTAGTGATATCATTTTCGTTAACGATGGGCATTATTTCGTGTTCAATTTGTGAATCTATAATTTGACGAAAAATTTCGATATGCGCTAATGAATCAAAATCTTCTTCTGTCATTAGCACCTGACTAGTGACGACATCATAAATATCGAACAGCGCTTTATAGTTGCTCATTAAAATTGGCTGACCTACAGCGGCTAGTACTTTTTTACTAATATGCTTTTTTCGATCTAATTTGAGTGCGGTATAGCCTGATGAGACGGCACCTGAAGAGACCAAAATGACGTCATAAAACTGCTTCAACTTGACGATAAATGAGACTAAATTAAGCATACGCTGCTTGGCGACGGCATTGTTTTCAGTTAAAACACCGCTGCCTACTTTCAAAGTAATACGCTTCATTTGGCCTTCGTCACTGTTGTATTTAATAAGATATTTTTTACTCCTGTGTAATTAATGGGTATTAATTATTGTAACACAAGCGACATAATTGTAACACAGGCGACATTTAAACCTTATTGCCACAGGGCAATACAAACTATCCCTAATAAGCATACACCAAGCCATTGACGTACCACTTGAGGGTTACGCTGAAGCATGAGGTGATGAAATTTAAGCCCAAGAAGGTGGCCACAGGTGGTTGGTATAAGTAGGGCCAGGGACCACTGCCATTGAAGATCTACCCCTGCAATAGCAAAGGCCGACATCTTGATTAGGACCAGAATGAACCAGAGTACAAACAAGGTATCACGGTAGGCTGATATAGCCATTTTTCTTACCGCTACAGCAACAATCAGGGGAGCGCCAATCAATGAGGCACCACTAAAATAGCCACCTAGGATATAGAGTAAACGGTCTACCCAAGGGGACTGGCTGCTAATTTCCCACTTCACTATCCAAGTAATCGCGTAAAAACCAGTAATAGAATAAATAAAGATCACCATCCATTGGGTTGGCATACTCAATAAGCCGATAACACCAATGAGTTTGGGGATGATCATCCACGTTAGCGATTCTTTCAAAAACTCACGGTCTACTTGCTGAAAGCGCAGCCCCGTAGTAATGCCAGAAAATATGAGTAGGTGAGTAGCAACGATAGGTAAAAAGAACAAAGGTTGGTCTTTTACTAATAACATGAGTGGCAAACCCAGTGCAGCCCCACCAAATCCCAAGCCTGCGCGCACGAAACCAGACCAAGCAAAAATGCCACTAATGAGGATTAGCTCAGTGTTACTAAATTCCATGATGAGTTAGCGTTTCGTGCCGTCAATACGAACCCAATCCTCTTTAGAGACGACAGAATGCATATCAAACCAAGGTTCATAAGCGTCTATAACGGCACTGGCTTGATGCTCAAGAATACCAGATAGGGCAATTAAACCACCAGTCTTGGTGAGCTCAGCTAAGCGTGATGCCATATCGATCAATGGCCCTGCTAAGATGTTTGCAAGCATGACATCTACGGCCTCACTAGGCGTATTTTCTGGTAGAAATACGGGAATTTTTTCAGCAGCAATGCCGTTGCGCTGAGCATTATCTATGGTGGCAGTTAATGCTTGGGTATCGTTATCTACGCCCACCACATATTCAGCACCCATGAGTATGGCGCCAATGGCTAAAATGCCTGAGCCACAGCCATAATCAATAACCGTTTTTTCTTGCCAGTCTTGTTCGGCAATCCAGTGCAAGCATAACGCTGTAGTGGGGTGGCTACCCGTGCCAAAAGCGAGTCCTGGATCCAGCATTAAGTTTGCGGCAGTTGGGTCTGGAGCGGGTTTCCAGCTAGGGCAAACCCACAGGCGTTCACCAAATTTAATAGGTTCGAAGCGATCCATCCACTGCCTTTCCCAATCTTTGTCTTCTAGTATTTCTAGTTTGTGAGTTGGAAATATAATGCCTGGGAAAGTGTCTGCCCACCCGTTATTCAAGTGTTCTAGCAAGGTGCTAGCGTCTGTATCAGCCTCAAATAAGCCCATTACCCTGGTGTCTTGCCACAGAGGTGTGGTGCCTTTTATAGGCTCAAATACGGGCTGGTCTGCACCATCGAGCATGCTCACCGCCCCGGCACCACAAAGTAGCAGCATATCCTCTAAAAACTCAGAGTGTTCAGGCGTTGAAGATAAGGTGATTTGAACCCAAGGCATGTGTCATCTCTTTAAGCAACTTGGCTTAATATGTTGGTGTTAAAAAAGGGCTCTAGCGTCCCATTTACATTGGCTAACGTAAACGGGAATCTGTTGCGCTTGATCTCTAGATCGATTGGCGTTTACGACGCCTAAAAGAAGTGGGCATCGACCTTCACTAAACTTGGCTAGTGCTTGACAGAGGAGACAGGCTTAAAGGCCTAGCTTCTTTTCCAAGTAGTGGATATTAACGCCACCTTCGGCAAAAAGAGCATCCCTTACAATTTCTTTTTGTAGTGGAATGTTGGTTTTAATACCATCAATGATCATTTCGTCTAAAGCCACTTCCATACGTTTTAGTGCTTCTTTGCGAGTGGGTGCGTGGGTGATTATCTTAGCAATCATTGAGTCATAAAAGGGAGGTACGGTGTAGCCACTATATAGGTGTGAATCTACTCGAACACCCAAACCACCTGGTGCGTGAAACTGGGTCACTTTTCCTGGGCTTGGCATAAATGTTTTAGCATCTTCTGCGTTTATACGGCACTCAAAGGCATGGCCGTTTATAGTGATATCTTCTTGCTTCACAGACAGTGGGTAACCACTGGCAACAAGCAGTTGCTCTTTGATAATGTCTATACCAGTGATCATCTCGGACACCGGATGCTCTACCTGAACACGAGTGTTCATTTCAATAAAATAGAAACCACCGTCTTCATACAAAAATTCAAACGTACCTGCACCACGGTAACCGATCTCAAGGCAGGCATCAGTGCAGCTTTTAAGCACTTGCGCGCGGGCCGCTGCATCCATATGCGGGGCGGGTGCTTCTTCTACCACTTTTTGATGGCGACGCTGCATAGAACAATCGCGATCATAAAGGTGAATAACACCACCTTGGCCATCAGCCAAAATTTGTACCTCTACATGGCGAGGGTTCTGTAAGAACTTTTCCATGTAGACTGTATCGTTACCAAAGGCACTTTTGGACTCCGCCTTGGTCACTAAAATGGACGTAATCAGGGTTTCTTCATTGTGGACAACGCGCATTCCACGACCACCACCCCCAGCTGAAGCTTTAATAATAACGGGATAGCCGATGCCTCTTGCAATGCGTTTAGTACGCTCTTCGTCATCGTCTAGAGGGCCATCAGACCCTGGCACTGTGGGTACACCTGATTGCTGCATCGCTTTAATTGCGGCAACTTTATCACCCATTATACGAATGGTAGCTGCTGTGGGACCTATAAAGGTAAAGCCACTGCTTTCTACCATTTCTGCAAAGTCAGCATTTTCTGCTAAGAACCCATATCCTGGGTGAATGCCTGTGGCATGGGTAACTTCCGCAGCAGATAAAATGCGGGGGATATTTAAATAGCTTTCAGTAGACGAATTTGGGCCAATACATACCGCCTCATCAGCTAAGCGCACGTGCATAAGGTCTTTGTCTGCCTTGGAGTGCACAGCTACAGTCTTGATGCCTAGTTCTTTACAGGCACGCAAGATGCGCAGGGCAATTTCTCCACGGTTAGCGATAACAACTTTTTCTAACATAGGAAACTCCGGTATTAGGCAATGGTGACCAGAGGTTGATCAAATTCAACCGCTTCGCCATCTTCCACTAATATAGCTGTAATGGTGCCAGACTTGTCAGCTTCAATTTGATTCATCATTTTCATGGCTTCAATGATGCAAATGACATCACCTTCTTTCACGGTTTGCCCTACTTCAGAAAATGCCGGAGCACCTGGCGATGGGCAACGGTAAAAAGTACCCACCATAGGAGAAGCTACAGCGTGACCGCTAACTGCAGGTGTGCTTGGAACAGCAGCAGGTGCAGCAACGGCAGCGACAGCTGCTACTGGAGCAGCTTGCATTACAGGTACAGGTGCGGCTGCGGCCATCATCATCGCTGATGAAGCGCGGCTAATGCGCACAGACTCTTCACCTTCTTTAATTTCAATTTCGTTAATGTCAGACTCTTCTAGCAACTCGATGAGCTTTTTAACTTTACGAATATCCATGGGATCTCTCTATAATTTTTACAATGAGGATTAACTGCTCAAACGGCCAATGGCGGCGTCCATAGCAAAATGGTAACCGTCAACGCCTAGGCCGCAAATAACGCCCTCGGCAATGTCGGATAAATAGGAATGATGACGGAAGGTTTCGCGCTTGTGCACGTTACTCAAATGAACTTCAATAAAAGGGACGTTCACTCCAAGAAAGGCATCTCGAAGTGCCACACTAGTGTGTGTAAACGCTGCTGGGTTAATAACAATAAATTGAACACCTTGATCAGGCGCTTGATGAACTGCTTCTATGAGTTCGTGCTCAGCGTTACTTTGTTTACAGTCTAACGTCACGCCCGCTTGCTGACACTGAGATTGGCATTGAGATTCTATCTGCGCCATGGTCAAGGTGCCATAAATTCCAGGCTCTCTCTTGCCGAGAAGGTTGAGGTTGGGGCCATTAAGTAGCAGGATCTGGGCCATTAAATACTTTCCGTTGCTGCAGCAAGTTGATGAAGATGATGGAAGATAATAGCAGGTTGGCAGAAATTTGCCGAAGTTTTTGTAATTTATTTAGTCCTAGAGGAGTCTTCTCGCGTCTGTTACTCTTATAGGCATAAATTATTTTGGATTCTGTTTTATGCCCCTGCCACTCGTTAACCCGTTAATAAGACTTCAAACTGCCATTTTGTGTGGTGTATTTTTAATGCTTACAGCGTGTGTTGCGCAGCAGCCAATTAGTTCTGAAGCAGAACCTGTTGTTAACGACCCAGTAATTGACCTACCAATAATTCCAACGTCAAAAGTGGCTAACCCGTCCATAGTTGATCCGGTCCCACTAGAGTCAACACAAGTAGAGCCAATTCAGGCAGAGCCAATTCAGGCAGAGCCAATTCAGGCAGAACCAATCCAAAAAGGCTTCACTCAAGTAAAACCTAAAGTGAAGATGGCTTCTGTCACTGCAACATCGCCGCCGGTATCGGATCTAACGACGCCTGCTCCTAAAAAAGTGATCCTATTAGCCAAGAAAAAAATATCACTAATTAAGAAGCCTGTATCTGTCATTAAAACGGTCGCTTCTGTTGCTAAAAAAATAATACCGGTGTCTTTGGTATCTACTCAAAACCCCACTGACAGCGTTGCTTTTTGGTTAGGCGAAGCCGGCTGGGCTTTTGAAAAAGACCAATTAACCACGCCAAAGGCTAAAAGTGCCTATTACTATTTGTCTAAAGTGTTAGCAAAAGAACCTCAGAACCCCCTGGCCTTAGCTGCCTTGGAAAAAATTGTTCAACGCTATTATGTATTGTTAAAAGTGAGCCTTAATAAAGGTAAAATTGAACAAGCACGGGTCTTTTGGTCTCGCGCAAAAAAAATAATCCCTAAGCATAATGAGCTGGCCAAAATGAGGGCGCTCATTGAAAATCGCAATGTTAAACAGCAAATGATTGTGGTATCTGAGCCAGTAACCGAACTGCCAGCCCTGCGTACTCAAAAGCTCCTTTTGCCTGTTCATCTTATTAAGCAACAGGATAAGCAGCTAGCTCAGTGGTTAGTAGTGCTGGCCAAAAAAGCCCACGGTTTGCAAGCCACTATGCTGATTGTGGCGCCTAGTGACACGCAAGCGCGTTGGGTATATCAGGCTATGAATAGTGCAGATCCAGAGCAACGCATCAGAGCTAATATTAAACACAGTAGGCCGGCACGCCTAGAAATTAGCTACCTTGCCCGCAAAGATGAGCTTGAAGTATATGGTAATTAGCACCTTAAAAGTGATGCTCTACTGGCTATGTTAAGTGGCATATGAAAGACTATACCCCGCTATATGCAGGGTAAAACACCCAGCAAAACACAAGGGAATTAGTAATGCTTAACATCAAGCAGGGATTACGCAATCTAAAAGAAGATTATGTGGATGGCAGTCACTGGGTGCTCAAGGCTGTTGGCGCTGTTTTATTAGCTTATGCATTAATGGCATCAGTGTTAGGCTTCTATTGGAATAGCGAGCCAGATGTTTCGCAACCACCTAGTGCCCAAACAGTCATTGGTGAAGCGACAACAAAGGCTTTATTGCACCTTGCCAATACCCTATTAGATAAGCCTGGCGGTTACCTTTCAAATGATGTTTCCTTACCAGGCGTTTGGATGGATAACATCCCTAATTGGGAATTTGGAGTGCTGATTCAAGTGCGTGATTTATCTCGTGCTATGCGAAAAGATTTTAGTCGTTCTCAATCTCAATCCACAGAAGATATGGATTTGGCTGTTGCAGAGCCACAATTTAACTTTGATAGTGAAAGCTGGATGTTGCCGTCAAGTGAAGGAGAGTATCGCACGGGTGTTAATGCGCTCACGCATTATCTGGACAGGCTATCTGATGGCCAGCAAAGTAAGGCACAGTTTTATGCCCGGGCAGATAATTTGACGCGCTGGTTAGGCGATGTAGAAACCCGATTGGGTAGTTTGTCGCAGCGCCTTAGTGCTAGCGTTGGTCAAAAACGTTTAAATACAGATCTGGCAGGAGATGCTGAAGCAACGCAGTCCACTAGTACTGCAAGTGAGTTAGAAATTAAAACGCCTTGGTCAGAAATAGATGATGTATTTTATGAAGCACGTGGTGCCAGTTGGGCATTGATTCAGTTGTTGCGCGCTATTGAAGTAGACTTCAAGTCAGTGTTAGAAAAGAAAAATGCCCTGGTGAGTTTGCGGCAGATTATTCGGGAATTAGAGTCGACTCAAGAAACGTTATGGAGCCCTATGGTGATGAATGGCTCAGGCTTTGGTTTAGTGGCGAACCACTCGTTAGTTATGGCGTCGTATATAGCTCGGGCCAATGCAGGTATTATAGACTTAAGAGGGTTGTTAACTCAGGGTTAAGTTAACAGTTTGCCCCATTGATATTTCAATGGGGCAAACTCGCACTGGTTAGCTTTTGTATGCGGCTGCAGCCACTTGGATTTTAGCCTTGGCAGACTCTACACCTTCCCAACTTTCAACCTTAACCCACTTGCCTTTTTCTAGGTTCTTATAGTTTTCAAAGAACTCTTTGATCTGGTTGCGTAGCATTTCTGGCAAGTCGGTAATGTCTTGTACGTCGTTGTATACTTGAGTTAGCTTCTCATGAGGTACAGCCAATAGCTTGGCGTCTTCACCAGCTTCATCTGTCATGTTTAAAACACCTACGGGGCGGCAACGGATAACACTACCAGGCACTACAGGATAAGGCGTTACAACTAAGACGTCTAAGGCGTCGCCATCGTCTGCCAGTGTGTTGTTTATATAGCCATAGTTGGCTGGATAAAACATCGGTGAAGCCATAAAGCGGTCAACAAATAAAGCGTCAGCATCTTTGTCAATTTCGTACTTAACAGGGCTGCTGTTGGCTGGAATTTCAATGACAACATAAATGTCGTGAGGTAAATCTTTACCCGCTGGGATGTTTTGGTAGCTCATGATCTAGTCTGATCCTAATAATGGTTAATAGATAGTATGTTAACTAATGCACAGCCTAATGTGGCCATTAGGTTTGGTGATAGCGATTAACTCGCTCAACCTCTTCCTTAGAGCCTAAAATCACTGGCACACGCTGGTGAATATGGTTAGGTTCTACGTCCATAATGGGTTTTTGAGTATCACTAGAGGCGCCGCCTGCTTGCTCAATAAGGAAACTCATGGGGTTGCCTTCATACATTAAGCGTAGCTTACCCGCTTTACTTGGGTCTCGGCTGTCATAGGGGTACATAAATATACCGCCACGGGTCAAAATGCGGTGAACTTCAGCCACCATGGAAGCAATCCAGCGCATGTTAAAACGTTTGCCTAGAGGGCCTTTTTCGCCAAGCAATAAATCATTGACGTAGTTTTGCATGGGGGCTTGCCAAAAACGTTGGTTAGACATGTTAATAGCAAATTCTTCTGTGGTTTCAGGTACTTGGATTTGGTCTTCAGTTTGGTAAAAAACACCATCTGCGCCCAAGTTATACATAGCCACACCGTTACCTGTAGTAATTGCAAGAATTACTGAAGGGCCGTAAAGAACATAACCTGCAGCTATCTGTTTTCGGCCTGCCTGTAGAAACGTATCAGTAGTCACTTGGGTGCAGTTTTCTGGCAACGCTAACACAGAAAAAATGGTCCCTACCGTAACATTAATATCTATGTTGGAACTGCCATCTAATGGGTCAAAAGTGACCAGGTACTGGCCTTCTGCGTTGCCTGCAATTGCCTGTTCTTCTTCTTCAGAAGCAATGCCAGCAACGTTGCGGTTAGCCAGTAGGGCCTGCTTAAGTAGATCGTTAGAAATGACATCTAGTTTTTTCTGTATTTCACCTTGCACGTTTTCTTGCTCAGCAGATCCATATAAACCGCTTAAAGCACCTCCACGAAGGCGTTCGGCAATGTTTTTACAGGTGATGGTTATAGAGTCAACTACGGAGACAAGTTGGGGGTCAACTTGGGATTGCTCAAAGGCTTGATTGAGGCTCAGCATGAGATTTTAGGGACGTCCATTATAGCGCTTAAAAGTTGGGCGCAATTATATGATACTTACTACAAAAAGTCTTGCGGCTTAAGTCTAATGTGGCGCACTTTTCCGTTATGGCAAGGTTGCGTAAGTTTGGGTTAGCAGTGGGTGGTAGCTTATGAGCCTTTAGCTGGTACAATAACGATGAAACTCACCTTATACCCACAATTATGAATCAAACAGCTGGTAAAACGCCATCTCTTACAGAAAGACCCTACAAGGTGACCTTGGCTATTACTGGTGCTTCAGGCGTTCAGTACGGTTTGCGTCTGTTGCAGTGCCTCTTGGCAGCAAGGTGTGAGGTGTCGCTGATGGTTTCTTCTGCTGCACAA
>Ga0209816_1002094_pt1 | contig 14380 bp, 21 predicted proteins | sample CoawatmetaG01DNA_FD_187509 | JGI IMG/M metagenome (GOLD analysis project Ga0209816, IMG submission 187509) | Marine microbial communities from the West Antarctic Peninsula - Coastal water metaG017-DNA (SPAdes) (version 2) | ecosystem: Environmental > Aquatic > Marine > Coastal ... | reverse complement strand
GTGGATGCTACTTTCTTAGCAACTATATCCACAGCAGGAACATACTTGTTATCTTACTTCTCAGATGGAACAAACGTATATATGACTAACTCGGCAGCTTACACTTAATGTCTTTAATTCAATCAACCGCAATACCTAGTGGGGCTGAAGCTTTTGAGATAGAGCAGAGTCTTAGGTTTAATGATAATGATAGTGCTAGTTTAACTCGGACTCCATCTTCTGTTGGTAATCGTAAAACTTGGACTTGGAGTGGTTGGGTAAAACGAGGTAACCTTGCTGCAAATACAGCAGAAATATCTTTATTTGCTGCTTACCCTTCATCTGGGCAAAATAATACTAATGTTGTACAGTTTGGTTTTCTAGATAATGATAAATTTCAGGTTGGTTTACAAACAGATTATGTAATAAACACAACACAAGTATTTCGTGACACAAGTGCTTGGTATCATATAATAGTAGTCTTTGATACTACACAAGCTACTGCTGCAAACAGATTTAAACTTTATGTTAATGGAGCAGAGGTTACTTCGTTTTCAACAGATAACAGAACAGACAGTTTCTTTGCTCGAAATGCAGACAGAGGAATTAATCTAAATGGAACTCCTCATCATATAGGAATGCTTAATTCCAACTGGTATATGGATGGCTATATGGGGGAAATAAACTTCATAGATGGTCAAGCCTTAACCCCAGCAGACTTTGGAACAACAGGTACTTACGGAGAATGGAAGCCTAAAGAGTATTCAGGTTCATATGGTACTAATGGATTCTACTTAAATTTTGCAGGTGGTGGAATTATATCTTCTGCTACAGGCGGAAATTCAACAGGTACTACTGGTGATTATAAATACAAAACATATACCTCAAACGGAACATTTACCCCTAGTAATGATGGCTATGTTGAATACTTAGTCGTAGGTGGCGGTGGTGGAGGCGGTTCTAGACTTGGCGGAGGCGGAGGCGGAGGTGGCTTCAAAAAAGGTTTTCTACAACTTACTGGTTCAACTGCATATACTGTTACTGTAGGTGCTGGTGGTGGTTATGATGCATCAGGAAACAACTCATCTGTTTCTGGTACTGGAATTACAACACTTACAGCAATTGGTGGTGGTCATGGTGGTGCAGGAAATGCCGCCTCTGCTACTGGTGGCTCTGGTGGTGGAGGAGCTGGTATTACTAGTGGTAATACTACCGGTTCTGCTGGTAATTCAGGACAAGGTAATGCTGGTGGTAATGGTGCTGGTTCTGCTGGTTTTGCTGGTGGTGGTGGTGGAGGTGCAGGAGCAGTAGGTGCTAATGGTCCACAATCTGGTAAAGGTGGTGATGGCGGTGCTGGACTCCAATCAAATATTGATACTAACAATTATTACTATTCAGGTGGTGGCGGTGGTGGTGCTCATTTTGACCCTTCAACTGGTGCTGGTAATGGTGGTATTGGTGGCGGTGGTGGTGGTGCTAGAGGTGGTGGCTCTACTGGAGCTGCTTCTGCTAACGGTAATGGTACTGGAGGTGGTTCAGCAAGAAACTCTGGTGCTTCACCAGCTGATAACACTAATCAACCCGGCGGTGCAGGTGGTGCAAACACAGGTGGTGGAGGCGGTGGCGCTCCTAACAATCCGAATGCAGCTGGTGCTGGTGGTTCAGGTATTGTTATCATTCGTTATAAATTTCAATAGGTGATATATGAGTAATGATTTAGGTTTAGACCGCTCTGGAAACAACAACAACTGGACAGTAAATAATATTTCTTATGTTGACCAAATGCTTGATAGTCCTACAAACAATTTTGCTACTATTGACCCTTTATCAAGTGGTGCAGGTGTTTTTGCAGAAGGTAATTTAAAATATACATCAACTGCTGATACTGGTGTTGGAACATTAGGTATTTCTAGTGGCAAAGCTTATTTTGAAGTAACTATTAGTTCAACAAGTAACAGTCATATTGGTATTTGTGATATTGGTAAGGGAATAAATCCACTTAGAGGTGGTAATTGGTCTGACCACGGAGGGATAACGTATAAACAAAATGGCGACCAATATAGATTACCAGCAGGTGGTGGTTCTTCAACTACTGCAAGTTATGGTGCTAGTTATACGAATGGAGATATTATAGGTGTAGCATTAGATGTTGATAATAATACTATTAAATTTTATAAAAATAACGTTAGTCAAGGAAACACAGCACAAGGTCCTTCTTTCATAAGTTCTAGTGGTGTTTATAGTATTATGATTTATGGAGGTGGCACGGTTTTTACAGCAAACTTTGGACAAGATTCTTCATTCGCTGGAGCTAAAACATCACAAGGTAATCAAGATAGTAATGACATAGGTGACTTCTATTACACACCACCAAATTTGTTTTTATCTTTATGCACATCTAACTTACCAGATGTAGATGTTGTACCTAGTAAGAATTTTAATGCTGTGGCTTATACTGGTACAGGTTCAAATCAAGTAGTAACAGGTGTTGGATTTCAACCTGATTTTCTTTGGCTTAAAAATAGAAGTCTTGGTTATGGGCATAAGCTTTTTGATGTACTTAGAGGTTTAGGAAGTGCTAATCCGGGAAGTTTATCTTCTGATGCTGGAGATGCTGAAGGTACATTTAATTACATTAATGCAGTAAGTAATGATGGCTTTACAACTGTTAGTCAACAATATAGTACTAATAATCCCGGTTCAGCTATAGTAGCTTGGAACTGGAAAGCAAACGGTAGTGGCTCATCTAATACTGCTGGTTCTATTAACTCTACAGTTAGTGTTAATAATGATGCTGGATTTAGTATTGTTAGTTATACAGGTAACGGAACTGCTGGTGCTACAGTTGGACACGGATTAAGTAAAGCACCCGAAATGTGGATAATTAAAAATAGAAATGCTAGTGGTGATTGGGTAGTTTGGCACAAAGATTTAGGCAATCAAACTAAAAACTTATATCTTGATGCTACCGCTGCTATACAAACTGAACCACCACCTCCAGGAATTGCAACTATACCTTCAAGTACACTTGTATCTTTAGGTACGTTTCCCCAGTATAACGGTAATAATCAAAACATAATTATGTATGCTTTCCACTCTGTAGATGGCTACTCTAAGGTCGGTTCCTATACTGGTAATGGTGTAACTAATGGACCATTTGTGTACACAGGATTTAGACCGGCATTTGTTTTAACTAAAGTTACAAACGCTGCGGATGATTGGAGTATAGCTGATTATTCTAGAAGTCCGAATAATGTTGCTGACAAGTCACTAAGACCTAATTCAGTTGCTGCTGAAGATAGTGCTGCTGACATTGATATATTGTCAAATGGCTTTAAAGTCAGACAAGCTGATAGTCACAGAATAAATTATAGTGGAGATACATTCATCTACATAGCATTTGCAGAAACACCTTTTAAATATTCTAACGCAAGATAACGGAGATACATATGTGGTATTTTAATTCAGAAACAATCAAACATCCTAAGACTATGGTGATAAGTGATGTCACATATCCCAAAACAATCTTTAGAGATAGCTCAACACTAGCCTCACTAGGCATCAAGCCTATGAGAATAGTAACAGTTGATAGTCGCTACTACTGGGATGGTGCTTATACTGTAGATGCTACAGGAGCTGAAGTGGTAGGAACTTATGCTGGAACTGCTAGAGATGTAGCCACGCTTAAAGCTGGTATGTTAACAAAAGCTAATACACACGTTGCTGGATTACACGCAGCAATAGATTGGTACTGGAGCAGAGCAGCTAAAGGCGGTACAGCAGTACCTTCTAATATAGCGACTTACGCTACAGCTTTGTATAGTGAACACGAAACTATCAAGACTGCTATTGCAAATTGTAGTGACTTAGCAGCAGTTATAGCTTATGAGAATAAACCGCATACAGAAACTAGAAAGGTTAAGCATACTGCTGAAGATGGTACAGAAACATACGGACCAGAAACAACAACAGGCACTAGAGAGATTGATTTATGTACTCACTTTAGTGTCAACCCAACAGATGCAGTTGACCCTGCGTTTGTATCTTTAACACAAAACTAAGGAGAAGTAAAATGGCTAAAAAACAAAAAGAACAGTCTATAACAATTGATGGTAAAGACTATAAAGAATCAGATTTTACAATTGAACAAGTTAATATGATTAATCATGTCTCTGATTTAGATAGAAAACTACAAACAAGTATGTTTAACCTTGAGCAACTACAAATGGGTAGAGATTCATATATGGCTAAACTTACTGAATCATTAAAAACTAAGGAGAAAGCAGCATGATGAAGAAAAAGAAACCAGTTAAAAAGAAAGTTACTAGACCTAGTAGAAGAGGTTACTAATGGCTTTAACTGCTAGACAAAAATCTACTATGGCTAAGCATAAGGAACACCACACTGCTAAGCACATGAAAGAGATGAGGAAACTTATGAATCAAGGCAAAAGCTTTACTGCCTCACATAAGATAGCAATGAAAAAGGTAGGCAAGTAATGGCAGTAACCTACAGAGGTGAAACATTCTCAGGCTATAATAAACCTAAGGCTTCCTCTAAGGGTAAAAAATCTCATGTAGTCCTTATCAAAGATGATGGTAAGGACCGCATGATTAGGTTTGGAGAGAAGGGTGCTTCTACAGCAGGCAAGCCAAAGGCTGGTGAGTCAGCTGCTATGAAGGCAAAGCGTAAATCATTTAAAGCACGTCATGGTAAGAACATAGCTAAGGGTAAAACCAGTGCTGCTTACTGGGCAAACAAGGTTAAGTGGTAATGACTAAAGGATTAGCTATACTTACTGGTTGTGTTTTACTTGCTTTTTTAGTAACCATATGGATAGGTGCTAATGCTTTAAGGTGTACACCACCTTGTATTTAAATGACGGAAGTAGAAAGAAGTACACAAAGATGGAGATGGACAGCTCTAGTATTATATTTAGTAATTTGTTTTTATGATTTCTTATTTGTACCAGTCTGGTATGGAATCAATAGACCAGACATTAGTGCTTTTATGGAAGTTATAAACGCCACAAGTGAACCAATGGTTCAAATGGAGCTTATGAAAAAGCTTACAGGACAACACAATCCCTTTACTCTTATGGGTGGAGGACTTTTTCATCTAGCCTTTGGTGCTATACTAACAGGCAGTGCAGTAGGACTTAATAAATAAAATGATAATGAAAACAATAATATTAATATCGGTGTTAACAATAGCTGGGTGTTCAGTTTTTCCTAACACTACTTCTATAAGTGCTACTACAAAAGCTACAAGTGATGCAGTACCTACAGTTAAATTTCAACAAAATTTTAAGTGGAGTAGATAATGGATGGAATGAAAATGCCTTTAGCTTTAATCATGGCTATAGCTGTACAAGCAGGTGGTATGCTTTGGTATGTTAGTAAGATTGACAGCAAAGTAGAAATTATGTATTCTAAATATGAGCAGTCTAATCAAGAAGAAGTATTAAAAAATCAAATAATGATGCAGATTGATTTGTCTAATGTAGTTGAAGGCATGGAAATAGGTCATGAACAAATAGAACAACTTACACAAATGGTTGAGGAACTAAGACAAAAGACTCAACAACTAATTAAAGCTAAGAACCAGCAAGGTAAGGCTATTAAAGCTTTAAAACAAAAGGTTAATAAAAAACCTAAGAAAAAGAAAAAAGAAAACAAGAAGGCTGCATAATGGCTAAGGGATTATACGCAAACATAAATGCTAGAAAGAAAGCTGGCACAAGTAGAACTAAAAAGAAGTCTACTATTTCTAAGAAAGCATATGCCAATATGAAAAAAGGCTTTAAGAAAAAATGAATGATGAATTAAATAGGATGCAATTACAACTAGACAAACATACCGGACAAATAAGTAAATTGTTTAGCAAGATTGACGACACTAACCTATGTATACAAAAGATTAATAACTCTTTATTGCAAATTAAATATGGAGTGTATGGTGCACTAGGGTGGTATGTAATTACCAATATTGGTATTATTGAAGCAATGAGGTTAATGTGATAGGATTTATAATAAATTTAGCACCAATGGAATATTACTTACTTCTGTTGAGTTTATCATGATAGGATTAATAACAAACATAGCTCCTATTTTTATTGGTTTTATAATGAAGCTAGTTGCTATAAAGTCAAAGGCAGCTACAGACTTACAGAAACTACAGTTAGAGGCTTTAAGTGCAAGAGCCGGTCAAGTAGACTCAGCAAGAAAAGCAGCAAGGAATGAATCACCATGGGCAGCTCTTAACAGAAGAGTAATTATATTTGTACTGCTTGGTATTATAATCTTTACACAAGTAGCACCAGTATTTTTAAATGTTCCAACTGTAATACCAACAGTGATAGAAGGGTTTAGTTTCTTTGGTTTAGAAATAACACCAGATAAGATAGAGTACATAACTGTGGAAGGACTGTTAAAGCTAGATTCTGTATTTCAGTGGACTACAATTATTATAGAGTTTTACTTCGGAGCACAATTAGCTAAAGGATAAATATGACATACAGACAAATTATAAATTCAGTGTTACGTAGATTAAGAGAAGATTCAATTGCCAGTAATTGGTCAGGAGAACTAATAGATGCTTCAGGACCAACAGATTATCAAGTAATGATTGGTGACTTTGTTAATGAGATTAAAAGAGAAGTAGAAGATGCTTGGGATTGGACATCACTAAGAACCTTAATAACAGTAAATACTGTAAACAATACAAAGAGTTATGCCTTAGCTGGCTCAACTCAACGCAGTAGGATGCTTTCAGTACAAGTTCAAAATCAAGGAAACATGTTACAGTCTGTTCCTGACTCTTGGATTAGGTCAACTAATTATCCAAATGGAAACACATCAGGTCCTCCTAGTTACTATTCTATTAATTCTGTTGCTAACGGAATACTACAAGCACAGATATATCCTACCCCAAATGCAGTTTATAATGTTGATTTCTATATGGTAGACCCACAAGATGATTTAACAAATGCCACAACAGTCTTGACATGTCCGGAGTTTCCTGTTATAATGGGGGTATGGGCGAGAGCTATAGCAGAGAGAGGAGAGGACGGAGGTTCTCTATCAGACATGGCACAATTTCAATATCAACAAGCATTATCAGATGCTATTCAACAAGACGTAGGTAGACATTCAAGTGAGGTAGTTTGGTATGGCAGCTAAGCCTCTACAGCCACTTGTACTAGACTCTATAGGTATCTATGGATTAAACAGGCAGTCGTCTGCTGCAAGTTTACCACCGCAATATTTAACTACAGCTAACAATATTATGTTAGATGAGAAAGGTAGACTTACTACTAGACAAGGCATACAACAGATTACTAATCTTGTGTCTAGCAGTGCTACTAGCAATACTTTAATTGTTAAATCATTAGGTGAGTATCAATCTGCTACTGGTGCTAAAACTATATTTGCTGGAGCTGGGGCTAACATCTATAAGATGAATACAGCAACTACTCCTTACACGTTAACTGCTCAATCATTTTCTGGTGGCACTACTAAATCAGATGGTAATTGGCAGTTTACAAACTTTAATAATAATTTCTATGGTGCTCAACAAGCTAACAAACCTGTAAACTTTAATGGTACTACTTGGTTAGACTTAGAAGATGTAAGTGGGTATTCAAAACCTAATGGAGTAACTACATTTACACCTAGTTGTTTACTTGGTGATTTTGGTAGGCTCTGGGCAGCAGACATTGGTGAAAATAGAAATGTTGTTTATTATTCTGACTTACTTGTTGGACATTCATTTGCAACAAGTAATACTTCTTCAGCTGGTTCTTTAGATTTAAGAAATGTATGGTCAGGTGATGTAATTACAGCAATGGCTTCCTTTATGGGTAAGCTTGTTATCTTTGGTAAGAATAACATTGTTATTTTTAGAGGACCTTGGGATGTTAATGTATCTCAGCCAGCTGGTGGAGTGTTTTCATTAGATGAAGTTATTGAAGGTGTTGGTTGTGTAGCTAGAGATTCAGTACAGCTTATTGGTGATGACATTGTATTTTTAAGTGCATCAGGTGTGCGTTCATTAGGTCGTACAATACAGCAAGACACAATGCCATTGACAGATTTAAGTCTAGCAATTAAAGATGAAATAAGAACAAACATTCTTACAAGTAATTTGTCAGCTGTTAAAGCACAGTATGATTTATCAACTGGTTCTTACATACTTGGTTTTCCTGATAGAAATATTGTTTATGTTTTTGATTTTAAAGCATCAACGCCTGACGGAGCTCCACGTATAACTACTTGGAACTTTGAAAGCAAGAAAAATCCTAGGTCTTTTTTATCTACAGATGAATTTTTATATTGTGGATTAGGAGCTGCTACTTATGCAGGAAGGATTGCTACTTATAGTGGTTACTTTGACATAGAAAAAACAATACTTGCTAATGTAAACCAAGCTACTTGTGTAAATGCAGGTAACACATGGGATTCAACAGGTAGTGGTACTTGTTGGGTAGATTCAGATATTACATATCAAGCAGATTTTAAAACTACTTGGTTAGATTTTGAACAACCAGGAATTTCTAAATTCTTAAAAAGATTTTTAGCTATATGGTCCGGTGGTAAGAACATGGATATAACTCTTAACTGGTATAGAGATTATAATGTTTCACCTAGCTCTGCTAACTTTACATTAGACCCTACAACTGGAGGAGTTAATGCTCTTTGGGGAGTAGGCAAATATGGAGTGGCTAAATATGCTCCTGCTTTTCAACCAGCTGAGTATAAAGTTTCTTTATCAAAAGCAGCTAAGGTTGTTAGATTTGAAGTAATACAAACAGTAAAGGGATTTAAAGCCTCTTTACAGAATATGACAATTTTAGCAAAACAAGGGAAAATAAGATGAGTAATTATAATTTACAAATAGCTTGGTCAGGTAAGGATTCTTTAAACGATAACGACCCAGACAAAGTAGTTAGTGGTGGTGATTTTAATACAGAGTTTCTTGCGGTTAAAACTGCTGTTAACTCTAAAGCTGATATAGCTGGTAGTTCGAGTCAGGCTTTTTCAGCCTCTACTCCAACATCTGGAAACTCTAGTGCATTAGTGGCAACAACTGCTTTTATTGCAGCAGCAGGACATGCTCCACTAGCAAGCCCTACTTTTACTGGAGTACCTAAAGCACCAACAGCAAGTGCAGCAACAGATACAACACAACTAGCCACAACAGCTTTTGTACAGGATAATAAAATTGCTGCATCAGCTAGTGTACTTGGTTTAGTTAAAGCCTCGTTATCTGGAACAACATTAACTATTGCAACCTCATAATGCCTATAATTTTTAATGGTACTACTTTAAATTGGTATAGTCACACAATAGTATTTAATGGTACTACTGTTAGTTCACCTAATGCAGTAGGTTTAGTTAAGTTTGGAACTACGGATGTATTTGGAATTAGTAATTTCTCTCCGGAAACTACACTGTTTAATTTTAGTTTGGCTCCTGATTCAAATACCTTAGTGAATGGTGTCAATACTATACGAAGTAGCTTTCTTGCTGCTTTTGTAAGTCAAAGTTATACACAAGGTCCGGGGCAAGATACAACATGGACGTATGTATTAAGAAAAGGTTATCGGATGGTTACAAGTGATGGCACATTTGAAGGTAATAACTCAACAAGTCATTTTTTGTACACAGGACAAACAGTAACAGGTGCAGACACATCACATAACGGTAGTACAAGTGTTTCACTTAGAAGAGACAATGGAATTTAATATGACAAACAAATTAATTAGGAGATAGTAATGGCAGGATGGATGCAATTAGCAGGTAGTGTACTGGGTAGTATATACGCCAATAAGCAAGCAAAAAAAGCACAGAACTCAGCTAATCAAAATGCTGACTTTGCTTACGGTGAAAGTCAACTAAGAGATTACCAAGGATTGTTTGGTGGTTATAATGCTGAGTCTGGTGAATATCTTAATGAAGATATGCAGGGTAGGATGGATGGTTATTTTAATAGGGCTGATGCAACTGGAGCTCAAATTGGAAACTATAGTCCTGAGGAATATGCACAGAACATGTATGACATGGATTTACAAATGCTTAATCCTGAGTTACAGCAACAGTCTCTTGATAATGAAGCAAGGCTATTAGCACAAGGTAGGCTAGGTTCTACTGGTGGTGCTGGTCAAACACAAGGTTTAATGCAAGCACAAAACATGACAAGGCTTGGGCTACGTAGAGACTCATACAATAAATCACAGTTTCAATTAGATGCAATGAGACGTAGACAGCAAGAAGATATGAGAATGGGTATGGGCTTTGGGGAGATTGGACAACAATATGCTGCTAACTCTTATAACCAAGCACAACTTAGAGGTAATAATGCTTGGAGGTCTGCTAACATGAAGAGTGGAGCAGCTACTGCAAGAGCAGGAGCAAACACGTCAGCAATGACTGGTTTAATGGGTAGTTTTGGTAAGATGAATTTTGGTGGGAGTAATTTACAAAATGCTCAAGCAGTAAGAAACGGTACTGGTTTTAGTCAGTATCAAGATGCTGCAAGAGGTGGGCAATACTTCCCAAAGCGTTAGCCCCTGATTTAAATAGGGGAACAAATCAATATGGTCAACCTGACTATGAAGAATTTGTAGTAGATGATAGGTCTAATTCATTTTTAATAGAAGATGCACCTCCTTGGAATATACAATCAAGGTTTTAAAAATATAATATAAAGGAATAGATATGGCACAACAAGGAATGTTTGGAAACCAATACGAGCAGGCAGTAACTGCTGAGGCTTTAGCTAGAGAGGAAGCAGCTAATACTCAAGGAATGACCGGATGGGCAGCAATTACCCAAGGCATGTCAACTATGGGCAGTAACTTAGGTTATGCTGCGGGTTCAGCTTTTGGTGGACGAACAGATGCTGAAGTTAAACAAGATAACTATCAATCAATTTTAAATAGTGTTCCTAACTTTGACCCTTCAAGTGCTGAAAGCATGAATGAAATGGCTTCAGCAATGTGGAATGGTGGTGAGTATGACCAAGGCATGCAGTTTTATGATAGAGGTCAAAAGATGATTGTTGATAATCTTACTGTTGAATCTGCAAAAATTAAATTAGACGCATTAAAAAATCCTACTGTTCCAATAGAATTTGAAGAATTAGCTGATGGGCGTAAGTATCTTAAATCATCATTAGGACAACCTGATGTTGAGCCAATATTAGCTGGTGCTGATATAATTGTTCCTGAAGAAAAAGATGACTTATTAGCATTTGAAAAGAAATTAAAAATATGGAATGATGCAACACCTGAAGAAAGAGAATCACTAAAAGAATCAGGTGTTTTTGGTAGTACTGGAACTAATATTACTTTTGCAGGGGATGATGCTTATGATAAAGAAGGTGGAAAACAATTCTTTTTAGAGGACCAGAAATTAATTAAACAAGCTAAAGGTGCAAATGCCCAAATTTTAAAAACTAATAATGTATTAAGAACAATTAATAGAGGTGAAGCAAATGTTGGAGCTACTTCATTTTTTGAACAAAGTTTTGATAGGATTGCAAGTGCTTTTGGAAGTAGAGATAGTGAGGAAGCTGCTGCTGATACTCAATTGCTTGATGCTTTATTAGGTAGTGATGTGTTTCCTATGATTGGTGCATTGGGTATTGGTGCGAGAGGATTAGATACTCCAGCAGAGCGTAAATTCTTACAGCGAGTAATGACTGGTGAAATTAGTATGGAAGGTTCAGCTTTAGAGCAGTTAACTAGGTTAAGGCAAAAATATTCTACAATACTTATACAAGATTATAATACACTAGTAAGAAACGAAGATGGTAGTGACCGTTTTGCTAGGTATGAAAGCCTTGCTGGACGTAAACTACAAGAAATTAAAATTCCTAAAATGGTTAGACCTCTTGACAAAGTATACAATGTTTCAGATGGAAAAGACGGAACAATTGAAAAAACTTATCCAATAATGGAACAAGATACAGATAAAAATTCTCCAACTTTTAATATAATAAGATGGCAATATAGACCTGATGGTCCTTATTATGACCCTAATGGAATAGACATTACTTCTATGTTTGAAAGTTATGAGCCTACATACGTGGAGAGCAACTAATGGCATTTACAGAAATAAAAAGAGAAAACAATAATATTGTAAATACTGGTGGTCAAAGCGGTTTTGTAGAAATTGATATTCCAAGAATAGCAGCAGAAGGTTCGGAAGATATACCCGGCTACCTAGACCAAATTGTTCAAAACTTTGGCAAGAGAATGAAGAACCAAGAGAAATTAACTAAAAGCTGGAAAGCTGGAGAGATGGACTCAAACACAGGTTTAAAACTTGGTCCTTTTTCTGAAGAAGGTTCTTTAGATGATATGTTAGGAGATTTTAGTTATAATGCTCAATCTGCTATGAAAACTGGCTCAGGAACAGTATTAGATGTAGTGGGTGTTGGTGTTGGTGCTGTAATAGATGGAATACAGGTGACAATGCCTGTAACATCAGAAGCAATTAAAGATGTTGTTTCATATTCTTGGGATTGGACTATGAATACAGAAGGAGGTCAAGAAGCTCAAAAAGCATTTGCTGGAACAGAAGTAGTTTATAAAAAATGGAAAAAAGAAAATCCTAATTTAGCTAGTTTGTTTGAAGGCGTTGTTAATACTTTTATGGTCTTTGGTCCTGTTAGATTTAAAAATAAAGTTGGTCCAGTAGAAGGTTCTAAATTATCATCAATAGTTAGTGATAAGATTATATCTTCTGGTGTAAAGTCACAAGCAAAAGAAAAACGTATAATATTAGAAAGAATGTTAGCTCCTAAAGTTACTGAAAATAAAGTATTAGCAGGAAATCAAGCTGTGGATAGCAGTGCTCTTTCCGGTCCAAAATTACAATTTACTATTCCACAAAATGAAGTTTTAGATTATTTAGTTACTCTAAAAGGTGTTAACCCAAAAAAAGGTCCTACTAATACAAACATTGCAATAAATAAATCTCAAATTAAATTAGTTGATGAAATAAGTAAAATTCTGACACAGCATAAAGATTTAAAAATACCTATAAAAAGCACAGAAGGAAAAATAAATTATAACATATCTCAAGCAATGGAAGGCTTCCCTTCACTTAAAAGCAATGCTTCTATTAACAATTCAATTAACCTTTATAAACAAGAAGCAAAAAAAATACTATTAAAACATAAAAGTAATCCACAAGGAGTTCATAATGCAAGAATAGAATTCGATAGGTTTATGAAAAATGAACTTAATTCTGGAGTTTTAAGCCAAGAAGCAAAAGGTTTAAATAGTACACTTGCAAAAGCAATACGAAATGGAATGAACTCTAGTATAGATGACGTACTACCTTCTACATTTTCTATAGCTAGTAGAAGAAAACAACAAAATCTTAATTATAGAGCCATAGAATTACTTGCTCCAAAAATTGCCAATCAAGGAGCTGACCTTGCCCATTTTTTTCAAAACATAACTAGAGTTAATAAATCTCGTGCAACTGCTGCTTCTGCTGGTGTTCTTATGGGAAGTGCAGTTACTCCATATTTAGGATATACAGTTATGGGTATAGGAACAGCAGTTAGTATAGCTGCTTTAACAAATATATTAGTTAGAGGTGCTGTTTCAGGTGAAGCAAGAGTAGCCTTAGGTGTTATACTTAGGGAGGCTGATAAAGCTATAAAAAACACTGTAAATTATGAAATGAAAAAAAGTTTATTAAGCGGTAAAGCATTGGTTGTAGATTTGCTTAATAACTCAGAATCAGAAAAAAAACAAGAACAATAATAAAATAAGGAAAAGAAAATGGCTAATATGGCAGGAATGATGAGCGGTGGCAATGATGATTTTTCTTGGAACTCTAACACTATCTTTGATAAAATAGGTAATCCAGAAAAAAGGGAAGAATATTTAACAGAGCTTAGCGGTACAAAAAATAATGAAAGAGAGATGATAGAACAACTACGCTCTTTAGATGAACCAGAAATGAAATCTATTTTATATGACTTGCCACCAGAAGATAAACAAGAGTTTATAAATGATTACTATGGTTTAACAGGGGAAACTCAGCCTTCACTAGATGCACAAAACATATCACCAGCACCTGAAATGACAGTTACTGGACCTGATAATCCAAACTTTACAGGAGAAGGTAAAGAATCTTATATTAAAAATTCTGGAATGTTTCCTCCATATAACCTTAAAGCTAGAGTTGCTTTTTAGATGGTAGACGTACTGGGTCTTTTTAGTGGGCTAAAGAAAGGTGCTACTATTGCAAGGAATGTAGTAGACATCATGCTTGACGGAGGTGATGCTCTAGCAATAGCTTCTAAAAAGAAAGCTGAAGCAGTAATGATGTCTACAGACAGAGATGGTAATCTACTCTATCCAAATGCTAAAAAAGATT
>Ga0209816_1002092_pt1 | contig 14383 bp, 13 predicted proteins | sample CoawatmetaG01DNA_FD_187509 | JGI IMG/M metagenome (GOLD analysis project Ga0209816, IMG submission 187509) | Marine microbial communities from the West Antarctic Peninsula - Coastal water metaG017-DNA (SPAdes) (version 2) | ecosystem: Environmental > Aquatic > Marine > Coastal ... | reverse complement strand
CAGCAGCTACAGCTACATCTATATCTGCCTTGGTGCCAGCGGCAATAGTGCCGATCACAGATTCATCTGAAGGATTAATCACTTCAATAGTCTCTGAGCCCATAGGGTTCACCCATGCTCCATTAATATAAAACTTTGATTGATTTTCCATCGTATTAACTCCCTTAAAAATTGAAATTAATTATAGCCGAACTAATTGCAACATAACCAGCCTTTATTTACAAAATAAACAAAGGTTATAGGGCCTGAGCATCTCTTGTTTCCTTGAATGCAAGGATAGCTCTTTGGCGAGATTCTTTTAGATCCAAGATGGGTTTTGGATAATCCAAATCGCTAAATAAATCTTGGGTTGGTTGATGAATATTTTTTATAGGAGTATCTGAAAGCTCTGGTATAAATTTTTTAATAAATTCGCCTGTGGGGTCAAAATTTTGAGATTGTGTAATGGGGTTAAAAATCCTGAAATATGGTGCTGCATCTGTACCTGTAGAAGCGCTCCACTGCCATCCTCCATTATTTGAAGCAAAGTCTGCATCAATTAAGTGCTCCATAAAAAATTGCTCTCCAATCCGCCAATCATGAAGCATATTTTTTGTAAAAAACATTGCGACAATCATCCTGAGACGATTATGCATCCATCCCTCTGAGAGCATCTGTTTGATGGCCGCATCAATAATAGGAAACCCAGTATTCCCGGTCTTGAAAGCTGCGATTTCAAAGCTAGAGTGGCGCCAAGGAATATCGCGCGTGTAATCTTGAAAAGGCTGATTACAGCTTACTTTTGGAAAAGAATGCATGATATTTCTATAAAACTCTCTCCACACTATCTCATCGACCCACTTACAAATACCCTGATTGCCAGATGCAAACTCAAAGTTATTTAATTTCAGGGCCTCTAAGATACATCTTCTTGGAGAAATAATGCCTAGAGCTAGGTAGGCTGAAATGCGACTAGTGCCTTCTAAAATTGGAGTATTTCTAGATTCACTATAGTTATTGATTTTGTGCTCAAGGAATTCTTGAAGACGAGCAAAGGCATCAGCTTCGCCTGCTGGCCAGGCATCCATGTTTACCTGATGAGATTTTTCTAGTTTTAAAGCTGAAAGATCGCTAGTGAGACTGGTTTTTTTGAGCGGTTTGTCTGCTTTATCTAAATCTAAAAAACTCATAGAAAAATTTTCAATCCACCGCCTTTTAAATGGAGTAAAGACTGAGAAGGGTTTACCCTGTCCAGTTCTCAAGAAACCAGGTTCATATAAAACCTGGTCATGATGTCTGGATATTTGAATGCTATTTGCACTCAACAATATCTCTACGGCATCATCTCTTTTATTCTCATTGACACCAAATTCATTGTTCCAATGGCATGATTTAATTTGATGAATATCAATAAAATTTTGTAAGTCCTCTGGCAGCGCTTTAAAAGCATCAGTCAGCAGAACAATTAAAGGAATGTTCAGTTTCTTTAATTGCTTTTCTAGGGTGAAGAGATTTTGTATTAAAAAATCTTGCTTCACATTAGATTCATGATGTAAATTCCATTGCTTTTGAGAAAAAATGTAAACCCCAATAAGCTCATCGCAAAGATTAGCTGCTTCTAGCAAAGCTGGGTTATCGTCAATTCTCAGATCTGATCTAAACCACATTAATCCTCTCACCATCCAATTGCCCTCATTAATTTTTTTGCCAGATCTTGACGATGCTCTGTAATTCTTGCATTTAAATTTTGCTGTGACCTGAGCTCCAAGTCATGGAGAGGCGATCTCTTAATCAACTCTAAATCTGCATATTTAGAAATATGATTCTCATATCGAAGAGGAGATTTAATATTTGATGGATATAAAGTTGTGACAGGTTTTCCACTAGAAATAGACTCTGAGATCATCATCGCGCTGTCTTCGGTTACAAAAATATTTATTGCTGAACCCAGTAAGGCAGCTAAGTTAAAGTTTTTATCACCATGATGGAACCATACACAATAATCACCAAGAATATTTTTTAGGCGTGATTTAAATAAGTCTTCAACCCCTGGCTGTGTTCTTCTTGAGGTAACAATAGATATGGGTAGTTTGATTTTAGAATGGAGACCCTGGATTGAAGTGAGCATGCTCTCCCACTCATTAGGCGTATAAGAGTAACCAATGCCCTCGCCCCCAATTAAAAAAAGTATATGGTCTGCAAGATTATCTTTTTGCGCTGCAACCGAGCATATAGTTGGGGAATATAAATTAGGTGAAATTGTAGCAACAATATTAGAGGGATGATCAAAATATTTTTTTACGGTGACGAGGGCATTAAACATAGATGAATGGAGTCCTCGCGGAGAGCCCAGTTGAATCACTGGCACAGAATAGGCTAATTTAATTGCCGCGCTAACTGGCAGCATGTTGCCACCTGCTGCAATAACCAAATCATATCCTTGAATATTTACTGGTGAGTGCATCCACAAAACGAAGCGAGCTATTTTTTTATTTTTGTTAGTGAGCTGGAGTAAAAGCTTGGCAATAATGGTAATCGCAGATCTTAAAGAATAAATCCGGCAAGATATCTCATGGGTTGTAATAACGCATTCACATACCTCACTTATCATATAACCAATACCTTTAGACTGATTAAAATGTCCGGGTATTCCATCGCTAATAATAAGTATTGTTTTCATTGAGCTAATTAGAGATATTTATGTTGATAGGTTTCTAATAGTAAATCATTAGCCATCATGAGCTCAGCTTTAGCAATGTCCTCAGGATTGTCAACACCTAAAATAGGAGATGAGGAGATCACTGCACTAATTTCATAATCATTCTCGAGAAGTCTCATCATATCAATCGACTCAAGCTCTTCTAAAGGAGTTGGTTGCAGGCTTGTATATTTAGTCAATGCAGAAATGGTAAAACCAATCATCCCCAGTTGCCTCATAGCTTGATGACTGCTGTGGGGAACATGGGCTCGAGTAAAAAAAGATACTTTTGATGCGTTGGTCATGATGGCTTTCACTACATTAGGATTATCTAAATCATCTCCATCGATGGGATAAACTAAATTAACAACCTCAAGCTCACTCCCACAGAATGCTGCACTTAAATTTTTAATATCATCTGGAAAAATTTGTGGCTCGTCTCCCTGAAGCAGTAATATAAAATCATATAGTTCGCCCTGTTTTCTTAAAATCTCCAAGGTTTCCTTCGCTCGCTCAGTTGCTCTTTGATGATGGTGACCTGTCAGAATTGCTGGAATATTATAATTCAGTGCCCAATTAATAATTTCTTCATCTGGAGTGGCTATGACTAATTTATCGCAGGATTTTGATAGCAGGGCTCGCTCATAGCAGTGAGCTAGCATTGGTGTGCCTAAAATTTCTTTTAAAGGCTTGCCTGGAAATCGGGAAGAAGCCATTCTGGCAGGAATTACACCAAGTGTTTTTTTCATTTAATCAGAAAAAGGTAATCGCGCAGATAAATCTAACATACGAATATCAACGCTAAAGGCAATCATGTCATAGCCCTTATTCGCAAGAATTGAAATTTGCTCTGGGTTTGGCTCGACTAAGTGATACCCAGCTTTAATTTGATGCTGCTTAGATGCCTGCAAAATTTGACCCTCTGCATTAACAAATTCCTCAGAATCAAAGATACCTGGATTGCCTAGAGATGCTGAGAGATCATATGGACCAATAAAGTATCCATCAATCTCTTGAGAAAATATAGAATCGAGATTTGCTATTCCGGTCACTGACTCAATTTGTGCGTAAATTTCAATGTGCTTGGAAATGGCTGTGATGTATCTTTTTTTTGCATTAGCTTCTCCATAACCCTGAGCGCGAGCAAGACCCATGCCTCTATTGCCCCTAGGAGGATAATGGCAAGCAGCTACAATACTCTCGATTTGCGCTTGCGACTCTACCATAGGTGCTAAAATTCCTTTAGCCCCAGCATCAAGCACTCGTTTAATTTGTGATGGGCTGTGCCCTGAAAGCCGAACAAATGGCTTAGAGCCAGCAAGGTCGATCACCCTAATTAGTTGCTCTGCTTGATTAATGTTAATAGCGCTGTGCTCTAAATCAATAACCACCCACTCATAGCCTGCCTTTGCAAAAATTTCTGCAACTGACTCATTTGGCAGACTTAACCAAGTTCCAATTGAATGATTTCTCATATACTAACCTCTTAAGTTAAAGTTTTATTATCATCTAGCCCAGCTATCGCTGCTAAACCCATTGCATTAATGCCCTCATGCGTAAGACTGGAGCGATGAGAGGTTCCAAAAAAGTTAGGTAATTTAAAAAGTGGATTCTCTAAAGCTGGCTCTTCTGCGTAAACATCAAAAGCGGCAAAAGAATCAGGATTACTAGAAAGGAAGGCATGCAAAGCATATTCATCGACTATACCACCCCGAGCAGTGTTAATGATGGAGATGGATGGTTTTGCAAGGCTTAGTTCGTTTGAGCTAATGGTATCTGCTGTTTCTGGTAAAAGTGGAAGATGGATACTAAGAATGTCAGCTTGATGGACAACTGCCGCAAGCTCATCTTGCTTGATATTATCTGGCTTCAAACCAAGATCTTTGCTAATGCTTAATAGCTCTTGATCACTAAATATCTTCTCGTCAAAAAAAATAATCTTGCAATCAAAGGGTGCTAAAAAAGAGGCAAATTTTTGACCTATATTGCCAAAACCAAGCAAGCCAACTGTTTTTCTAAAAAGCTCTGATCCCTTCTCCTGCGACCATATGCCCTCAGCAATCTCAGTATGATTTCGATGAATCTTTCGTAAAGATAGCAGTGTCAGGGTTAGCGCTAATTCTGCAACACTTTGCTTGTTAACACCTGGTGTAAAACCTAGCTTCATACCTCTTAATTTGAACGCTTCGATATCTAAGTTATTAATTCCTACGCCATATTTGCTGATGACTTTAAGCTTTGGTAGTTGCTGTAAAATCTCGGATGAGATTTCCTCTATTCCTATAATTGCTTTGTCTGCAGGACTTAAAAAATTTATTAAATTCTGACCTTCCAATGTTGCTCCTGTGTCATTCAGGATAATCTTGGAATATTTAGCTTTTAAAGCATTTACCAAGCCTTTGTTTTTTGAAAAAGAGCGAGAGGCGACTGCAACAGTATCTAACAAATTCATATCAAGAAGCTAAGTGCTGATTTGTAAATAATGCGTCCACCCTATGGTCAGCTTGTATATTAGTTATAGAGGCTACTCCTCCAGCTGCATTAACTATTGCCGCACCGGCTGCAATATCCCATAAAAAAATTCCATTTTCTTTGTAGGTGTCTGCTTTTCCAGCTGCAACATAAATAGATGCCATGGCTGCAGAACCAATCATTCTAACTTTTTTCCATTGCTGAAAATCATCGATCATCTGTTTGAACTCACTATCTGAGTAATTGGTTTTTGCAGGAATGCCAGTGACCAGGGTCGACTCGCTCTTTTCAGCATAATTAGATACTGTAATCTCCATCTGATTTACGAATGCCTTAGACTCGAGATGCCCGTAATATAAGTCATCATGGTTAAAATCATAAATAACCCCAAGAATAGGTATTTTATTTTGCATCAAAGCAATAGAGACGCAGCTAATCGGAATATCCCGTAAAAAATTTGAGGTACCATCAAGAGGATCAACCACCCAGTAAAATTCACCCACATCATCACTGAAGCCCGTTTCCTCTCCCAAAATAGAAAAGGCGCTCTGGGAGCTCAAGCTCTTCTTGATTAGATGTTCAGTATCTGTATCTAATTGTAGTTTAATATCTCTTCCTTGGTTGAGTAAAACCTTTAGTTCTTTACCCTGATTCTTTAGAAGGTGTTTCCCACCTTTTAAGGCTGCAGATTTAGCAATCTCGAGCCATGAACCTAATTCAAGCATTTAAGAATTTTTTTCTAAAATAAGAGCCCACTAAACCGCACACCACCATGTGCAAGTCCTCAGCCGGGCCATACTCACCAACCTTAGTGGGAACATGAATATTCAGATCGCAATTTTGTTTTAGATATCCTCCATCGAAGGCAGTCAAACCAACAATAAAAATATCTTGCTCTCTGGCATACTCAATGGCTTTGATTAAATTTTTAGAATTTCCAGAAGCAGAAATACACACAATAGTATCTCCAGCCTTGGCTAGTGTTTGCAGTTGTTGAAGAAAAATATTTTCATAGCCATCATCATTAGCAATAGCTGTAATCACTGCCTGATTATCACACAAGCTAATGGCTCTAAACGGCTTATCAAACTGCCTGCTTCCAAGTGATACATCATTAACAAAATGGGTTGCTGTTGATGCGCTACCTCCATTTCCTAAAAAAAATGTAGTACCTCCAGACTCCCGAGAAGCTAAAAGCAAGTCAGCAAATTTAGCGATTGATTCTCTATCTAATTGCTCTATCAAGCTTGATAGATACTCTAGGTATTCATGAGAAAAATCTTGAGAAGTAGTCATAATTATTCCTGGTTATTGATAATATTTTTCTTTCCAAATGGGGTCAGCTTTATATATGACCTCAATGAGCTTCATCGTCTCCAAGGCATCATGAATGCTCCCTCTTTCAATTGCAGTATTGTCAGCTAATGAATTTGCAAAGTACTTTATCTCATTATCCCATGAAACATCTTCATTGTACTGAGATGTTGATTCGCGTGGTGCGCCGTTATCCTTCGAAAGATCTGAAGTAATAATTGTTAATGTCTCATCACCATAACTTTTAGACCCTGTCAGCAAGCCCCCAAGAATAAGTGAGCCTCTCTCTAAGGTAATTTCTAGATTAAAAACATGCCTCCATTGAGTGGCAGAGGAATGGAGTTGAGCCACTAAACCAGAAGGAGATTTCATTAAGACATAGGCATTATCTTCCACATCAAAATTCCAAAAAGCATTATCAATAAATGAAAAAACCTGAGTAAAGTCCTCTTCTGAAAGATATCTCATTAAATCAAGCATATGTATCCCCTGATCCAGCAAAATTCCGCCGCCAGATGCCTCTCGATTAGTTCGCCAATCAGTCTGATTAAAGCTAATCATCTGAGATTTCCCATAAACCCCCTTCATGTTAATAATTCGACCAAGAGAGTCGCTTTTAATGAGTGCTTTAGCCTTCTCAACAGAAAGGTGGAAGCGATGATTGAAGCCATACATGAGCTTCAACGCGGGAAATTGTAGAGATTTTTTTTCAACTTCCAGTAACTCAGCATGGGTCCTCGCTGGAGGCTTTTCACAAAATACATGAAGGCCCTTTTGCAAGCTGAGACAAGTAGCCTCTGCAGCAAATTGATTTGGCAAACTGATAAAGATTACATCAATCTCTGCGTTAGCTATCAAGGATTGATAATCATTGTAAACCTCTAGGTCTGTTGCAATAGATTGTCGAGCCTCTTGGTTAGACTCTGAGATCGCTGTAACTTTATAGGATGTGTTTGATTCGATAGAGCGATGTCTAGTTTTCCCTACCACCCCATATCCTGCAATTCCTACCCTCATTATTTATTTTAAAGAAAATTATTGAGTGTAAGTAATTCTATAAATAACATTCATTTTATCATCTGAGATCAATAAACTGCCATCAGACATAACCAAAGGTGCTGACGGCCTGCCAACAACCTTCTCACCTTGAAGCCATCCAGTAATAAAATCTTCAACAGTTGTAACTTCCCCAGCCTCATTCAATATAACCCTAAGAACTTTATATCCAACTTTTGCTGAGCGATTCCATGATCCATGGAGTGTGATAAATAAATTATTTTTAAATTCTTCTGGGAAATGAAAATTATTATTGTAAAAAGCTATGCCCGTAGGCGCTACATGGGCACCAAGCTCAAGAATAGGTTGCACATAATCATAGCCAGAGTCTATATCGCCAAACTCTGGATCTTTAATATTAAGCGCGTGTTGAAATGGGAAGCCATAAAATAAGCCCTCTTCATCCACTCTATTTAATTCACATGAAGGACTGTCATCACCAAGCCAGTCGCGCCCATTATCGGTAAAAAATAATTTTTGTGTTGAGGGATGAAAATCAAATCCCACACTATTTCTGACACCCTTAGCAACATACTCCCATTTTTCATCGCTAAGCTTAAGGATGGATGCGTATTTAGGATTTTCAGAAAGACAGATATTGCATGGGGCCCCAACATTGGTATAAATAGCTCCTTTTAGATCGTGTCGCAACCATTTCCATCCGTGCCATTTATCATCAGGTAGATCATCTACAACTAATATTTTTTCAGGTAAGCCAGAATTATTTTTTTGCAGCCAGTTCTCAATATTTTTAATTTTCCATATTTTACTAATTTCGGAAAAATATAAATCTCCTTCAAAAATACTTACTCCTGTAGAGTAAGTTAAGCTTTCTGCAATGACTCTCTTAGAGTCTACCTGCCCATTCCTGTCAGAATCAGATAATGCAACAATTTGCCCGCCTCGCTCACCAACAAATATAGTTCCATTTTTACCTTCTGCCATCTGCCTGGGTGAATCTAAATCATTAGCAAAAATTTCAATCTTAAAGCCTGATTGGAGTTGAAATTGACTCAAATCTTGGGCCAAGATTTTAAAGTTAACGCAAATGACAGTAACTAAAAAGAATAGGGTTAAATTTTTCATCATCGCTCGAAGCCCTCCACATGCTCAGCAAGAATATTTAAAATTCCATTATTATCGTGTTTAAGTATGCAAGCTTGCATTTCCAAAATAACCGGAAGAAGCGCATCATAATGAACAAAAGTTTCATTAGCTTTAAAAATTTTTTCATTTTCTGTTTTTATTTCTAGCCCGGATATTAGAAGCTCTTCATACATTTTTTCTCCAGGTCTTAAGCCAATTTCAACAATTTTAATGCCCTCTTGACTATCAGTATTAGCATAATTTCTTCCAGATAAATGTATGAGTTTCTTAGCTAAATCATAGATTTTAATTTGCTCGCCCATATCTAAAATAAAAACTTCACCTCCTGAAGAAAGCTCACCAGCTTGGAGAACAAGATTGGAGGCTTCGGGAATGGTCATAAAATACCTCATCACCTCTTTGTCCGTTATTGTAACTGGTCCACCAAGGGCAATTTGGTCCATAAATAAAGGGATCACAGAGCCCGATGAGTTAATAACATTTCCAAATCTAACCATGCTGAATCTAATACTATGGTTAAAATCATTTAGGGACTGGATAATAATTTCAGAAAATCTTTTTGTGGCGCCCATAACATTTGTTGGTCTGACTGCCTTATCAGTGGAAATCATAACAAACGAACTTACATTATTTTGTATAGCAGCCTGGGCAAGATTGAAAGTTCCAAAAATATTATTTTCAGCAGCTTTAGCTATATTATGTTCATCTTCGACAAGCGGCACATGCTTATAAGCAGCTGCGTGATAAACAGTATCAATGCTGTACCTGGAAAATATATGTCTAAGGTTCTCGGTATCTCGGATATCCCCAAGTACTGGGATCACTTCAGTGCTCAGATTTTCTGAGCTTTTGACCACGCTGCACTCTCTCTCAATTTTAAAAAGATTGAACTCTGACATTTCGAAGAGAATAATTCTTTTCGGATTATTTAGAAGTATTTGTCTCGTGATTTCAGAGCCAATCGATCCCCCGGCACCAGAAATAAAAAAAGAGCTTGTGGCAGCATTTGCAACGCTAGCAGCTGTAATCCTGGCTCCTGGTAAAATATCATCAATTGAAAGTGCTTGAATATCAGTCATCCTCTTCTGATCTGAAATTAATTCACTCATAGAGGGAACTGTTCTTACAGAGACTTTGATGGTTTCCAGGTCTGAAATAATTTTTCTTCTTGCCTCAGTCGTGATGTTTGGCATTGCAAGGAATACTTGAAGATTTTCATATTCCAGCTTCAGTTTCACCAATCTTTTAAAGCTAGAAATAATTGGGATATTATTGATCTGGGTATTTTTTAATTTAACAGAATCATCAAATATACCCACTACATTTTTAGAGGAGTCATTTTGAAATGCATTCAATAATTCTGCCGCTGACTTGCCAGATCCAAAAATAATTACTGGTTTAGCATCTTTATCTGTTTCACGAGGATATAAAAAGTATTTTGCTACATCCCTTGAAATATTAATAAATGCATATAGAACAGACGATAAAAGCAAAGCTTGTAGCAATAGAATTGCTAAAAATCCGGTAGGTATGACCTCAAACTGAAGAATGTACATACCAGCCCAAGAAAACCCAAAGGCAAGAGATCCAGATACACAAACAAAAATTGAATCTCTTGAATCAAAGTATCTAATTAAGGATTTGTAATATCCAAAAAAATAAAAATACACTAAAAAAATACCTGCTGGAAAAATAAATGAGTATTTTTGAGAGTCTATAATTGACCAAAGATCTCCTGAGAGATCGCTAGATATAAGTGTTGCCATTGGAGGACCAAAGACTATCCAGCAAATAAATGAAAGCAAGAGATCATTCAATAACACTAGAATTGTTTTCTGTCGCCTCTGCAGAGAGTTCAGCTTGGCTCCTATTAAATTCATGCGTAAGAGAATGTAAAACTAGTATTCATCTGAAATAATAAATTCTTGCTTAAGCTTTGCATTCGAAATGTGAAAATTTCCATATAATCTGCATAGTATCGACTCTAATTTAGCAACTCTTCTCATTATGTTAAAAATAAAATTAGGAAGATAGATAATTTTAATATTTTTTCCAACTTTATCACCAATCAATGCAAAAAGCGCATTAGTTGAGATTGGTTTGGAGTTCGTTAAATTAAGAATCTGATTATTAATTTTACTTGTATCACTTACTGCTAAGTAAATCACTTGTTTCAAAAGGCTGTATGGCAAAAAACTTCTGAGATTAGAATCTCCAGCTTTAAAAGATGGTATGGGATATCCCTTCTTGGCTAATTGAAACATTTTTCCAAGGTTTGATTTGGGGTGATTGATCAAAAGTGGAGGCAATCTAAAAATGGTAAAATGAAAATCTTTTTCTGCAGCCAACTGACTAATAGCTGCTTCACATTTTTTTTTGGCAGTGCCATAAAAACATGTTGGCTCAAGGTTTGAATCTTCCTCTATCTGCTTATATTTAAAAGAGTTGTCCCCATAAACTTTGATTGTACTAAAAAAAATAATTTTTTTACAGCCAAGCGCCATCATACATTCTACAGCTTTGTGGGAAATGGAGACCTCTGTATCAACGTCTGAGCTCATTAGTTCTGAGTTCTGTGAAGCTAGATGCAGCAAACAATCAACTTGAAGCGAATGATTTCCAGACAATATTTCATCATATAGAAATATATTAGATTTATGAGATGATTGAGAGGAAGAGATAGATAGAATATTATGGCCCATCTTTTTTAGATCTGTGATTAATAGAGACCCAATAAGTCCCGATGATCCAGTTAGAGCTATATTCATATTAATGTTTTAAAATATCGAGATTCACTAGAGGGTTCATGATTATTGTAGCGCTAAGAAACATAATATGCTTAATTGGTTTGATGGTAATTTTACCATTTCTAGTAATTGCGTCGATTTTAATTTGCTTGGAGGATGGGTTTCCTGTCTTTTTTAAGCAAAAAAGAATTGGCTTACATAAAAAAATATTTACAATTTATAAGATTAGAACACTTAAAAGAAATTCACCTCAAGTCGGAACTCATGAGATAGAAGATCATTACAAACTAACTGTTGGCAGAATTGTCAGGACATTAAAGTTAGATGAATTTCCACAATTGTTTAATGTTATTCGAGGAGATCTGAATCTAATAGGTCCTAGACCAGGTCTCGAGTCACAATTAGCACTAGAAGAAGCAAGAATGGTTCAGGGTGTATTTGAGACTAAACCTGGCATTACTGGTCTTGCACAAGTTCTAGGATATGACATGAGCACACCAGAAATGCTGGCTAAGGTTGATAAGCTTTATGCCAATCACAAATCAATAAAGCTAAATACAATAATTTTTTTAGGAACTTTTTTTAAATATCCAAGAACATACCTAGCATCAATGATTAATATTTCTAATCTAAAAAATATTGTATAAGAGGTTAAATCAAATGTTTAAAAATCTATTTCAAAAGGGCAAGTCAAAAGATCCTCTGAACAATGAAAATCAAAGAGATGTTGTATTGAGGTTGATGTTTGAAATTGCTATGAGTGATGGAAACCTAGATAAATCAGAGCTTCATCTTCTTAAAAAAAGAGCTGAACTGATTAGTCCAGAAGGTTTGAAGGCTTCGGATATGATCAAACAAGTAATTGAGGAGTCTCAATCTTCAGTATCTCTATACCCCACGGTTACAAAAATTAATGAGGAGTACTCAGTTGCTCAAAAAAAAGAGGTGCTGAATAAATTATGGGAATTAGTCGCCATTGATGGAATTATTAATCACTATGAAGAAAATCTATATTTTAAAATAGCTGAATTAATTAAGATTAAAAGATCTCAAGCAAATCAAATTAAGCAAGAAGCCACCTAGGGCTTATCAAGATAAATTGGAGAAGACCAAGCTCTCTCGTTAGAGCCGCCAAGACAGTCATCTGCAAGTGGAGTCCTGAAGCTCCCTTTGCATAGTTCAAAAGATTGGTTTTCTGCAGAAGTATTGCTTCCGTTAATCGCAGGTGTAGCCTCCTGAATCGCCCTCACATAGTAAACACTATCTCGAGAATAGTCCCCATCTTCAAACTCAATAATGCACTCGCTCTCACCTTTACAAGAGAAGCTCTTCCAAACATCCTGGATTAAAGGGCTGATAGCCTCTCCAGTATATGATTGAGGAGTTATCTTGATCACTTCAATTCTTTCAATGATATGCCTTTCATTAGATGGGTTGTAACATTCGCCTGCACACAAATACTCTAATCTTTGCGTAGAAAGGGAATCTATCGATTCTGTTGGACAGCCTGCTTTTTGCTTAAAACTTCCTGCAGCTCTAACCAAAAACTTGGGATTCTGGCTCATGATGATCTCTGAACCCATGGCTTGCTTGCCGTCAGGAGAATTGAGAATATCAAACCAGAGAAGAATCCTGGGACCACTCGTTCCATAAACATTTTTATTTTTAAGGGCAGACCATATCTGATCTTTGCTTCGACCTTCGGAGTGAACAGCTAAGATTCCTCCCGGATAAACAAAACTGGATACCCTTTCGCTATCAGGCTGACTGTCTCCAGGCTCAATTTTTGGAAGCTCCGGAAAATTAGGATCTTCTGCTTTATATTTATATTCCCACATTTTAGATTTTGGGCCCATTGCAAAAGTCATCTTTCTTCTTTCGTATTGTTTATAGCCTGTTCCAGGTCTAGCAGTATGGTCATCAGTGGAAGCTATAAATCCAAAGTTATATCTTTGAGGACTCTCGTCACCAGAATCAAAATTTGAAATTGCTAAAGCATATTGAGCAGATTGCTTAGGGCGATAATTAAATGCAGGTTTAAAACAATCTGTGCATTGATCGCAATTTAGCCATTCTTCTGGAGCAGCTTCGGGAAAAACCATATTAGTATAGGGACCACCAGCCAGGGTATATTTTTTTGCCAGCTCAACTCTAGCTGCACATTCACTATCTGATAAGCCGTCGCATTTATTTTTCTGTATTTCACCTGCCTGCCAGCAACATGGCAGAAAATTATCTGTAGGCTCTGGACAACTCATTTCTCCTGACTGCAAAAAATTAGCAGAAGCAATATCACGAAATTCTTCGCTGTTACCATGCCCAGACATTACTTCTAATAAAATCTGTTTATTAGAATCATGACCTTGATCATTTAGTCGATTATCCCATGATGTGTCCAAGGGAACATGGAAGCCCCAGGTTTGCCCATGCGGAATAACTATAGAGTCTGATTGCCATTCATCTAATTTTGAAAATAGATCTTGAGGAGTTCTTGCGAACTCATAGCAGTCTAATGGTAACTCAGTAGAGTTAATGCCTTCGTCGCAAAATGGGATATTTCGAACCGCATCAAGAAGCCAACCTAGATCAGAGTATCTTTTAAAATTTAGCGGGTCCAACCATCTAGCAGCAACTGCTTGTTGGGTAGTATCAAATATTCCAAGTCCTGTTTCAGGAGTTCTAGAACCAATCGGTCTTGCGGGAAGATCTTGAATATCTTTAAAGATTACATTTCTGTGACCCCAGTGATTCTCAGGAGTAGTTCCTATCTGTGTCCACTCCCAACCTGGAAAAACAACCAAATCATTTGTAATAGGATCATCATTAGAAATATTGCATTGTTGAACAATCTCCTTCTGTTCTCGCCAATGATCCGGAGTTAAGCTTTCAGCATGATCATTAAAACTAAAGAAATCTAAATTTGCACAATACCTGGCAAAGTCGCATGCCATGGCACTGTCATGAACTCCTTGCAGTCCCATCATGGGGAGCTCTAATGTGAATGCATCTA
>Ga0209816_1002089_pt1 | contig 14396 bp, 10 predicted proteins | sample CoawatmetaG01DNA_FD_187509 | JGI IMG/M metagenome (GOLD analysis project Ga0209816, IMG submission 187509) | Marine microbial communities from the West Antarctic Peninsula - Coastal water metaG017-DNA (SPAdes) (version 2) | ecosystem: Environmental > Aquatic > Marine > Coastal ... | reverse complement strand
CATTTGCAAAAGAATGTGTTGCTGCTGGTGCACAAATTATCGGTGTTCACACTGGTCTTGATGCTCAAGCTGCTGGAGATACACCTTTTGCTGATTTAGCTGATATTGCTGCTGCTGTTGGCGATAGCGCTAAGATTTCAGTTGCTGGTGGTGTTAAAGCTAACACAGCTCAACAAGTTAAAGATGCAGGTGCTTCAATTATTGTAGCTGGTGCTGCAATTTACGGCGCTGCTGATCCAGCTGCTGCTGCTGCAGAAATTACAGCTATTGCTCACTAATAGAGTTTAATTAGCTAAAGTAAAATTAAAAAACCCGACTTTATGTCGGGTTTTTTTTGGTATCATTAACATTTTAATAATGGGAAGATAAAAGTATGGATACACAAAAATTAATAATGGATAAGATTTCTAGTGTATTAGCTGTAACTGATAAAACTCAGATTGCTGAATTAAAAAAACATATTGATAGTGCAGGCCGTATCTTTGTTGCAGGTGCTGGACGATCAAAATTAGTTTCCAGCTTTCTTTCTATGAGGCTAGTTCACTGTGGTTATCAAGTGAGTATGGTAGGCGAAATTGTAACGCCTGCACTTAAGCAAGGGGATTTGTACATTGTTATTTCTGGTTCAGGTGGGACTAAAACATTACTACCAACCTTAGAAACAGCTAAATCAAAAGGCGCTAAAATTGTTGTTGTTTCTATGAAATCTTCATCTGCTATGTCTGCCCTTGCTGATTTAACAGTAACAATGGGTAATGATGAAGTGTTTGCTTTAACCAAAGGCTTGCCTATGGGTACATCTTTTGAGCTATCTACATTGGTATTTCTTGAAGCACTAATTGGAGAGATAGTATTTGATAAAGATTTAACTGAAGAAGGTATGCGCGGCGTTCATGCAAATTTAGAATAGAATTTATATTTATAAAAAAGGTGCTTAGGCGCCTTTTTTATTAATTCAAAGTAATTTGCCTATAATGTCTATATGAGAAGAATTAATAAATATATTTAATGTTAATAGAAGAGCTACCTTACTATACTGATTCATCTTCTTATTTCGAGAAAATAAAACATTTGGAGTGGCCAGTATTCTTAGACAGTTGCTACCAAAAAGACAAACCACAAAGTAAGTATGCACGTTTCGATATTATTGCAGCTAATCCATTTATTAAGATAAGGGCAAAGAGTGGCGTTACTATAGTGTCAGATAGACAAGGTCACCATCAACACAAACAACCTTCCTTAGAAGTTCTTAGTGATTTAATGGACCAGTACCCAAAACCTTCATGCAGTTTTCCATTTGTAGGTGGAGCTATTGGTTATTGCTCATACGAGTTAAATTTAAAAACAGCAAAGAAAAATACTATTAATACTATGATGATGGGTATTTATGATTGGGCAGTAATCGTCGATCACTTTGAAAAAAAAACATACATTGTTTCAATGTTACTTGATTCAAAAACAGAACCCTTTATAGCTAAATTGGTTGCTATATTTAACGAAGATAAAGATAATTTAGCTCAAGAATTTAAAATAAAAACTTCAGTAAGTGACAATTTGTCTTTTATAGATTACAAAAGCAAATTTGATAAGGTTATGAAATATATAAATGCTGGTGATTGCTACCAGATTAACTTATCAAAAAAATTTGAAGTTGATACTGAAGGAGACAGCTGGTATTTGTATAAAAAATTCCGTGATATTAACAAATCACCTTTTATGGCCTACCTTTTATATGATGATTTTGAGATATTAAGTGGCTCACCAGAAAGGTTTATTAAATCACAAGATGGAATTGTGACTACTAGACCCATCAAGGGGACAAGGGTTAGGGGGAGCAATAAGGAGTTGGATAACAAAAATGCTAACGAACTTTTGAATAGCGTTAAGGACCAATCTGAGAACTTAATGATTGTAGATCTGCTTAGAAATGATTTGAGTATGAATTGCGAAGTAGGGAGTATAAATGTCGATGAATTATTTGCGATTGAATCGTACCCTAACGTACATCATTTGGTTAGTACAATATCCGGTATCCTTAAAAAGGAATCTAACAACATAAAACTTTTTAGTGATTCTTTTCCAGGCGGGTCAATAACAGGGGCGCCTAAAATAAGAGCAACGGAAATTATTGATGAGCTAGAAGAACATTCACGCGATCTTTATTGTGGCTCTGTTTGTTATTTTAGCTTTCATGGCTCAATGGATAGTAATGTGGCAATAAGAAGCATGGTGCATAATAATCAAAAACTTTATTTTTATTCAGGTGGAGGCCTTACTGCTGGCTCGAATGTGGATGAAGAATTCCAAGAAATTGAAGATAAAGTTAAAAATATTAAACAAGCAATAAAATTTTTTAAGGAACAAAGATGACTTTAACAAAATCTGAAATTGAAAAAATAATTAAGATAGATTTAAAAGATTGGAAATTTCTGAATTCCAAGATTGTTAGATTTATACCGAGGAGTAGTGATGTTTCATTGAGTAAAATTGTAAAAGAGATTTGGGATTATGCAGAAAAAGTAGATCACCATCCCGACATATTGCTAACATATTCAGGTGTAAAAATTACTTTATTTACTCATGATAAGTCTGGAGTCACTGAAAAAGATATTAGGTTTGCCTGCAGTTTGGACAAGATTTATTAATCCATCTCTTTTTTAAAGCTTCCAAAATTTAATAAAATTGTTGGAAGAATTAGTAGATTTAGTATTGTAGAGGTAAATAACCCCCCAATAATAATAGCCGCCATCGGCGCTTCAATTTCTTTTCCAGGCTGATTTGAACCCAAAGCTATAGGAAGAAGCGCTAACCCTGCTACCAATGCTGTCATAAGAATTGAAGGCAACCTCTCAGTTGCTCCCCTGATACATGTTTCTAAGTTCCACAAACAGTTTTCTTTATTAACTAGAAATTGATAATGGGAAAGAAGCATTATTGAGTTTCGCAATGTAATTCCAAAAAGAGTCACAAAACCAACAAGTGAGCCAATAGAAATCCATCCACCACTAAAGATTACTGCTATTACTCCCCCTATTAAAGCAAAAGGTAGGTTAATTAAGGTGAGACCTAAGTTAAGGAGGGAGCCAAATGCAATATAAAGTAATAATAAGACAACGAATCCAACTAATATAGAATGAACAATTAAGCTTTCTCTAGATTTTGCATTTTCTTCAGCTGAACCAGTTATTTCGAAATAGTTACTTGGGCTTAATTTTATTTTACTTATTTTTTTATTAAGTAACTTTGTGAACTCATTTAGACCTTTTCCTTCAATGTTTAAGGTTATTGTTTGTACTCGTTTACCATCTTGATGAAGTATCTTAGAGCGACCATTTTCTTGGGATATAAATGCAATCTGATCAAGACTTATAATTTTATTATTAGCAGTCCTTATTGGTAATTCCTTAATATCTAAAATATCATCACGATAGGATTTGTCTAGCGTAACTGCAATTTCGACGGGAATAATGCCATCATAAATTATAGCTGCTGGAAAACCCTCATATGCTGTTTTAATAATATTAAGAACATCGGCTTTTAAAATCCCATATTGACTCATCTTTTCAGAGTGGAGTCGGATTGAAACTTGAGGTGTTCCAGGGGGAGATTGCAACATGATGTCACTAGCTCCATCAAGCCCGCGGAGTGCATAGACAATTTTTTGTGCATCTTGATCGAGAGTATTTAAATTATCACCAAAAACATTAATAACTACTGATGCATTGTAGCCAGAAATTGTTTCCTCTATTCTTTCGGTTAAAAATGTATTAATTGCAAAATTAACACCTACAAAACCTCCTGTATTAATTATCTTATCCTCATTTTGATCTTGAACCAATCTTCTAATTTCTTTTAGAACATTATCTTGCTCACTGCCATTTAAGTTATTTAATTCAATCTCAAACTCACTATAATGAGTCCCAAATGTATCAGCCCCTAATGGAGATCTGCCAACCCATTGCGCAACTGATTTCACCCCTTGGATGCTAAGAATTTTTTCACTTACTTCATTACCAATTCTTATAGATTCTGATTCTGAAGTTCCTGGAAAAGCCGTCATATGCATAATGAAATGACCTTCATGTAGTGGGGGTATGAATTGTGTTTTAAAGAATGGTAAGGATGCCAACCCAATACTTATTACAAGCAAGGAGGTAAAAATAATAGACCGAGAGCGTTTTTCGACATTATTTAAAATCTTTATATATTTTTTCTTTAAATAGCTTATGACTGGGGAATCATTTGTTTGCAGATCTGATTTACCTAAAAGTAAATAGCATAGAGCTGGTGTTATTGTCATTGCTACAAATAGGGAAGCAATAATTGATGCTATATAGGCTATACCTAATGGTCCAAATAATTTACCAGCAACGCCGGTTAGTGAAAGGAGAGGTAAGAAAACAAGAACAATTATAACTGTGGCAAAAATTACTGACCTTCTCACCTCCATTGATGCCTCGAAAACTACATTATAAATTGGTTTAGGTTTTGCTAATTTTCTATTTTGCTTAAGCCTCCTAAAAATATTTTCTACATCAATAATTGCATCATCAACTACTTCTCCCAAAGCAATGGCTAGTCCACTTAAGACCATTACATTCAGCCCTAAATTAAAATAACTCATTACAATAATTGCTGAAAGCAAGGATAGTGGTATTGCTATAGCAGAAATAAATGCCGTCTTTAAATTAAATAGAAATAAAAATAAAATTGATATAACCATTAATGCCCCAATTAATAAATCAATTCTTAACCCTTTTATTGATGCATCAATAAAATTTGCTGGCTTAAATAAGTCTGGAATCAGGATGACTTGTTCTTTTAAAAGAACTGCTTTTAGGTTTTCGAGAGCCACTTCAATTTGCTTGGTAAGTTTATAAGTATCAGAATTTAGTTGACCTTGAACAGAGAGGTATACCCCTTCTTTCCCATTAATTGATGCGGCACTGATTGACGGGCTAGACCCAATTATTACATTTGCAACATCTTTGATTGTGATTGTTTTGCCTTGACCATTAACTAATGCTGTTAGCTCAAGCTCTTCAATTGTTTTTGATTGGCCTTCAGTGTTAATTATAATTCGTTGATTCTTATTTTCTATGAAGCCAGCACCAATCACACCCGTTGATTTTTCAGCAGCTTTAACAATGTCAGAAATTGTGACATTGTAATAAAAAAGCTTATCGGGAATGACTTCAATTTGAATTTGTTTTACCAGGCCACCGAAGCGATTAACATCTGCAACCCCGGGTACAGACATTAAATGTGGAATTATAATATTTTCAGCAATAGATCTTAATTCTGTTAAATTTTTTATTTTTGAGGTAATTCCAATTCCAAGAACACTCGAAGCAGAAGAGGTCAGGGGGGTTATGTTTGGAATAATATTCTTTGGCAAGATACTTTTTAAGGACGTAAACCTTTCTGATATTGCTTGTCTATTTATATATATATCTGTTCCCTCATCAAAAATTACTGTGAGCACCGATAGCCCTGGGATTGATTGCGATCGAATTTGTTTGACACCTATAGTTCCAGAAATTGCTTGCTCAATAGGTTTGGATACCAATGTTTCAACTAGCGACGATGAGAATCCTGGAGCTTCTGTTTGAATTATTACTTGGGTTGGGGAGAATTCAGGAAAAACATTAAGCGGACTATTTTTAATTTGATATATTCCATAAGCAATTACTATGAAGGCCAATCCAACGATTACCCCTGCATTCTTAATTGAAAACCGAATTAAAGAAGCAATCATTAACTTTTAATCCTCGTTTTCATTCGTAATTAGATGTTTGTATTCCTCTGATAAAATTAATTGCGCACCATTGGTAACGATTGCTCTAGGTGGTGTATTTTCAAACTGAACTATCCACCCATTTTTATCTTCCTCCATTTTAAATACAGGCTGTCTAAGGAAGGAATTTTTATTTGGTTGCTCATATATCCATGGTTTTCCATTATTCCAAACAATTGCCGATTTCGGTATGTGGAATTTTTTAACCTGGCCATCTTCAGATATTTCGGTATATGAATTTATCTTGCTATCCACCATTAAATCATTGCTCGATAATAAATAAAAATAAGATCTCCCTTGTATATCCTTATCTTCAATAGGAGCTTTCGATATAAAATTAGCTTTATATTTTTTTTCTGGTTGATTAAGTGAAAATACTATTAATTCTTGGGGGGGTCGGTTTTTTATTTGATTTTTAGTAATGGTAATTTTCAACAACCTAGCCTCAGAATTAAAGATACCCTTTAATGGCGATTCTTTTGAGTTAATTATAAGCTCTGTTAATGATTTACCCCACTCGTGCTTAACAACAGAAAATAAATTACGTTTATTATTTTTAAGAATTCTTAAATCATTACGAAGGTTATTGATTTCTATTTCTTTTTCATGAACAACTGAGTCTGCAATATTTTTATTATCTTCATTAAGAGATTTTAATATTTTATAATGGACTTCTTCTTCTTCAAGTTGTTTATTCAATTGGTTAAATTTAAAATTCATATTTGAAAATTTTGTTTTGGAAATAATAAGCTCTTTTAAATTCATTACATAACCATAAGAGGAGTAAAGCGACCGTTTTTTACTTTCAGCAATTGGTTGAATTTCAATACCACTATTTTTAATTACTGAGCTTGGAATAGTAATCATTTTTTTCTCTATAGATACAAAGCCATCCAATTCGAATTCATCATCTACCCTTTGACTAGAATCGTAATCTTTTCTGAAAATTTCATCTTTACCTAAATAGATAATTAACCACAATAAACATATGATGAGTGCAGATTGTAAAACAATAATAATTAGTGATTTATTTTTCATCAAGTAACTTTAAGTTAGGTGTAAATATTGGCTCCTGAAGAATGCTTTCTGCTTGCAAGCCAATTCTAATTAAATTATATATCGCTTTGTGATGATTTTTACTAATATCAATAAGGTTAATTCGCTCATTCTCATATTCCATCCTATTTGTTAATCCTTCTTTAAATCTTGAAGCAAGCTGACTTTCGAGTCTACTTTTTGTTTCTAGTATTTGATCTGAGTGCTTTAAGTCTTCAAAGTTATTAGAAAAATTTAATTGAAGCTCTTCGATATCATTTATTGTTGCGAGCTGTAATGAAATAACCTTACTTGCTTCAAGATCTCGAAATTTTTCTGCCTTATTGATAAATGCCTTATTTCGATCTGCTGACTTAATAATTGAATCTATTCCTAGGCTCCATAAACGTGTTCCAAATTCGTATGTATAGGCCGGTGAAAAATTATAGTCCGGATATTGATTAGCTACCTCTAATTTTAATTCAGCTTCGGCTATTGCATAATTTGAAAGAGCCTTTCTAAGGTCTAGTCTTTTAGTTAGAGATATTTCTTGTAATTCTAATAATTTTTTATCTTTTAAGTACAGAACAGTTATATCATCTAGAATAGAAGTTATTTCTTTACTATCTAGGGGAATAAGGTTGAATTTTTGTATACTTAAACCAATTAATGATGCTAACTCATTCCTCATAACTGATTGATTCATTTGCAATTGTAATAAACCTTGATTGGTTTTATTTAGCTCAATTGCTTTTCTATCGAGGTCTATTTGAGATGCTACGCCTACTTCAAGTCTTTTTCTGACCATATGCATTACAGATTGTTTTAAGCGAAGCTCTTCTTTTGATAGCTTTATAAACTCCTGGTTTTCAATGAAATTAAGTAATGTATTAAATAAATTTATTCTTAATTCCCAGCTGGTGAGTTTAAAATTAATTAAAGCAAGTTGGGATTTATTTAGAGCTAATTCATGCCGGATTAATCTTTTACCTGCAGATTCAAATGTGAAAGAAAGTCCTCCACCAAAAATCTTCTTTGATAATTCTTTATTTGTTGTTTCTCGGCCTATTTTTAAGCCCATTGAAGACGGAGGGTAAAGAATCGAAATAGCTTCATTAGCTGTAGCTATTTCCCATTGTAGTTTGGCTGTCTTTAAATGAGGATTGAAAAATTGTTGTGCATATGCGAGCTCTGCCAGGCCCCAAGTTCGGAATGGTAATTTATTTTTATCAAAATCTTGAGCTATTAAAAATTGTGAAAATTCCTCATTGTGAATATCTGATTCTTTAATTATTTGAATAATTTTTTGTGTATCAATATTTTTTTCATTAAAAGGTATATAGCTACAGCCACTTATTATAAATATTATTATTAAATATGGCCTGAGTGACATAATTAAATTATCTTTCTAAATTGAGTTATTTAGTTCTATTAACCTTGGTAATTCATTATATTCTAGGAGTTGGCTTTTATAAACTTATATTTATGATATTCAAATGACATTGAATTATTGCTTTCCCAGGGCTTCTAAGCTGATATAATATGCCTTTTAAAATTTAGTTACTTTATGCGAGAGTGGCGGAATTGGTAGACGCACTGGTTTTAGGTACCAGCGCCGCAAGGCGTGAGAGTTCGAAGTCTCTCCTTTCGCACCATATTTATGTTAGGAATAAAATAATGTCAGAAGCAATAGAAAAAATTAGCAGTATAGAAAGAAAGGTTAAGAGCTTGGTATCTATTTCACCCTTGCAGGTAGAGATATCCCAAAGATACATTCAGCTAGGACGAACAGCTCGCATTTCTGGATTTAGGCCTGGAAAAGTACCAATGGATGTCATTGAGAAACAGTATGGCGCAGATATTAGGACTGAGGTATATGCTAAAGCCATAGAAATGAAATTTGGTGAAATAGTTAATACCAATAATCTTCGTGTAGCAGGCATGCCTGATATTCAGCACGCCCCTCTTGATAAAGTAAATGATGACTTTGAGTTTACTGCAACATTTGAAGTTTTTCCTGAGTTTAAATTAGGTAATTTCAAGTCTTTAAAGATTGAAAAGAAAGCTGTTGAATTAGCGGAAAACGATATAAAAAAGACAATTGATGTTTTAATTAAACAAAGAGCAGTATTTGAAGGGGTAAATAGACCATCTGAACTTGGTGACCAAATAACAGTCCAGCTTGAGTCATTCATTGATAATGAACAAATTGAATCTACGGGTGAACAGTCTTTAGAGTTTGTCCTCGGTGATTCAAAGAGAATTAAGGCTGTAGATGACCAGCTTATTGGAATAAAAGCAGGAGAAACTAAAGAATTTGAAGTCCAGTACCCAAAAGATCACAATCCAACCCAGCTGGCTAATAAAAATGTTAAATATAAAATAAAATTAATAGAGGTTAAGGAGCCTAAGCTACCTGAAATAGATTCAAATTTTGCTAAGAGTCTAGGGGTTGATAATGGCGACATTAAAATAATGGAACAAGAGATAAAAGCATCGCTATCCCAAGAGGTGGAGAAAAGAGTTAAGGCGGATCTCAAAAAACAAGTTTTTCAACTACTTATTGATTCCCATGAAATGGAAATCCCGAAGTCATTAGTTTTAATGGAAGTTAACCGGATGATGCATGCTGCAGGCGAAAATCTTAAGAAACAGGGCGTAGACATGAAGGAAGTAAAATTAGAGCGAGAAATGTTTGAAGAATCAGCAGTAAAAACATGTAAATTAAGAATTATTCTTGCTACCCTAGTTGAAAACAACAAATTAGAAGCGAGCGAAGAGCAAATTAAATCTAAAGTTGTCGAATTTTCAGCTAATTTTGATAATATTGAAAAGGCAGAAAAATGGTTTTACGATGATCCAAAACGTTTAGATGAGCCAACTGCACTTTCGACTGAGGACAATGTTGTTGAGTGGTTTTTAAAAGAATGCAAAATTGATTCTAAGAAAGTTACTTTTGATGAATTAATGGCAATGCAGGTATAAATAATGAGTAATTCTAAGATAGAATCAATTAGTCACTTTTCTCCAAACAACTTAGGTTATATTCCAATGGTTGTTGAACAAAGTGGGCGAGGCGAGAGGTCTTATGATATATATTCAAGATTGCTCAAAGAAAGGCTTATTTTTTTAGTAGGCCCTGTGGACGATATGACAGCTAACGTAGTAGTTGCCCAATTGTTATTCTTAGAGGCTGAAAATCCAGACAAAGATATTTCTTTATACATAAATTCACCAGGTGGATCAGTGACTGCAGGAATGGCTATTTATGACACAATGCAATTTATTAAGCCAGATGTTAGTACTCTATGCATTGGTCAGGCAGCAAGTATGGGAGCTTTACTTTTAACAGCTGGAGCTGATAAAAAAAGATTCTGTCTTCCAAATTCTAGGGTTATGATTCATCAACCTTTAGGAGGATTTCAGGGCCAAGCTTCAGATATTGAAATTCATGCAAAAGAAATTTTATTTTTAAAAACCAAGCTTAATTCAATTTTATCGAAACACACAAAACAACCAATTAAAAAAATTGCAGAAGACACAGATAGGGATAATTTTATGAGCGCTCAGGAATCTGTTAAATACGGTTTGGTTGATCAGGTTATTGGCAGCAGGACCGAAGTTAAGTAAGGACTTTTAATGGCTGAAGAAAAAAAAGAAAAAACTCTCATTTGTTCCTTTTGTGGAAAAAACCAAAATGAAGTTAAGAAGCTTATTGCAGGACCTTCGGTTTTTATCTGTGATGAATGTGTTGATTTATGTAATGACATTATCACAGAAGAATCAAAAGAGATAAATGAAGACTTAGAAAAGGATGAATCTGATCTTTTAAGCCCAAAGGAACTCTCCAAATCTCTTGGCGAACATGTAATTGGTCAAGATGAAGCAAAGAAGAGTATGTCTGTCGCTGTTTACAACCATTACAAAAGGCTTAAAAATAATAAAAATGATAATGGTGATTTTACTGATGTAACTATTGCCAAAAGTAATATCTTGTTTATTGGACCGACTGGTTCTGGTAAAACATTACTAGCACAAACTTTAGCAAACTTGCTTCAAGTACCTTTTGTGATGGCTGATGCAACTACATTAACTGAAGCAGGTTATGTCGGAGAAGATGTTGAAAATATTATGCAAAAGTTACTACAAAAATGTGACTACGATGTTGAAAAAGCTCAAAAAGGAATCGTTTATATTGACGAGGTTGATAAGATATCTAGAAAATCAGAAAACTCTTCAATTACAAGAGATGTTTCAGGGGAGGGCGTTCAACAAGCCTTACTAAAGCTAATTGAGGGAACGGTTGCATCAGTCCCCCCTCAAGGTGGAAGAAAGCATCCAAATCAAGAATTTGTTCAAATTGATACTGCAAATATATTATTTATATGTGGCGGTGCTTTTGATGGACTTGAGAAAATTATTAGACACAGAACTGAAAAAAATAGCATAGGTTTTGGAGCTGAAGTTCAAAGTAAAGACGACCATAGAACAATTACTAATATTATAAAGAATGTGGAGCCAGAAGACTTGATTAAGTTTGGCTTAATACCAGAATTTATAGGAAGACTTCCAGTTATAACGACATTGGAAACTCTGGAAAAAGAAGCTTTAGTTCAAATATTAAAAGAACCAAAAAATGCGCTTATTAAGCAATATAAAAAATTATTCAATATGGAAGGCATTGAATTGGAGTTTCGTGATGATGCTATTGAAGCAATTGCTCTTAAGGCAATTGAGCGGAAGACTGGTGCACGTGGATTACGATCAATTATGGAATCAAGCTTAAAAGAAATAATGTTTGAATTACCAACAATAAATAATTTACTAAAAGTAGTTATAGATAAAGGTGTCATAAACCAAAACGAGAAACCGTATTTAATATATGCAAATATTGAAAAGCAAGCTAATAAGTAAATAGACTTGAATTAAATTAAATGACCCCCATAACATTAATTCGAAATATAATTTTAAAGAAGAAAATATAATGACAACAGAGAAAAAAAATTTCCCAATGCTCCCATTAAGGGATGTAGTTGTTTATCCTCAGCTAGTTATACCTCTATTTGTTGGAAGAGAAAAATCTATAAGTGCAATAGAAAAAGCAAATAATGGTGACAAGAAGATTCTATTAGTTGCACAAAAAACTGCTGGCAAAGACGAGCCTGAAATTAAAGATTTATACACTGTGGGAACTGTTGCAACCATTTTGCAAATGTTAAAATTACCAGATGGGACAGTTAAGGTTTTAGTTGAAGGACATGAAAGAGCAAGTATAAATAAATTTGATGACACTGGGGATTTTTGGTCAGCGGATATAAGTTTAATTAAAATTAAAGAAAAGAAAGATAAAAATACATTAGCTTTTATGAGATCGGTTTTTTCTCAATTTGATCAATATGTAAAATTGAATAAAAAGATACCTCCTGAAATCTTAACTTCTCTTATGGCTATTGAGGAGCCTGGAAGATTGGCAGATTCGATTGCAGCAAACCTCACTTTAAAACTTTCTGAAAAGCAAAAAATTCTAGAAACTTTCGAAATAAAAGTTCGCTTAGAGCTTCTGCTAAAAATCATGGAATCAGAGATTGATATTTTACAGGTAGAGAAAAGAATTCGAGGAAGAGTTAAGAGACAGATGGAGAAGTCGCAAAGAGAATATTACTTGAATGAGCAGGTAAAAGCCATTCAGAAAGAGTTGGGTGAACAAGATGAGGGTGCTGATCTTGATGAGCTTGAAGAAAAAATAAAAACTGTGGGAATGACTAAGGAAGCCAAGGAGAAGTGCTTTTCTGAATTTAAAAAATTAAAAATGATGTCTCCAATGTCAGCCGAGGCTTCTGTAGTTAGAACCTTTATTGAAACATTGGTGAACTTACCATGGACTGAGAAAACAGAAATAAATAAGGATTTAAAAAATGCAGAAATAGACCTTGATAATGATCATTTTGGATTAGAAAAGGTAAAAGAAAGAATTGTTGAATACTTAGCAGTACAAAATAGAGTTGGCAAACTTAAAGGACCAATATTATGCCTAGTTGGGCCTCCGGGAGTTGGCAAAACATCACTTGGAAATAGTATCGCTAAGTCAATCAATCGTAAATTTATCCGTATGGCTCTAGGTGGAGTAAGGGATGAAGCTGAGATTAGAGGCCATAGGAGAACTTATATTGGATCTATGCCAGGTAAAATTTTGCAAAATATGACAAAAGTTGGTGTGAAAAATCCTTTATTTTTATTGGATGAAGTTGATAAAATGGGCCAAGATTTTAGAGGTGATCCATCTTCAGCTTTATTGGAGGTTTTAGACCCAGAACAAAATCATACATTTACTGATCATTATGCTGAAATAGAGTACGATTTATCTGATGTAATGTTCGTTGCAACTGCAAACTCAATGAATATTCCTGAACCACTTTTAGATAGAATGGAAATAATTAGACTAGCAGGCTATACAGAATCAGAAAAATTAAATATTGCAACTAAACATTTACTGCCAAAGCAATTAAAAAATCATGGACTAAAAAGAGGTGAGCTAAAAGTTTCGTCAAAAGCTATTAGAGATATAATTCAATTTTACTCTAGAGAAGCTGGGGTTAGAAAATTAGAACAAGAAATATCAAAAATTTGTAGAAAAGTCGTAAAAGTAATTTTAACAAATAAGAAAATTAATTCTATATCAGTTAACAACAGAAATCTTAGCGACTATCTAGGAGTTAAAATTTATGATGTTGGTTATGCCAATAAAAAGAATCAAATTGGGCAAGTTACTGGTTTAGCATGGACTCAGGTTGGGGGTGAATTATTAACAATTGAAGCTGTAGTCTTACCAGGTAAAGGAAAGACAATAATTACTGGAAAACTTGGCGATGTAATGCAAGAATCTATTCATGCAGCAATGAGCGTTGTAAGGAGTCGTGCAGAAAAATTAGGTATTAATAACGCATTTCATGAAAAAAAAGATATTCATATTCATTTTCCAGAGGGTGCAACCCCGAAGGATGGCCCAAGTGCTGGTATTGGTATAACAACGGCAATCATATCGAGCCTAACTGGGATACCAGTCCATTCTAATGTTGCAATGACAGGTGAAATTACTCTTAGAGGTGAAGTTTTACCGATAGGGGGTCTTAAAGAAAAATTACTAGCAGCACACAGAGGAAATATTAAGAAAATTCTAATACCAGAGCAAAATTTAAAAGATTTGATAGAGATTCCAGAAGAGGTTAAAAGTAGAGTTGATATCATTCCAGTTAGATGGATTGATCAAGTTATAGAAATTGCTTTAACAAAAGAACCAAAAAGCTTAACAAAAGAAGTAAAAGTTGTGCCTACTAAATCAAAAAATACAATCCAAATTGATAAATCAATAGCGCATTAGATTTTTAATTTATTAGCTAGCTTTGTTTGCAGCATTATTGTAAAATTACGTGCGAAATTTTTCACAATTCGGGTGCTTAGCTCAGTTGGTAGAGCGTCGCCCTTACAAGGCGAATGTCACAGGTTCGACCCCTGTAGCACCCACCATTGTTTAGGAGTGGTAGTTCAGTTGGTTAGAATACCGGCC
>Ga0209816_1002082_pt1 | contig 14419 bp, 13 predicted proteins | sample CoawatmetaG01DNA_FD_187509 | JGI IMG/M metagenome (GOLD analysis project Ga0209816, IMG submission 187509) | Marine microbial communities from the West Antarctic Peninsula - Coastal water metaG017-DNA (SPAdes) (version 2) | ecosystem: Environmental > Aquatic > Marine > Coastal ... | reverse complement strand
TTCAGAACCTATAAAGAGAAGAAGAAAAGTAACCATGTGCTATACATACCTTTCGTGGATGTCTGCTTAACTATACACAATGGATAGTGAGTTAAATAAAAAAATACTATCGGACATAACAGTCCATATGAAGTATGCTAAGTATGTACCAGAGTTAAACAGAAGAGAGACGTGGAACGAACTAGTAACAAGAAACAAAGAGATGCACCAGAAAAGGTATCCAGAATTAGTGGATGAAATACAACTAAACTACCAATATGTATATGAAAAGAAAGTTCTACCAAGCATGCGAAGTCTTCAGTTCAGCGGTAAGCCGATTGAGATTTCCCCGAATAGATTATACAATTGTAGCTACCTACCTATCGATCATGTTGATAGCTTTAGTGAATGTATGTTTCTTTTGCTATCTGGTTGCGGGGTTGGTTACTCGGTGCAACAACATCATACAAACTTACTACCTAGCATAACATACCCTCATCAAAATAGAACTAGAAGGTTTGTTATTGGTGATTCAATTGAGGGTTGGTCAGATGCAATCAAAGTCTTAATTAAGTCTTATTTAGGCTCTAAGAGATCATCTAAGGTCAAGTTTGATTATTCTGATATTAGACCAAAAGGAGCACGGCTTGTGACCTCAGGGGGAAAAGCTCCAGGACCACAACCACTAAAAGAATGTTTAGTAAAAATTAAAGGAATATTAGATGCCAAAGAAGATGGAGGTAAATTATCTACTCTTGAAGTTCATGATATTGTATGCCATATTGCTGATGCTGTGTTGGCTGGAGGCATTCGACGCGCTGCGTTAATATCACTGTTCTCAGCGTATGATGAAGAAATGATTTCATGTAAAACAGGTAATTGGTGGGAAACTAACCCTCAACGAGGAAGAGCCAACAATTCAGCTGTCTTAATGAGACATAAAATAACTAAAGAGTTTTTCTTAGATTTGTGGAAACGTATTGAATTATCTGGAGCGGGTGAGCCTGGCATATACTTTAACCATGACAAAGATTGGGGAACTAATCCATGTTGCGAAATTGCGTTAAGGCCATATCAGTTCTGTAACCTGTGCGAAGTTAATGTAAGTGACGTCACGACCCAGGAAGATCTTAACGATCGTGTTAAGGCCGCATCTTTTATTGGTACACTTCAAGCAGGTTATACGGAATTCCACTATCTAAGAGAAATATGGCAAGAGACTACTGAGAAAGATGCTCTGATCGGTATATCAATGACTGGTATAGCTTCTAAAGCTGTGTTGAAAATGGATATGCCAAAAGCTGCAGATATTGTTAAACGTGAAAATTCTAGAGTTGCAAAGCTAATAGGCATAAACAAAGCAGCTAGAACAACATGTGTTAAACCTGCAGGGACGACATCTCTGGTACTAGGAACATCTTCAGGTATTCATGCTTGGCACAATGAGTTCTACATCCGTAGACTACGTGTTGGCAAGAACGAACCTATATATAAGTATCTAAAGGAAAACAACCCTGATTTAGTTCAGGACGAATACTTCAGACCTCATGACACGGCTGTCATCGAGATACCACAATCAGCTCCTAAAGGTTCTATCACTAGAACCGAATCTGCTTTTGACTTACTCAAAAGAGTTAAGAAAGTTGCTACCGAATGGGTTAAACCTGGTCACCGAAAGGGATCAAACACTCACAATGTGTCTGCAACAATAAGTTTAAAATCAGATGAATGGGATAAGGCTGGTAAGTGGATGTGGGACAACCGAGATTGCTACAATGGTTTAGCTGTCCTTCCTTATGATGGCGGTTCTTATACTCAAGCTCCATTTGAGGATATAACCGAAGAGGAGTTTAATAAGAGAGTCAAACTCTTAAACGATGTAGATTTATCTATGATCATTGAAGCAACTGACGAAACGGATCTATCAGGCGAATTAGCTTGCGCCGGTGGAGCGTGTGAAATATCAAGCTTATAAATTAAATTAAATAAAGATGAATAAATTAAACAATGCTTTCGACGAATTACAAAATGCAATTAACGATTGCCAATCTGATATGAGTAAATTTGTTGAGGGTAACAACTCAGCCGGTACAAGAATTAGAAAGGCTATGCAATCAGTAAAATCTATGGCCCAAGGAATTAGGGTTGAAGTGCAAGAGCAAAAGAATGCTGCATTCTAGGAAATGCTATTAAATGAAGAAAGGGAGCTTAACGGCTCCCTTTTTTTATATCTAAATGAATATAATATCATTGTTTTTGGTCAGACTATATCTCCTTGCGTATAGTTCTAATGTCTCCAACGAGATCTTCTTCTGTTAATTCTATTTCAAATATCACTATGCAACGACTGAAGCTATAAATACCTCCACTTGGCAAGCAGCGGCTAACGGGTCTATTATAATAGACTCTAAGTTAATTAAACTACTTAAAGCCGTTACAGGGGTTGCACCACCGTCATTTACAAATATACCGTCACTTGGAGAGCCCATCACAAAACTTTTACCAGCCTCAAGCAAGACAGCACAGTTATCAGCGGCTGCTGAATCGTTCTCGGCCGTGTCTATTTGTAAGTCTAATATCACAGAGTTAGAAGCCTCTAAATTTGTCACTCGAATATACTTAACGTTTTCAACATCCATAGCAGATTCTAAACCTATACCTGTAGTGCTTTTAAACACCGCTATTGAGACAGGTACGTTAGCGGGCACGGTTATTACCCTGTGATATACATCGTCAACACCGGTTATTGTCAGCGTGTTTGTAGAGCCTCTTGCCGCCCCATTTATTGTTACAGTTTCTGTAATTGTACTCGTTAGTGTTGCCATGTTATATTATTTTGTATTTAGTTTTACCATTTTCTTTATATGCTAATAAGCATCGATTCCTATTGTCAATTTCATTAACATAACTAATGTGTACCCAATTAGGATTCTCATCATCACCAAACTCCCAGATCATTTGATCAAAGTTTAAATTCTCTTTAACCCAAGCGTACATCTCAGCGTTAGTCTTCTTGCAGCCTCCATCATCTATATCCATAGCTTGGCCCTTGCAATGTTGAGACGATGTTGATCCACCAATAGCTTTGTTTAAGGCTGGACCTCTATAAAAACTATTAATTCTAATAGGACCACCCACCCACTCTCTTAAAGGTTCAAACACTTGTTCCGCTAGCTCTTTCATGTTTGCTAATTCAAATTGACTTGGATTATTATCCAAACCTCTACGTGTCGCCGTTGTGCTATACACGCCTTCCTTGTCGCTTATGTGTTTACTTATCATTTAATTTCTTATTATTATATCAACAGTACTACCACTATCCCCCAGCTTAATGTACAAACTCATAACATCCCTAGGGAACGATAGCTCGTATCCCTCCATATATATAGACGCTCCAGCTGGTATGTTTAGATTTTTGAAAATGTAATACACTCCATCCGTATCGGATAAGTACAAGTCAACATCTGCTGATGCGGTATCGTGTATGTTTGATATATTCAAAGAGCCAACGTCTACATTAGACTTGGAGTCCAATACTACTACAGCTGTTGATCCTACTATTTTATTTGTTGTAACACTCATCTATTTATTTATTTAGTACCCTATCGCTTATGTGTTTACTTATCATGCTAGTGGTATTTTTAATATTATTGTCATTGACATAAATATCTCGTCTGTAGCTCCAGTGTCATTTCCCATTATAGCTGGCATTAAAGCGTCTCCAGCTTGTAATTGTAGGTTCGCAGAGTTGGATATTAATTGGCAGGGTCCTCTGAAATCGTGTGATGTAGTCCCATCAGCCCCACTTGAGGCTTCTGTTTCCACAGCCGTAGCAATACACCTTAAACTAAACTCGTGAATAGCGCCGGTACTACCGTAATCTATTCCTTCCCCAGCGTTTCCATCCGCGCCAGCCCCACCAAAACCATTGTCAGCGTGGAACAATCCCGCTTTGAAAGTCCTGTCCGCAGTACCATTCCTCCCTATAGCACGGAATCCGACTAAGATCCCAGCATGCGGTATTATAAACGAGTTAACAGCTGTATATCGACCAAGGGCATAAGCCGTTGCACCAACTGTTGTGCTTGTTATACCGGTGTCTTTATTCCAATCCTCTTCGTATATACCTTTGTTTATATTAGGCACCATCCACTCTGGATTGTCACTTCCATCCTTGGTTGGCTTAGCACTAGCGCTTAGTGTTATGTAGGAATAAGAATACCTAGTGTCAACATGTGATTTTAACCCAGCCGCTGTTATAGCTCTCGCGGTGTCAGTTCCAGTATCGGCCTCTGCTGTTGTTGCTAGCTCTACAGCTCCTACCGCACTCGCTGTTGCTTGTGCTAATACAGCCGCCCCACCTATTGTCAAAGCATCTGTTTCTAAAGTTCCATTAACGTCTATATCTCCTTCTAAATCTATATTACCACCTACAATTAAATCTTCATCAATTCTAACATCTCCACTATCAACAAGCAAAGAATAAGCGTGAGTAATAGTTTGATTGGTACTTGCTACTGGTGGGCCTTTTACATATAACGTAGAAGCAGTTGTAGTTGTTACAGATGAATTTGTAGCTAGCAACCTAGGAGCCTCAACACCTACATGCATAAATATAGCTGCGGTTCCAGAAGCAGAAGTAGCGGCATCAGTCACATCAAACGCATCAATGTTTATTGCCGCGGCACCCACAGCTGGATCCATGGTGGTATTACCATCAATGGATACTTTTGGACCAGTGCTAGAATTTAATTGAACTGCACTGCCAAAAGCATTGATTCCAGTGAAGGTTTGGCCTGTGGATAAATGAGCTGTGTCGGCGTCTAAATAAGCACTAGCTATAGCTGTACCATTCCAAACTCCAGTTGCAATTGTTCCAATCGAAGTTAAATTTGGTATTGCATCTAGATTTGCTTCCATAGCGTCTTCAAAAGTAGCTATTGTCGTAACGTCTAAAGCGTCAATATTACTTAAGGTTGCTGTGCCAGAGGAATCCGTTATAATATCTGTTCCATTAATAGAGATACCAAAACCTGCTTCAAAATCAATTCCTCCGTCATCAACTGACAACACGTGAACTCCATCGGGGATAAATTGAAATCTTCCATCGTTCGCAGCGCTACCCTCTGTAAATGTTTTAAGAGAAACTATTTGAGCCTCTTGTGTGGTGGTTCCTTGATAATTTACTAAAATTCTAAACCTTTCGTCATCAGAAGCCCCAATACTTATAGTAGGATTAGCATTGTTAACGGGTTGATAAAACGTTACATCTTCTGAAAAGTCTACTGTGTTTCTAAACTTAGATGCTAAATCATATACATGTTGGCCTATCCACTTCATTATCTCGTGATTTTCTTTTCTACACTCCCGTCACTGTAGATATAGAATAACAATACATTTCGCGTTGCTATTGTTGGTCTACCTAACACGTCAGTTATAGATAGTAATCTCTTTTCTTCCTCAACCCTGCTTAGTAATGGGCCAATGTAAGATCCATCGCAATAGTTGTAGGTTAATAGGCAAATGTCATCCCACTCGTTGTCACAGCAATAATCGTCCACTGAAATAACCCAAGCGTAACAAGGGTCATTTAACCAATAAGGTAAACCAGGGCCAGTAATACAACCAGCATCATAGAGACAATTGTTATCACTAACATTGGCCTCAACAAGATAGTTATAGGCATTAAGATCCATGCAACCCTCAACCACCGTAACGCACGAGTTATTATCTGTATTGGCAAGCGAATCATAGTTAAGAGCCATGACATCCATGCATCCGTATAAGAATTCAATGCAAGTAAAATCCTCTGTGTTCGACAAGGGATCATAATTAAGCATAGAAGGATCTGTACAACCGAGTACATAAGGAGTGCAGCTACTATTGTCAGCATTGGCAAGTGGGTCATAGTTAAACATTGTTGAGTCTGTACATCCAAAAACATATGGTTCACAACCACCGTCATCAGTATTTGCGTTAGCATCATAATTAAACATTGTTGGGTCTGTACAGCCATAAGTTAGAGCTATACAAGTATCTGGAGTGTTTGCTAGCGGATCAAAGTTAAAAGCTAAAGACTCCATGCATCCTAAGATCACAGGTAAACAACCACCATTATCTATATTTGCTAGAGAATCATAATTAAAAGCTGTAGTATCAGTACAACCCCATTCCGCCTTAATTTCACAGGAGCCATCACTAGTATCAGCTACAAACCCTTGAGTGTAATATTCCAAATAAGAAGAGTTAGTGCACCCGAGAACATAGAAACACTGTGTCGATGTGTTTGCTGTATCTACATAGTTTAATGCTAGTGGATCCATACAACCAAAGATTCTATCTATACAGTAGTTACCACAATAAGTAGGTACCGTTCGTTTAAATAGTGGCTGTATAAAAGGTGGCGCAACCTCTATTATAGTCATACCTAGAGGGTTTGTTAGTTTAAAACCACAGTGAGCAGCTGACTGCATTCCTTGGTTTGATATTGAGAACTTAAACGATACCGGTTCGGGTGACTTTAAGTTTATAGTATATTCTTGTGAGTAAGCAATCGTGTCTATTGTAAAATTCCAAACACTATCACCTTGTGTTACTTCTAAGTTTGACGTTGGAGCCCAACCATCCCCAATTAAATCTGTCAGTGTTAACGTAAAATCACACGCTGGTACCAAAGACATTGTATTTGCTTGAGCGCTGTAGTTGTACATTGTAGAATCAATACAACCAAGCACCACCAAGGTACTACATGAGCCATCGCTTGTGTCGGCCCTAGGATTAAATTCTACATAAGAAGAATCCATACAACCGAATATCGGTGGGCATGGAGCCACTAAAATAGCGTGAGTTGTATCATAACCAAACGCTGCGTTAGTACCACTTATTATAGTATCATAACATTGAACTACATAATACGATCCATCTAAACCACCCCAGAGAGCTCCATTTATACCATCACCATAACTATCATATATTGTAAATGTTAAATCTCCAGTAGGTAAACACCTTTGCTCCGTTACAATGCCATATTGAGGTTCTGACCAATAACCACTACCAGCTGCAACCACAACTCCAGCGGTATCTTTTACATCCCAAGAGGTTTCGCTTTGATATTGATCAAGGTTTATAATAATAGTAGTCGGAACACAGTTCTGACTAAACGATAATATTGGTAATAATAATAGTAGTAGTAGTTTTCTCATAATTTTATTTTGGCACACAGTTAGGCACTGTTCTTCCTTCTTTCTTTTTGTAACCCTCTTGCTTGTATTTTTCCCAACACTGAAAAGGCGTTCTCATTTTAAACGGACCACCTGGTTTGTGAGATACGGGCTTACTATCATCACTATGTTTTTTACCCGTGTGAACTTTATTACCCGGCATCTTGTGTGTTTCGCCTTTGTACTCCCCGTCTTCCGTATAGTGTTTTACTCCTTTCATAGTTTATTTTTTTTTAACAATTCCATCTTTTTCTAGCGGCTATACCTCTTTCGCCGTCCCAACTTTTTGACCTAGCACAAAATGACTTTCTTCTTCCTGCGTCTTTACTTCCTGCCTTAGGACTACCGGTAACAGCTGTTTGCAGTTTACTGCCTGGGTTTTTAGCTTTATAAGCATTAACACCTTTTTGTGTCATACCTCCGCCGGCAGCGGCTCCAGTCTTACTTTTGTCTTCAGCTACTTTGTTAAAGTTCTTACCCTTACCTATGGTCTTAGGTGGATCAGCTTTTTTGTAGGGGCTTTCTTTAGTACGATCATCTCCTGGATTACCACCTTGAGTAAACGTTCTACGTCTACCACAGCTAGTAACTGGGAAAGGATTATTTTTTTGAGTGTATGCCATTTTAAAAGTCGCTCATTAATATATTATCTATTTCTTCTTGTACTTCTTCTCTTGTTGCCATCATCTTAAAACTAAGATCAGCTTGAAATCTAGCAACCTCAACACCGTCTTTAAATACTATGATGGTGGGTATAGCCGCTATTTTATGTTTTACTTGCATTTTGGGATTAGCTGCAATATCTACGTATGAAATGGTTTGGCAGTCACTAAGGTCATTAACCCAAGAAACTTCGTTAGAACCGTTCCAGCTAGCGTTAAATTGAGCTACAGATATTTGTCCTGAAGCTTTTCCACATACGCACACTAGTATTAAAACTAATAAGTATATACCAAAGATCTTCCAGGAAACATCTATTTTACCCATCACCTGTTGTAGAGTTTATCCTCTATTCTTTCTAGTGTTTTTTTCATAGCCTCTACGTCTTCTTGAGTGGTTAATATTGTTTGCCTAATCATCTTATCCTTCATGTCAAACTCCATTCGGCTTACGTCTTGTGGTGGCGGCTCTGGCAATGTCTTTGCTTCAGCAATATCAGCTTGCAACATAAACCACATGCTAATAATAGTTGCCATAGCAGCGCCAATGCCCACCAATGTTTTTATACTTACTTGAAAACCCGAGTCTTCGTTTAATTCTTTAGCCATTTTTATTCCGCTGTATCTTCTGGTTGTCTCGAAGGATCTAACTCTGGATTTTTACTTCCACCAAAAGAGGTAGAAGGACCTAATCCCGATTTCTTAACGGGTTGGTTACCACCCTTGTCTAAGTCTATATTCTTATCGTTAGATCTAAGATCTTTTAGTTTAGATTCTTTAAAACCTTTAAAACCCTTCATTTTGTATGCCATATTAAAATATTACGTAGTTCATGCCTAATTTAAAGTCGTACCAAGTTCTGTTCCAGTACCTATTGTATTTTCCTTCTATAAAATAGCCTAATTGCTTGTTGTGTTTAATACCATATATAAACCCAAGAGAGTAATCAGCCCATTGTCCATCTACATAATTGTGATAAGAAAACTCACTACCATCATCATAATGATAAGGCATAACGCTAGCCCAAGCATGCATCCAAGTTGACTTACTATATTTATAGTAATCAAAACCCATAACCACAGAGTGCATTATAGTTTTCTTTAATTCGTTTCTTTTCTTCTCAGTGTAGTCAGCCAAAACTTCTGGTATAACAACTGCCTCCCAAACCTCTGGGCTAGTAGCTACTAATTCACCTGACGGTGAGAAGTATTCGTTGCTATACACGTCTACTGTATAACCCTCTTGCAACGCTAAGTACGTATAATGAATATCACCGTTATCCAATACCCACTCATCTAATGGATTGTAACCGTATGGTTCAGCTAGTCGATGTGCGGCTCCTATGTTCCAAGATAAGTTTCTGCTTTTTCTAACCCTATATCTTTCCGACGCTTCAAAATATTTAATGTCAGCGAATCCATCTTCCAGGTATTCTACTTTTAAAGCAAAAAAGTTTATACAAAGCTCATCTGGACAACCATCATCAGAACTATATCTAATGAAATGGTGTTGATCCATGTAGTTTTTACCTTCTTGTCTTTTGTAGTCTACTTCAAATAAGTATTCAACTCCCCGTGACTTACCTACAACGGCCGCATCGCTGTAATTTGTCTCAGTTCCATCGTAAAATGTTTGTGCTTTGTTTTCGTAACCGAACCTAGCTATTTTACGTAGTCCTATTGCGAAATTATAATCGTAAGGAGTTGAAATTGTTTGTGTTGATAATCCGTTGTTTACAGAAAATACGTCAACATCAGACAGCGATGTACCACCGTTAACCGCAGCATAAAATGTAGAGAACTTAAATAGCTTCTTAACACTTTCTTTATCAAATGATTGGGCTGTTACTAGATTTGATACTAGCAAGAGCAATATTATTAGTCTTTTTGCCATCTTTATATTATCACTTATTTTTTGAATTGTTTACTTAATCGTGGTAGTAGCAATAACCACTCTTGTTTGTGGTTTTCATCTTACACCTAGTGTTGTCTGATTTTCTTTTTCTGCACTGTGTTTTTTTACCATCTGACCTTTGCTCGGTGTTCTCGTGCACTGTACAAAACAACTTACCTTCAACCACCTTTGTTTTACACCTACTACCTCCTTTACTTACTGCGGAACAAACACCATCTTCCTTGCTTTTCTTTTTGTTTTCTTCTATTACAGCTTCGTTTGCTATCTCTTGCTCTTTCTTCTTTTCTTCTTTTTTCTTTTTTCGCTTCTCCTTGCTTACAACAGCTTTCTCTTCTTTTATTTCATCCTTAGCAGCTTCAATGTCTGGATCTTTAATACCAAGATCCCAAGTGTTCCAACCAAGCAGAAGAGCTGTTCTTTCCCACCACTTATTACTATCGTCAAGAGCATTGTCAATGTTTAATAGCTTTTGAGCTATTCTACCTAGTGGAACGTTTGTTATGCCTTCCACAACATTACCAATACCAGACCAAATAGGATTGTCTAGAGTAAACCCTCTTTTCTTATATACACCTTCGTTAAACTTTTTATTTTGTATTGAACCATATATTTTACGCAGCTTAGATCCTATTGGTGGAGAGAAACCAAGCAACTGCAAGATCGTGTAAGTGTGGTCGGCGTTCCAACCTTTACTCTCTTGCTTTGCATATTCTCTTATAGTATTTTTAACAGCACTAATTGCTTTACCACCATAACCAATACCGGATAAGATAGAATCAATCATACCATTTATTATTCTATCTTTCTTCATGTCAAACTGCTCTTCCTCATCCTCACCCATAGCAGCAAACAATGCTGACTGTAAAGCTCCAAACAATATACTTTGAACCACACCGTAGTAGGCTATTTTTGATAAATGTGTTTTAGTATCACCTCTACCGTTAGCTAAATCCCTAGCGGCCTTATTCATTATACGAGCATACTGCATTGGAGTATTTTGAAACGATAGTATCAACCTACCAAGTGGAGACGCTTGTTGTTGTGATATCATATCAGGTCTTGCTGACTGCTGAGAAACCTCAGTTGATTCTTGAAAATCTAAAAATGCTTGCTTCTCCGCCTGCTCCTGAGTCATACCTTCCTTTACTAGTGCTTTAACTTTATTTCTAAAGAAAGTAGCTCCACCAGAAGCAATAGCAAAACTATCCGCTATTTGAGTTGGTAAGAAACCTTTTTTAAGTAACCAAGCTATAGCTGATTTTGCTTTGTTATCACTAGTCGCAACAGCTGCTGAGAGCTCTGCCTCATTAATACCTCTTTGGTTACCCGCTCTTCTCTGTTTTAGATAAGGAGAATTGAATATCATTGAAAAGTCCTTCCAGTATTGTGGTTGATTTGCGAATGCAGCAGCTGCTTTAGCTGGATTATTAAAACTCCAGTTAATGTAATTTGTAGCTGATATAGTTTGTAGTATTGCAGATCTCATGTTAAAGAACATGATCGCGCCAACAGAGTTATTAACCCAATTCATGTAACCGTTAACTAGTCTACTACCACCAGCCGGTCTATTTTTACCGTTTTTCATTCGGTATAAAGAATCTTCAAGAGCTTCTCTAAACTTACTACCGTATATAGATTCAATTTTGTTTAAACCATCTTTATCAAACATCTGATCAACATTGTCTTGCCACTCTTTTAAGTGCTCTGCTCTAGCATCGCCAATCGCGCCATCGCTAAGTAAGTCTGAGGTTAAGTTTTCTGCTAACCAATAATCATTAGGTTGAGATAAACCAGTTTCTTTACCTGACATCACTCCAACTGTTTCAGCAAACGCCTGCAACTGTGAATTATTCATCACAACAGAATTTAAAGCATTAGCGTCTCTTTGTGACATTCCAGGTATTTCAAAACCGGCCTTTGTCCATAAGTAGGTCCTTACGGCTTGATCGTTAGTATAATCTAAACCCTCTATTTGCTCGTTAAGAATTTTTTTAACATCAGGATGTTGTTTTAATAGGTTTTTATAGTCTACAGCTGTGTTCTGCCTAGAGGTGTTTAAACCATCAATACCTCTAGCGAAAGGATCTATTAAAGCCTTCTTAAGAAACGCTAACTGAGCATCGCCCTTTTTACCTTTGGATATAAAGTTATACAATAAGCCCTTGAAATCTTGGGCTGAAGCTGGTATTATACCTTTGTATTTAGTATCACGCCCTCTTAGTTTAGCTTGTGCATCTGAAAATTGTTTTTCAGACTCAACACCAGTAGTCTCCTGTATTATATCGTTGAACTCTTGTTTAACCTCTTTACTAAACTGTAATTTAGCTTGCTGAACTTTAGACTTTACATCGAATTGATCTAGCATGTCTTTAACTGCTTTTACATTTTGCATAGCATCATCAGCGAAGTAGAAGTCGTTATAACCCTCACCAACCTTGTCAGCTATCCAATTGGCTTTAGCTGCTCCCGTGCTATTGCCCAAACCAGTAATATTGTTTATCGGTATGTTTAACCCGTTTGCTTTTAAGAATTCAAATATAGCGGCCGCAGCTTGTGGTGGTCTAGCTGTCAATACAAACATATTTCCAGCACCAAATTTACCTTGTAGCTTTAAGGCTTTCTGAAACAATGGAGCTATCTTACCTTCTACAACTTTGTTGAACTCTGAGAAATCCCACACGTATCCTAACTCCGTGAGCTCTTGGTACGTGCTAGCGTATTGCTCTGCGTTTAGAGTTCCTTTTGTCCCATCAGGTTTTGTGAATCTAATTAAAGATTTGCTAGTAGCAAGTGTGTCGTCAAAATCTAACACGGATATGCCTTTAGGGTTTTTAGACCAAGAATAAGCACTAGCTTTATTAGCTGCTCTACCTATTTTTTGTAACTTTAAACCATCTAAATTTATATTGTCTTTAAATGCTTTAGCTGTATCTAACCATCTCTGGCCAATAGTTTCTGTTTCAGTACCCTGTTTAGCTGGATCCATACTTCTTATTGGTTGTATGTTGTCTAGGTTGTACATAGATGGATTCTTAACAACCTCTGCTAACGTTTGTTCGTTAAACAACCTAGTAGAACCATCTGACGTAGAAAGTGTCTTATAACCAACCTTATTCATCAAGTTATCAGCTTCAACAGATATAACTTGAACCTGATAACCATCATAAACGCTTGGGTTTAACGTACCGGTTTCAATGTAAGATTTTATTATATCAGATATAACAGCTTCCTTAGATTTCATGTGTTCGTATCGAACAATGTCTTTCATTGGTTTACCAGCTTTTTTACCTCTCGCTATAACACCTTCGATACCATCCTGTATATACTCTGCGTTAGCAGCTCTACGCAACGGAGCCTCCATGCTAGACCCCATACTCATAGCCAACAAACCAAAGTCACCCATGTCAAAACCTGGATCACTCACATCATTGGCTCTCTTCCAAGCATTATCCATTATGGTTTTAATTACATCTCTAGCGTCTTGTGCTTGTTCTTTTCTAGCGTCAAAATCTTTGTTTTTAATAAATTTTTCAGAATCCTCAGGAATTAATTTTGTATTCAAAAGTGTTGTTGATCCATCTGGGTTTTGTAAAACATACTGATTACCTTGTTTTTTATCTAGTATCTTATAACCTTTTGGTAAACCTTGGTTTACTAAAGCATTAAAATCCTTAACACCAGTTGTCACTTGTTGTCTGTTTTGCTCCTTTGCTCTTTTACCACTTTTTTCAAAAGCAGGCGTGCCATCTTTATTAAACTTAAGCTTGCTGTAGTTAGGGTTGTCAATCACGGTTCCACCTGGTTTATCTACTATAAATCTTTTATCACCAATCTGAGTAGCACCAGCGTAAGCATCTTTTAAATGACCTAAAATAATTTCAACTCCCCTAGCTACAGTTGACGCATTGTTAACGATATTAGTAGTTTCTCTAACAAGATGTTTTCTTTGCTTTGTTACGCCTAGCTGATCAAGAGCCACGTTACCAGGATCAATTGTTTTGCCATCACTATCTTTAGGTAGAATATTGCCTAATACTTTTTTAATACCTTGCTCGTAGCGTCTGCCTTCAAATTGCTCTAGTAAAAACTCGGTTATATCTTTGTTTGTTATAACCTCAAAACCATTTTTCAGGTTTTTATTTATTTCAATAAACTTACCAACATCTTCTAAAACTTGTTTCTTAATTTTCTTTTTAGCATTGTTGTTGATGGTGTTTTCATATATAGCGTCTAAAGCACTGTCTATTTCCGCTGGAGTTTGAGTTCCATTAGCTACAGTGGTTGAGAACTGAGTCCAACCATCACTTATTATGTCTTGCGTTGTTGGCTGCGATCTCTTATCTTCTTTACTCCAAGCGAACTCAGCTTTACCATCACCAAGTTGAGCTACAACAGCTTCAGAGTGCGTGCCATTCTTAATAGCGTTTTCTCTTAAACTTTGATTACCTGCTAACTGAGCTATAGAAAGTACCATTTGTCTTAGTGCTCCATCTGATGCCGTACCTTGTTGAAAACTACCGTCTGGATTAATACCAACAACATCTAGCATTTCTTCCATTGTAACGTCAGTACGTTTTGTTTGAGTAAACTTACCAGCTGCTGTAGCTCCTTCTGCAAACGAAGCTCTATCGCCCTTGTCATAAAGTA
>Ga0209816_1002078_pt1 | contig 14435 bp, 17 predicted proteins | sample CoawatmetaG01DNA_FD_187509 | JGI IMG/M metagenome (GOLD analysis project Ga0209816, IMG submission 187509) | Marine microbial communities from the West Antarctic Peninsula - Coastal water metaG017-DNA (SPAdes) (version 2) | ecosystem: Environmental > Aquatic > Marine > Coastal ... | reverse complement strand
AAGCGATTAAAGAAATATAAGAACCAGTGTGAACTACATCGGGTTTAAAAAGAAATTTTATATCATGATTACCTGTAGGAACAATTAGTCCTCTGAGTAAATAGTTAACCCTATGATGATCAACTGGGGCATCATCAATATAGGCTTGCCAGCCATTTTTATAAAATGCTTCAGAAAAAACCACTAATTGATTTGATTTAGTTGAAGACTTGTATATCAATTCATTGGCTTTTCTAGAACTGAGAGTTATAGAGTTTAAATCGTTTAAAACAAAGTTATTATTGTTGAGAGCTTTAGCCTGAGTAACTAAAGTTGTTTGTAAATTAACTTCTACTAAATTAAGCAACTCTTGATTGTCATTTTCTACGATTATAGCTTTTTTAACAAACCATGCATTTCCTAAAGCATTAGAATTTCTAGTAACACCAATTGGATTTTCTGGATCGTTACTTATAATGTATTTGACATTGAGCATATTTAATACATCCAGATTGTTTTTTACAATATAAAAATCATACAAATTTTGCATCCTTTTAGGCTTTGCAGCATGATATCCGGAAATAGACTTATGAAAGTATGATGTTCTAGCATTAGAAAATCCTCTTTCAGGTTCAAAAACTCTAAAATCTGAATTATCTTGTAAAATTGCTTTATCAGCTGTAGTTTTTATAAATGGAGAATTTACTGTTGAGTGACTTACAAATTGATCAGCATTAACATACTTCTTGTCTATTTGCCATAAATCAATAATTACTAAAGCAATTATTGAATAGATGGCTAAATTCTTTTTAATAAATTGTTTTGAGTATATAAAAAGAATAGAAAATATTACACTAATAAATATAAAAGATCTCAAGCTATCTTCTTTGAGTAAAATTTTTCTTTCCTCAATAACAAGATTTAAAATTTCTGGATAGTCAGAAAATATTTCAAAATTAGATTTGAAATCAAATAAATTACCTCCAAAAAAATACAAGCCTAATGAAATAAAACCAAGAATTAGTCCAGAAAAATACAGTGCCCTTGTCTTTAATGAATTTTCGATAGTGTTTGAGAAAAACTTTTGAAGACCAAATACAGCTAAAAGAGGAATACAAAACTCAAGTATAATTTGAATTGATGAAACCGCTCTAAACTTATCATAAAAAGGGAAATAGTCAATCATTAAGTCCGTTAAAAAAGATAAATTTTTTCCCCACGAAAGCATCAAAGAAACTACTATAGAAATCATTATCCACCTCATATTTAAACTCTTAACTAATAATAGACCGAGTAGAAAAACAAATAATACAGTAGCTCCCAAATAAGCAGGTGCTGCAACTATAGGTTGATCTCCCCAATACATTTTAGAATATTGATAGACTTGCTGACCCTGTTGAGGATCTAAAGATCTTATAAAGGTCATGAGTTTAGAGTCCTCTTTAATTCCCTCTGAACTAGAACCTCCCATAAATTTGGGAACGAAAAGATTCATACTCTCCAAAACACCATAACTATATTCTGTAATATAATTTTTATCTAAACCAGATGTGGATTCTTTTAATGAACCATCTGGATTTATTGTTATCTCATTTTCACTTCTGGTACTGAATTCGGAGTATTCAATTGTAGATAAAATACCTGGAGCATTCATTAAAACAGAAATTAAAACACTTGAAATAATAATAAGAAAAGAATTTATAAATGTTTTTAATTGATTCTTATTTAGAGCACTATAGAAATAAACAGCTACCAACAACATCAACATTATCAAAGTATAATACGTCATTTGATAATGGTTGGAATGAATTTGAAGACCTAAAGAAAGTGATGTTATTATAAAACCTTCCAAATGCTTTTTATTTAAAATCATAATAAACCCAGAAACTATCAAAGGCATATAACCAAGAGCTAAAGCTTTGGTGTTATGACCAACTCCAATAATAATTATCAAATAAGTTGAAAAACCAAAAGCTATTGCTCCAAAAAGAGCATATTTATATTTTATATTCAGAGAAACTATAAGTAAATAGAAAGATAGCAAGTAAAGAAATAAATAATCAGCTGGTCTAGGTAAAAAACGTATTGACTGATCTAAAAACCTTAAAAAATCTAATGGATAAATTGCACTAACCTGAAATGAAGGCATACCTAAAAAAGCATTATCTAACCAAAACGGCTCTTCGTTAAACTCAGCTCTATGATCTACAATTTGTTTTGACATTCCTAGAAACTGAGAAATATCAGATTGCTGTATGCCTTTATTTGATAATACTGGGTAGAAATACGCTAAAGAAAGTGATGCTAAAAAAATAATGCATAATAAATGAGGTGCTATATTTTTTAAAAATTTTAAATACATATTTAGTCTAGTTCTTCAAAATCAACATATTCACCAACCTTTTCTTTTTTATTCTCCTTAGGTTTATCATGGGTTTTCTCTTTAAAACCAGTATTCATATTTTCAAATTTATTTTTCATCTTATTTTGAAATCTTTTTATTACAAAGGCTATTAAGTAAGGAGCTAACAGTCTTACTAAATAGGAAGAAATGATAAAAAATAAAATAATATATAAAAAAGTAAGCATGCTTATAATTTTAAACTAAGTAAAAATACAATTAATGAGGTTAATTAATAATTCATTTTAGTGTTATTCAATAATATTTATTTTTATATCTTTTCATGCAATGAAATCAATGTACACTTTTACCTTATGTCTATTATTATGTTTTAAAGGATTTTCCCAGTACACTGAAACAATCAATTCCAATAGACCAGGATCATCGCAAGGAGCTTTTGCAGTAGGTAAAAACGTACTGCAATTTGAAATGGGAGGAAAAATCAGTCAATTAAGTCATGAAAATTTAAAAAAATCAACAATTAATGAGTCTCAACTTAATTATACTATTCGATATGGATTTTTTAAAAATAAATTAGAATTAATAATTAACGGAGCATATAATCAAAATAAAAGCATAAATAAACTTATTAATGAAGATGAGATTGAAAGAAAATTTTTAAATAAACAAACATTAGGTTTTAAATACTTGGTCTTCGATCCTTTTAAAAATAAAAAATGGCATAGTGTAAGTTTATTAAGTTGGAAAAAAAATAGAAATATTAGACTGGTTGATTTTATTCCTGCAATTTCTGTTTACGCTGGTGTTAATTACATCCCTAAACAAGGATATAGCTACAACGATCCATTTACAGAAATTAAAAAAAATGCTGATTTCAGTATTTTTAAAAATCCGAAATGGAAAATATCTGAAAATACAATTAGCCCAAAAGCGAGCATAATAACACAGAACCATTTTATAGGAAAATGGGTGTTAGTCAACAACATTACTCTAGATAGAATAGGAGATAAATATCCTATTTTAAATCACATAACTACTCTTACTCATAATTTTAAAAACCCTAAGTGGTCTTCTTTTTTTGAATTCGAAATGATTAAAAATGATATATACGCAGATAATTATTATAAATTTGGACTTGCATTTTTACTAAACAGAAGTTATCAATTTGATATAGGTGTAGGCACTAATATTAAAGACACTCCAAGAAACTTATTTTTTAAAATGGGTATGTCAACAAGATTAGACTGGTACAGTGATGAAATACCAATTGATAAAGAAGAATTAAAAAAGCAAAAGAAAAAAAATAAAAAATTAAAAAAAGATGCTAAAGATTTAAGAAAATCAGATAAAAACAAAAAAAAATCTGATAGAAAAGAAAAAAAAGCAATAAAAAAAGCAAATAGAAAAAAATGATTCTCATTAAAAAAGCAACATCGCTTGAAGATTATAAAGATTTTGTGAAATTTCCATTCAAACTTTACAAAAACTCTAAATACTGGGTCCCTCCTATTTCAAATGAAGAACTTGAAATGATGGATAAGACAAAAAACCCAGTCTTTAAAAATGCCGAAGCTGAGTATTTTTTAGCTTATAAAAATGATGAAATTGTTGGAAGAATTGCTGCAATAGTAAACTGGGTTGAAGTTAAAGAGCAAAATAAAAATAAAGTACGTTTTGGATGGTATGATGTGATTGATGATTTAGATGTTTCCAAGAAATTGATTGAAGCAGTTATAGATTTTGGAGAAAAAAGAAAGTTATCTTTCATTGAAGGTCCTGTTGGTTTTTCTAATATGGATAAAGCTGGTTTACTGACTCATGGTTTTAATGAACTAAACACCATGATTACATGGTATCATAATCCTTATCAAAAAGATCATCTGGAAAAATTAAAGATGAAAAAATTAGCTGAGTGGGTGGAATATAGGATTCAAATCTATGATGAAAATGAAGCTCCTGAAAAAGTGAAAAGATTTTCAGACATAATTATGAAACGTTACAATTTAAAACCACTAAATTTTAGGAAAACCAGTGAAATTGAACCTTATATTGACGAAATGTTTGATTTATTAAATAAGACCTATAACTCTTTACAAACATTTGTTCCAATTCAACAATACCAAGTTGATCATTACAAAGAAAGATATTTAAGATATATTCATCCCGATTTCATCAAAAGTGTTGCTGATAAAGATGGGAACTTAATTGCGTTTGCCATTACTATGCCTTCTTTTTCTAGAGCATTAAAAAAAATGAATGGTAAAATGTTTCCATTTGGATTTTTAAGGATTCTTAAATCCCAAATATTTAACAAAAGAGCTTCCCTTTACTTAATTGGGGTTCATCCAGAATATCAAAACAAAGGAGTTACAGCTATACTATTTAATGATCTACAAACTATGTTTAATAAAAGAGGAATAAAGGAGGTAGAAACCAATCCAGAACTTATTGAAAACAACTCTATTCAAGCTTTTTGGAAAAACTATGAAAGCGTTTTACATAAGAAACGTAGTACATTTACAAAAGAAATTTAATGATCAATCAGGATACTATTATAGCCTTAGCTACACCAAATGGTCTTGGAGCAATTTCTGTTTTAAGAATTTCAGGAAAAGACGCAATTTCTATTACAGAAAAAGTATTTAAATCTAAAAACAATAAACTTTTATCAAAACAAAAATCTCATACTGTTCATTTAGGTCATCTATTAAAAAATAGCCACGAATTAGATGAAGTTCTAATAACATTATTTAAAGGACCTCACTCCTACACTGGTGAAAATACTATTGAAATATCATGTCATGGTTCGATATACATTCAAAAAGAAATAATCAATTTATTTATTGATAATGGAATAAGAGTAGCAAACCCTGGAGAGTTCACACTAAGAGCCTTTTTAAATGGTAAAATGGATCTGAATCAAGCAGAAGCTGTAGCAGATTTGATAGCTTCTGAAAATGAAGGGTCTCATAAATTAGCTATGCAGCAAATGAAAAGTGGATTTAGTAATGATTTGAAAAAACTTAGAGCTGAGTTGTTACATTTTTCATCTATGATTGAACTTGAATTAGATTTCTCACAAGAAGATGTTGAGTTTGTAGAACGTGATGAATTTAAAAAATTAACAAACAAAATACAATTTGAGCTAAACGCTCTGATAAACTCTTTTCAATCAGGAAATGTTCTAAAAAACGGAATTTCTGTTACAATAGCAGGAAAACCAAATGCAGGAAAATCATCATTATTAAACACTTTGCTTAATGATGAAAAGGCAATAGTTTCTGACATTCCTGGAACAACAAGAGATAGCATTGAAGATTCGTTAGTGATTGATGGTATAAACTTTAGATTCACAGATACTGCCGGATTAAGAGAAACTACAGATTATATAGAATCCAAGGGAATAGAAAAAACAATAAGTAAAATTAAAAGCTCTAAAATTTTACTATATCTATTTGATGCTAATGATACAAATATTGATGAAATCAACAATAGTATAGATAAATTTAAAAGAGACGATTTATCTATTATTTTAGTTAGAAACAAAATTGATTTAAGTATTCAAAATACTCAACTGCTTAAAGAAGTTAAATCTATTTGTAACTTATTAGAAATTGAAGCCACTGATACAAAATCCGTTGAATCTCTTAAAGAGAGACTAATTAAAGAAGTCGAATTATTAAATCCTTATACAGACGTGATAATTAGTAATTCAAGGCACTACGAAGCTTTAATTAATGCTTTAAGAGCAATAGAAGAAGTTAACGAAGGATTGATGAATAGTCTTTCTGGCGATCTACTCTCAGTTGACATTAGAAGAAGTATTGAATATTTAGCAGAAATCACAGGAGAAATTACAAATGATGATATTCTAGGTAATATTTTTGCAAATTTCTGTATTGGTAAGTAATGTAGTTTTCTTTTCATACTCCAATTCTTTATAAACACACTTATATCAGGTTAACATAACACCATTTACTTTCTTTTGATTGGATATTATTTGTTACATTAGTGTCCTAATAGTGCCCCAATAATTTTAGTTAGTGCACCAAAGTGCCCCAAAGTGCCCCAAAAAGTGAGCCAATGAGTAGTATTAAATTAAGAAAGCAAAATGTAAAAGGTAAAGGATACTATTACCTTGTTACCTATTTAGGTTCTTCAATGGTAAATGGAAAAAAGAAAGTTAATAGAACTAAGAAATCTTTAAAACTAACCTTTTATCCAAATCCAACATCTCCCAAACATAGGACACACAATAAAGAATCTAAAGCAAGGGCACAAATGATTTTAAAGAAGGCAGAAGAAGAACACTTCTTTACATCAAGGGGATTACACAATCTTGACAAAGCAAACAAACCATTCTTTGATTACTGGAAGAAATATGTAAATAATAAAACACATTCTCAAAATAATGCAAATGTATTTATGCAAACTATGAATAAGCTAATTGCATTTAAAGGGAATCAAATATTAATACATCAAGTTAATTATGCTTATTGTAGAGATTTCTTGTCATTCCTTCAAAATGATATTAAAAAGAATGGAGAAAAACTATCCTCCTCCTCAATTGATTCATACTTTAAGAAATTAAAACTTGTATTAAAAGAACTTATTAAGGAAGGTATAATACTAAAGAACCCTTCTCAAGAAGTTAACCCTCCTAAAGTAATTCATAAAAGAAGGGAATGGCTAACCTATGAGGAGATAGAAGCATTAATAAATACTGATTGTGATATTGAGAATTTAAAACACTTTTATCTATTAGCTTGTTTTACTGGTTTAAGGCATAGTGATGCAAAGAACCTGGCTTGGAAGGATTATGTTATTGAAGGAGATAGACATTTCTTTAAAATATACATTCAGAAAACTGGCAAGAATTTAATTCTTCCAGTAAATCATAATGCTAAACAAATATTAGAACAGATTGGAAAAAAGGGAGATGATGATAAAATAATAGTTGGCTTAAAATATGGTGCTTGGTCAAACCTTAAATTAAAACAATGGGGAATGAAAGCAGGTATTAGTAAAGACATAACTCCTCATACTGCAAGGCATACATTTGCTACTAACTTTGCTATGGAAGGAGGAAACCCTATGGTATTACAAGAACTATTAGGACATTCTGATTTTAAAGCAACCAAAGTATATATTCAAATGGCAGAAAATAAAAAGTTTACTGAACTTGATAAGATGCCTAAATTTAATATCAATTAATGAATCATATTGAAATCATACATAAAAATGAATTAAATGACATTCTTTGGGATGAGTTAAATATTTCTATTAGAGATTATGTAAATAAAAGATATGCCAACACAAAAATAAGTGATAAGGCAAAAAAGGATTTAATACAAAATACATTCTTAAATGCTATAGTTTACTGGAATCTCCAAGCTAATAAAGAAGCTAAAACCATTAGAGCAAATCCAACAATGGAACTGGCAAAAACAAGATTAAATAATTTAAGAAAAAGAAGTGATGCAACTGATTTAATAATTTGTGCAGTAGCTGACTATATTGCAAAGCAGTTTGAACACTCTATGAATTTAGGACATTCAGATGCTTTTATATATTTAAATAGTGAAGCAACAATTTTAACTCCTCCCTCATTAAAACTAATCAATCCTACACCTTGTTTTAGCTTTCAATATACAGGAGATATAAACCACTTTTACAGTCAATGCATATCAATGAAAGTAATAGATTCAACAACCTTATTAGATAGCTTTAAAATGGCTTTTGAAGGGTGTGATTATAGAGGAAAAGAACCTTTAAAATGGACAACAACTCAAAAGAACCACATTGTCTATTTATTTGACTTATTATTAAAGAAAAAGTTAATACATAAACACATTCTAAAGGATGATGTTTTTATTGAAATTAACTACAATGAATCAATAGGTGTATTAATGGGCAAAACTAATGTTCAAGTAGGAAAAATTAGAGCTGGTATGACACAATACAGGTCAAAACCCTCAAAAGCTGATTATATAGAAAATCTTGTTGATTCCCTAAACAAAAAATAGGAACAATAGGCATACCAATTGCTACCCATTCATTTCATTACTTTACTGGTGTTTATTTGTGTTTTAATTAATAAAATATAAATATGACACCAATTGAATTGCAAAAGGAGATAGAGCAAATCAAAACATTACTCCTTTCTAAAAAAAATGTTCTTAATCTAAATGAGTTTGCTGACTATACTGGCTATTCAAAATCTTACACCTATAAATTAACATCAAGAGGTGCTATCCCCTACTTTAAACCAAGTGGTAAAGCCATATTCTTTGATAGAGTAGAAATAGATACTTGGCTACTCAAAAACAAGCATAAACAAGTTAAAGAAAGTGGAGAATTGATTGGAGATGAATGGATGGATAATATTCCTGATTACTGGGCAAATGTTAAACCAATCAAGTGGCTTGAAGATGATAAATAATACAATAGAAGCATATAGTAAGTAAGTATTAATGACAAAAAATGTCAATTATGTATGATACTATAAATATGTATTATCAGTTTAATAACAATCCTATTCCAAGTATTAAAGGTTTATTTAAGAACTGTACTAATGTTAGTCATACAGAAAGGGAGAACTCAAAGTATATGCAAGGAGATTTAAAAAATATGAGAATTACACTTAATGAAGGTTCAATTTCAGTTAAAGGGAGTTTATGTAAGTATTATTATGGGAATAATTGTGAAACATTGAATCAATCTTCTACAAAGGAAGCATTAGAGAATATCAGTTCTGATTTAAGTTTAGATTTAAACAAAGCAATGGTATCAAGAATTGATTTTTCCACTAATATCATAACCAAGTATAAACCTACTATCTATTACCCTTATTTAGGCAATCATTCAAGGTTCACAAGACACCCACAGGAATCTTCATTGTATTACAATCAAAGAAGTAAAAAACTCCTATTCTATGATAAGATTAAAGAAGCAAAAAATAAAAAGATGGACATACCAATCCAATACATTAGAGAAAACTTATTAAGATATGAGTTAGTTCTTAAAAAAGATGTAGCAAGATTTCTTAAATACAATAGCTTATTGGTGCAAGATTTAAGCACAGATGTACTGTTCAAGAAGTTGCTTCATATTTGGTATACCTACTATAAATCAATAGATAAAATATCTAAAACAATTAAAATTATGCCAGACAATATCAAAACACCTAAAGATGTAAAAGAAGTATTATACAATGCATTTATAAGAAGTAATCCCATTGAGGTAAATAAGCTAATGAACGAACTAAAAGCAAGGGATGTATTTGAACATAAAGAATACTATTCAAGGTTAAAATCCTCAATAAGAAAAATACAGAAAAATGAGATAGTTGAAAATGATTTAATGGATGAACTAAACAAAAAGATAGAGGGAATATATCTTAAACTAATATAAAATCCAACAGATCCTACACTATAAAAGACAAGTAAAGATTTAACCTACTAATATTTATATTATGAAATGTTATATGTGTGATGCAATTTTAAGCGATTGGGGTGGTGGTTTATTTGGTAATAATGGATTTCCTTTAGCTCCAGTAGAATATCCTCCTAAACAAGATAACCCAGAAGGTTATAGAATATGTGACACTTGTAATGAAGTAAACATTACTTTTAGAATTGAGTTAGATGACAAAGGAATCATAAGGCTACCTTCTGCATCTGAATATCTAAAGGATAATGGTGTTGATATTACAAAACGCTTTAAAGCACTTGATGATAAGTTTAAAGATGACTTTGATGATTTAATGAATCGTATAAACATAGATTAAATATTTATTCCACTGTATTATAACGAAAAGTGAATAAATAAAATATGCCAAGACCTAAAGGAAGTCCAAACAAAATAACAGCAGAAATTAAAGAAAGATTAGCAACCATTCTAAATGAAGCAATGGATAGTGTTGATATAGATTCTATGACACAAAATGAAAGATTAAAACTAATTCAAATAGGGTTAACTTATGTAGTTCCTAAACTTAAACACACAGAAGAAATTAATGAAATGCCTACAAACTTTCAAATAGAAATAATAGATTCTTTGAGTAGATATTCAGATGAAGATTTAGATAATGCTATTAAGCGTTAACCATTCTAATATAAGCATCATAAATTCCCCCAAATGCTACAATCAAAGCTGATGCTATTAATAGAAATGCCTTCCATTTTGGTAATTTTTTCATATTCAAATATAATGATAATTCAAATTAAATGCCCAAGAACTGCTATAATAACCAGCTACAAAAGACCAGTACTATACAAAGACATAGTCATCTATAAAGAGAGTAGATTAATAATGTTTAGATAATTGTTATATTTAATTTATGAAGAAATTAGGTTTAATTGGTCTTTTAATATTTAGTACAGTGGTTGCAGCTGTAGGGTCTGCAGTATTTCTATTACTTAGTTAATGGCATATGAAAAAATTAATTCAATCTTTGATTAATCAATCTTTTTCAAAGCATAATGAAGTTCTGGTAAATATTTTTGCCTTGTTCCAGTAATAATTAACCAGAGTATAACGAGAAAATGGACATAAGTGGACACTATAAAAGGGATTGTATCAAACACCTCAATATAAACAACAACTAACCCCCTACTTTCGTTTCCAACTGACTTTAAGTATATTAGAGTAAAATATCTTGTTATGAAAAAACAAAATATAATTATCCTGGTTGTTTCTATACTATCTGCTGGATGGTTATTTAATGCTTGGAAACCTATCTTTTTTCTTTTGGGTATAATTGGTTTTGGCTTTTTATCAGCTCTTAAATACAAGCACCTACGGAAAGATGTTCCAGAACTTTTTAAAGATTTAAAAAAGAAAAAATGAAAAAACTCCTTCTACTATTACTGTTTATTCCACTTGTTTCTTTTACACAAAACAATAAATATGAAAAGAATGTAAAATCAATAGACAGCATTATTGAAACATTATATTCCGTAATTTCTGGTGATAAGGGAGTTGAAAGAAATTGGAATTTATTTAAGTATCTTTTTCATAAAGATGCTAAGTTAATTCCCTCAGGAACTAGTAATGAAGGTGTAACAAATGCTCGTTTTATTAGTCCTGATGAATATATAAGTAGCTCTGGAAAATGGTTGTTTGAAAATGGTTTTCATGAAAATGAAATTGGAAGAATTACAGAACGCTTTGGAAATATTGCACATATTTTTTCTAGTTACGAATCTTTTAGAGCTAAAACAGATACAATACCTTTTTCAAGAGGAATAAATAGTATTCAATTACTATTTGACGGAAATAGATGGTGGATTTTAAATGTATATTGGATGTCTGAAAGTAATATAAACATTATCCCAAAAAAATATTTGTTTTAGACTAAGATATGAAGGGTAGGACCATACTATAACTGTCGTAGATAGTAAGCCAGATGATACAACGCCTATGAATTGTGGTGATGCAGTTATTAAGTAATTAATTTGGTTAGGTAACTTCAAGAAATAAACATTGGCTTGAATTTTGCATCTTTTAGATAGTGAAGAAGCTGATTCCTTTATTGTTCCTGCTATGTTTAATGAGTTGTGGAGATAACTGTGACTTATCAGAATATCCTTCTTCTCCTTTGAGCGAACCATATGCTGTACAATACGGAGACGATTGGGTAGAATACACTTATGTATGTGTAGATGGGTATAATGAGATTTGGACATATAGAATGGAGGATGGCTGTTGGGAAGCATACCTTGATACCCAATATAATTCCCGTTGTGACTAAGTATTTTTTGTAAATTGTAATAAAACAACTTATTACAGAAATTAATAATTAAGCTTGTTTTTTAATTTTAATTTTTTTCAAAATAAAATCGAAAATAAACTTAAATTAAATATTATGTTGAAAACCTATATATCTTCAATTTTATTGATTTTTTGTGGAAACATATACTCACAGAAACAAGAATTTATCAAGAATTTAGAGAGTGATATTGACAATGGATTATATCCAAAAACAACCTCTATAATTGTTAGTAATAGAGATAAAGTAGTTTATGAAAATTATTTTGAAGGAAAAAATAAATTTGATAAACACGACACCCGAAGTGTAACAAAATCGATGACCTCTCTTTTTTTAGGTAATATGATTCTAAACGGTTATCTATCTAATGAAGAACAATTAATCAATACTGTTAAAGGATATGATTTCAAAGATAAAAGAAATGATGAATTAACATTCAAAGATTTATTGACAATGACTTCATCTTTTGATGCTAATGATAGTGATTCAAATAGTTCTGGTAATGAAGATAAAATGCACACGAATAACAACTGGGAAGAATGGATATTATCTCTTCCCTATGATGACAAATATAAAAGAGATAGTCTTGGTATGGGTCAATTCAGATATGCAACTACTAACACTACTTTTCTTGGAATAATAATGGAAGATATTACGGGTAATCTTAATGAATACTTAAACAAAAATATTTTCCATCCGATGAATATTAAAGATTATTCCTTTCAGTATTCTCCATCATCAGAAATATTGATGGGTGGTGGATTAAAATTAACCTCACGAGATTTATTGAAATTTGGACAAATCATACTCAACAATGGTATGTACAACAAAACTAAGATTGTTTCCAAGAATTGGGTAAACAAAATGACAACTGTTTACAAAACTGATGAAGATTCCGGTTCTGGATATGGATACCTAATATGGAACTATGATTTTCCTTACAAACAAAATTCTATTAATTGTTGGTTTATGGCAGGAAATGGGGGAAATATTATTCTGATTTCTAAAGAAATTGATACTGTTATTGTTATAACCAGAGAGAACTTCAACTCTTCAAATATGGCAATGGAAACAATTCAGATTGTTTCAAACTATCTAATTCCTTTTGTAAAAGAAGGAGTTTAATCTTTTTTATTTCACATCAATCACTTAGTTTTGATTTTTTCAAAATATAACAGAGATGAAATTAAAACAGATAATAAGAATTATTTCCTTAAGTGTAGGTTCATTAATTCTAATAACACTTGTTTATTCAATAATTCCAAGGGTTTTCAATCCATCTCCTGAGTTTCAAACTGAATTATCTTACGTTATTCCGATAGATAAACAAGTGGATAGTATTTTAACTCCATTTTTGCACGATAACTTTATAATGAATATAATTCCGCTACACTACACATTCTAAACCTTCGAGAAATCGGAGGTTTTTTCTTTTCAGCGTAGTTAAGGTTTGACTCTCACCTTGTCTAACCATTCGTGAAAACCTTCTAAAATAGCGTACTTAATTGACAATAATAATCTTTAAACAAACTAAATATTCAAAACAACTAACTTGGCACATATTTTGAACTATTGCAGCTATGAAAAAACTATTACTACTATTATTTCCACTAGCATTTTTTATTAGCTGTAGTGTTTATAAAAATGTTTCCAACATTACTGAAAATGTTGAAAGGATTAAAAATTCGACTGAAGTAATAAGTAAATCTTTGCAAAATGCTTCCAATGATATATACAAAGTTCAAATTAAATTGGGAATGTCTAAAGATGAGTTTTTAAATGTTGCAGCAGAAAAAGCTGAAAAAGTTGTAATATATACTGACTACTATGTTTATAGAGTAAATCAGTATGACTTAAATGGTTATAAAGTAGATTCAATGTTTTATTATTTTAGAAGTTCTGATGATAAATTATTTGAGATTAATAGTGGTGTAAAAGCAGGCTATGTTAATGTCAAAATCAATAATTAACTTATTTAAAAACCCTAAACCCTAGGCATATAGCTTTCCTTTAATTCAGCAACTTCTAATCCAAGACAAGCTATAATGACGAGCTACAAAAGAACTGAAAACAACATAGTCATCTATAATAGGTAAGTAAAGATTTAACCTGCTAATTTCTTTACTAAATTGTAATTACAAACTAAATACTAAACTAAAAGGATTTTGATTTGCCTTCCCCCTATTATTCAAAGGTACAGCACAATTTCTTTTTTTAATAATCCACTCGCCTTTTACGCCGATCATTACCCCACCTCTAAAAATACTTAAGTATAATTCTGTTATTTTTTTAATTGCCCAAGTTCATCAATCATTTCATCGA
>Ga0209816_1002072_pt1 | contig 14469 bp, 17 predicted proteins | sample CoawatmetaG01DNA_FD_187509 | JGI IMG/M metagenome (GOLD analysis project Ga0209816, IMG submission 187509) | Marine microbial communities from the West Antarctic Peninsula - Coastal water metaG017-DNA (SPAdes) (version 2) | ecosystem: Environmental > Aquatic > Marine > Coastal ... | reverse complement strand
TATTACACTGAAAATTTTTCTCAATTATTTCTTCAGAAACTAAAGTGTTATCAATTCTAAACATTTGATGAAAATAATAAATATGTTAAGGAAATCATTTTATTATAAATTATATTTGCTTAAAATTTATTAAATGATTAATGCAAAGGAAATACTGACTGTTGGCATGATTCTTTTTGCAGTAATTGATATAATTGGAAGTGTTCCTATAATTATATCTCTAAAGAAAAAAGTAGGTCATATTCAGTCTGAAAAAGCATCCATTGTTTCTGTAATAATAATGATCGCCTTTTTGTTTATTGGAGAAGAAATTTTAAATATCATTGGAATTGACGTTAATTCTTTTGCAGTTGCTGGTTCTTTTGTTATTTTTTTTATTTCATTAGAAATGGTTCTAGGGATTTCTCTATATAAAGATGAGACAGCTGACACAGCATCTATAATTCCAATAGCATTTCCCTTAATTGCTGGAGCTGGAACACTAACTACCTTACTGTCCTTAAGAGCGGAATTTTATGTAATTAACATCATTATAGCAATTATTATAAATATTTTATTCGTTTATTTAGTCCTTAAATTTTCCGGAATAATTGAAAGAGTTTTAGGAAAGGCTGGAATAGGAGTTGTTAGAAAAGTTTTTGGTGTAATTCTAATGGCAATTGCTGTTAAATTATTCGCTAGCAATATTCAAAATTTATTTTAATCACTATGAGAAATTACATTTTTATAATATTAGCAACTGTCTTACTCGCGTTCAATATAAGTAAATTGAATTTTGAAAATATTTATTCTGACGACAGCAAAATTGCTTTAATTGGTATTCTGGCCTGTTCATGTGCAATTATTCTTTTGGTTATTCTACATTTATCCAAAAAGATCAAGGATAAAATTAAAAATCTATAACATGAGCAATCTCTATTCCAGATTTTTTTAAAAAATCCAATCCAGACTTGTCCTTGTATTCTTTGTTATAAACCAGTCTGGTAATCCCTGATTGAAAAATAAGCTTACTGCATTCTCTACAAGGAGAAAGCGTGATGTATAATGTTGCTCCTTTACTTGACTGGGTCGAAGCTGAAACTTTCATAATAGCATTCGCTTCCGCATGAAGCACATACCACTTTGTATAGTTTTCATCATCCTCACAAACATTTTCAAATCCGGTTGGAGTCCCGTTATAACCATCTGATATAATCATTCTATCTTTTACAATTAAGGCGCCAACTTGTCTTCTTTTACAGTAAGACAATTTTGCCCACTCTAATGCCATTTTTAAATAAGCAATATCATATTTTTTCTGTTTATTAAATTCCATTTTATAATATATTTATAATCATGCTTATTGAAATCAACGTAATAATGCTTGAACTAATAATTCTATATTTATAAAAACACTTTAGACTCCACTTTATTATTACCAAATTAACAAACAAAACTCCCAATACAATAATTAATTGTGAAAACTCTACTCCAATAGCAAATCCCAATAGGGGATTCAACTTAGAGTCAACAGGAAATGTCATCTGATTAAAATAATTTCCAAATCCAAATCCATGAACTAAACCAAAAAACAACGAGAAGTTTAATTCAAAAAATTTATTTGAGCTGATCTTATTGTTGTTTATAATATTACTTAACGCAGTAATCATAATAGTTATTGGAATTAATAATTCGATTATATTTTCTGAGGGATTGTAAATTTCAAAAGACGATAAAATTAATGAAAAAGTATGACCAATTGTGAATAAAGTAACTAACCAAAACACTTTATTAATTTCTTTGATCGAGAATGGCAGAGTTAAAGCTAATAAAAACAGAAAATGATCATAGGCGTTCCAATCTAAAACATGAAAAAACCCTAACTCAAAATAAAAAATTAATTCTTGCATTATACAAACTTATTTAAAATCCTCTTTCCTTCTTGATACTTTCATATGCTTTTTGAATTTTTTGAAATTTATCTTGTGCTGCTTTAACATAAGCATTACCTAGATGCTGAACCTTATCTGGATGATGCTTTTTTGCTAAATCTCTGTAGGCTCTTTTTACTTGTTGATTACTTGCAGATCTTTCTGTTTCTAATATTTTATACGCACCTCCTACTTCGATAACAAACATTGCTTTAATACTAAGAAAATCAGCATAAGAAAGTCTTAATAAATTTGAGAATTCTAATAGTTTTTCTATTTCTGGGGAACTAACATTTCCGTCAGCCTTAGCAATTCCAAACAGAAAATGAATGACTTGAATTCTACTTGCGTAGTTCAAACCAGAATTAAATAAAGTTGATATTTTTAAAGGAGAAACTCCTATATCTTTAAGGTTATCATTAAAAATTTTAAATGTTGAATTAGCTCTTTCTTTTCCGTAAGCCGAAACAAAGTAGGTTCTAACATAATCTAATTCCTGCTTAGTAACCCTGCCGTCTGCTTTAATTACTAAGGATGCAAGAGCTAGTAAATTTAATTCAAATTCCTGAGATGAAATATTATTAATTTTTGATTTTTTAAACTTACTTGAACTAATGTTCTCAACAATAGTTCCTAAGAAATATCCCATAATTGCACCTGGAAACCTAAAAAAACTATAACCTAAAAAAGCAAATATCCATTTTGACATAATATATTTTAATAATGCAAATTTACAAATGTCATTTTAAAATAGAATTGTTTTTAAGATCTTTCTTATCTTTGATCTAAATAAAATTAATTATGTATCCAGCTGAACTTGTTAAACCCATGAGAGAAGATCTTACTTCAGTAGGATTTATTGAGTTAACAGACTCTAATGACGTAAAAACTAATATTGCAAATAGTAAATCTGCCGTTTTAATTGTTAATTCAGTATGCGGTTGTGCTGCTGCTAACGCAAGACCAGGAGTGAAAGACTCTTTAAATAATGATAAAAGGCCTGAACAATTATTTACTGTTTTTGCTGGGGTTGATAAAGAAGCCACAGATAGCGCAAGAAATCTAATGATTCCTTTTCCTCCATCATCTCCATGTATAGCGATTTTTAAAGATGGTGAATTGGTTCATATGCTAGAAAGACATCATATTGAAGGTAGGTCTTCAGAAATAATTAGCGAAAACCTTAAACAGGCATACGATCAATACTGTTAAATTTTGAATTAGAATTTAAGCTTTCTTTTGTCTAGAAAAGCATTTGTTCCTTCAATGAAATCAGAATTTTGAAAACAAGATCCAAAATGTCTTGATTTTACTTTAAAATCCATTTTTGTTTGGCTCAAAAGCTAAATTAGCTAGATATATAACTTCTTTTTAAGCAAAAGGAGAATTATTAATTAAAATATTTGCTGTCTCAATACATTTCTTTTTTAAGTCTTCTGATTCACAAACTAAAGAAACCATTCCCATTTCTAAAGCTATTCCTTTACCAATTATTTGAAGGAGTCTTTGAGTACTACCACATCCAGGTATTAGGCCTAGTGTTGTTTCTAGGAATCCCATTTTAGAATTCCTTACGCTTGTTCTTATATAGCATGCTAAGGCTAGTTCTAATCCTCCGCTTAGGGCATAACCATTTATAGCTGCAATTATTGGTTTGGAATAATTATCTATATAATTAAATACTTTTTGGTGTCCAGATCTCGCCATTTCTTCACTCTTTTTTTTGAGTACTTAGAAAACTCTTTAATGTCAGCTCCAGCTACAAAAGCTTTATTGTCCGAGCTAGTGATTATTATAACTGAATTGTCAAATTCTAGACTTTTAAGAGCTGTATTAATTTCAGAAAAAGTTTCTAAATTAAGAGTGTTTAAGTTATCGAGTTTTTCAATTGTAATTAAACTTATTTGATTTTTTAAACTTGAGGTTTTTAAAATTCATTTTAATTATTTTGAAATTGGAAAATAAATTGAAAAAGTAGTTCCATGGTTAACTTTAGAAGTGAAAGTGATTTCGCCGTCATACGAATTAACTATATTTTTAACCATTCCTAGTCCAAGCCCCATTCCTCCCGATTTCGTTGTAAAATTAGGTTCAAATATCCTGTTTCTTAGTGGAGTTGAAATGCCCGTTCCATTATCTTTAATGTCAAGAAAAACATTATTATTTTTCTTTTTTATTGTTACCTGAATTAAAGGATTCTCAATTGATTCACAAGCTTGAAGAGCATTTTTAATTAGATTTGTAATTATTCTGACCATTTGTGCCCTATCAATATTAACCTGAATGTCATTAAACTCAGAAGAAAATTCTATATGTTTTTCATTGAAAATCTCTAAAGCTAATTTAACAGTTTGAATTATATTTATTTTTTCTCCAAGCTGAGCTGGCATTTCGGCAAAATTTGAAAAAGCTGAGGCTATCGAACTCATAGTGTCTATTTGCTGTATCAATGTTTGAACAAATTCATCTAATTTATTGTTAATATTAGGGTCGTTTATATCAAAACTTCTTTGAAAGCTTTGAACGCTTAACTTCATTGGTGTTAAAGGATTTTTGATTTCATGAGCGACTTGTTTAGCCATCTCCCTCCAGGCTTGCTCTTTATTGGATTTAGATAGTTTTTCAACACTTTCATCTAACATGTCGACCATCTTATTGTAAGAGTTGACCAAACTATAGATTTCTTTACTTCTAGGTTTAACTTCAATTTTAGTATTAATTTTATCAAGTCGTGTTCGATTCATCTTATAGGCAATTTCAGAAATTGCTCTAGTAATATAAACGGAAACAAAATAGGAGATAACAATTGATAGAATTAATAAAAACAAATAAACTTCTAAAAGAATAATAATAAAAGAATCCAATTCATATGTGTTTAAATTATCGTCATCAGAATATGGTAAATTCAGAATCCATAAAGGATTAAAATCCTCATCGAGGATTAAAGAATAAGAAGACCTATACTGCACGTCTTCTTCTTTAGAAATTTGAATTGTTTTTGAATCTTTATTTTCTAAAATGTTTATTAATAATTCTTCACTTATATTTTTAATGTTATTCCTAGGGAGAGTAGAGTTAATCAAACTTCCATCGATATTATAAATGCTAAAATTTACACTTTGAACATCAGCTATTTGGTAAATTTTTTCAATTAAAATTGAATCTAATTCAGTTCTACTTATTTCTTTATTAAATTCAAGAAAAAAATACGCTATACTTCTTTGAATTTGAGCTTCTTTTCTTTCTAAACGCTGTTCGTGATATTTATCTGATTGAGTTCTAAACTGAGGAATAGTAATAATTGATATTAGTAAAAAGGCAATTATAACTAAAGCTGTCATTGCTATAAAAACTCTAGCTCTTAAAGACAAACTTGTTTTAGTATTAATCATTTTTTCTCACTTTTTTATAAATTTTAATTAATACTAATATTGCTATTATAAAACCTATTAATGATAAGATAGAATAAATCCAGCTAATATTATTTTTAAGAACCACCAAAAAAACAACTGAAAACAAAACAATTGTTGCTATTTCATTCCAAATTCTCATAAAATTTGAAGAATAGTTAATAATTCCTAACTGTATTTGTTTGAATATAAGGTGTGTTTTAATATGGTATAAAATTAGAATCAATACAAAGAATAATTTAACAATCATCCAGTCTTCTTTTAACCAATTTGGCACTAATATCAATAGCCAAGATCCAAAAAAAATAGTAAGTATTGCAGAAGGCCATGTGATTATATACCATAATCGAAACATCATTAGTTTGAATTGGTCAATTAAAATTGTTTTTGCAGGTTCTGGCTTAAAAGAAGCTTCTATGGTATAAATAAACAATCTAGGTATGTAAAACAGTCCTGCAAACCAAGTTATTACAAAAATAATGTGTAGTGATTTTATGTAGTTATAATATTCCAATTTATATATGAATTAAGATACTGCCCATTCGTCAACCCACCTGCTTAATGTTTTAACCCAATCTGAATCATCATTTAAACAAGGTATTACGTGAAATTGTTCTCCACCCTTTTCAATAAAATCTTCTTTTGCTTCCATTCCTATTTCTTCTAAGGTTTCTAAACAATCTGAAACAAATGCTGGGGTAACAATAGCCATGTTTTTGGTTCCAGATTTAGCAAAGCCTTCAATAACCTTGTCTGTATATGGTTTTAACCAAGGCTGTCCAGCTAGTCGAGACTGGAAAGAACTGGAATAAGTGCCTTCTTTTAATCCTAAATACTCAACAACTTTTTTGGTTGTTTCATAGCACTGATGTCTGTAACAAAAATCATGTGCAGGCGATGTTGTTTGACAACAACTACCATCAATTTTACAATGAGATTTAGTTATATCCGTTTTTCTAATGTGCCTTTCTGGAATTCCATGATAAGAAAACAGCAGGTGTTCCCACTCTTTCTCTTTTAAATAGTCCTGAATTGAATTTGACAATACTCTAATATAATCTGGATGGTTATAGAACGCTGGAAGGTTTGTGAATTTTATTTTTGGAAAAAATTCATTTTTAATTTGATCTGCTAAAACTAAAATTGTTTCAGTAGATGCCATAGCATGTTGGGGGTATAAAGGAATTAATAAAATTTCATCTATTCCCTTATTTACCAGCTCTTCTATTCCAAATTTAATGGATGGATTGCCATATCTCATAGCCAGTGCAATAGGGACTGAGGTGCTTTTTTTGACCTTATTTATTAATCTATTAGATAAAACGATTAGTGGCGACCCTTCATCCCACCATATTTTTTTATAGGCTCTTGCAGATTTTTTTGGTCTTGTATTCAAAATTATTCCCTTTACCAATAAGGTTCTAAGCCATAACGGCTCATCAATTACTCTTTCATCCATAAGAAATTGTGATAAATATTTTTTTACATCTTTTTTCTCTGGACTATCTGGTGACCCTAAATTAATAAGTAGTACTCCTTTCATATGATAATTTATATTGACATTAAATATTTTTTAGGCGTAGTGCCAAATTTTTTTTTAAAAGCATTAATAAAATGAGTTGCTGTGCTATATCCTACTTTTAAGGCTACCTCGTTTACGTTATAATTTTTTGAGGATAATAATCGTTTAGAAACTTGCATTTTATAATCAAGCAAAAAAGCATAAACTGAAGTCCCGTATACTTGCTTAAATCCTTCTTTTAATTTTTTAAGACTAATTTCCACTTCTCTAGCTAATTCAATTAGTGTGGGAGGTTCAATCATTTTAGAAATAATGATTTCTTTCGCTTTTCTTATTTTTTTTATATTTTGATCATCCATTAAGAACGGGCATTGCTCCACATCCAATTCTTTACTTTTATTAAAATAAAGGCTCATTAATTCAAAGATTTTCCCTCTTAAATAAAGTTTATACATGGTTTGCCCTATAGACTGCTGTAATATCTGATTTAATACTACAGCAATCATTGGGCCAATTTGTTTTTCTTTATATAATTTATTCCCAATATTTTCTTCATTCAAAAATGAAATTTGATTTGCTTCGTTGGAAAATAAGCTATGAAATTTTTTTATTGAAATTAAGATTGAAAGTACTGAGCTATTAGGATCTAACAAAAGATTAATTGGAAGTTTTTTGATTGGATTGTATAACAAAATAGAGTTTTCCTCAGCAACTGGAAAACTATAAACCTCATTATTGTATTGAAATTTGGAAGCTCCTTTAATACAAAAATGAAACTGAATGTAGGTTCTGTCAATATCATAATATTGCGATGAATGAAACTCACTATCATTAATCTGTTTTAAAAAAATTATACCTTCTTCTACATTAAAACTTTCTACGGATCCTTTTGCGATATTTTTTTGTTTAATTTCCATTTTGATCACTATTTAGAAGGGTTCTAAATTATTGTATCTTAATGAACCCTCTTTATCTGTAAAAATATTAAATTTATATCAATTTTTTTAATCTTTTTTGAAAAATTCTTTCATAGTTATTTATAGACCCTTAAAGGTTATTTTTAGAAATTATTGAATATTATTTTTGATTTATAAAAATAAAAATTTTGGTATTGAATTCTTCGTCTATAAATGTTATTGGTATTAGTTATAAAAATGCCAATACTACTGTAAGGGGGAAATTTAGCTTAAACAAATCTCAGTCCAAAACTTTAACCCTAGAAGCAAAAAAAAATAAAATAAATTCTATAATTGTAAATTCCACTTGCAACAGGGTAGAAATTTATTTTAATTCAACTAATACAGCAAAAGTCATAGAGCTATTGTGTCAAATTAGCACAGGTACCCTCCAAGAATTCCATGATTATGGATATGTTTATAGTGGAGGTCTAGCTGTAAATCATTTATTTAGAGTTGGAACTGGATTAGATAGCCAGATTTTAGGAGATTTTGAAATAATAGCTCAATTAAATCAAAGTTTTAAAAGAGCAAAAGATTTAAAAACAATTGATCCGTATTTTGAAAGACTTTTTAATATGGTTAAGCATGCTAGTAAACGAATTAAAAATGAAACTAACATTTCTTCCGGAGCTACTTCAGTTTCATTTGCCGCAGTGAGATATATTCTAGATAATATTACAGAGCTCAAATCAAAAAAAATTTTATTATTTGGAACTGGTAAAATTGGTAGAAACACTTGTGAGAATTTAGTAAAACACACTTCTAATAAACAAATAACTCTAATTAACAGAACAGAAAATAAAGCAAAAATTATTGCCGGTAAATTTAAATTGATTGTAAAAAATATTTCTGAATTAAATTCTGAAATATCTCAGAGTGATGTTTTAATTGTTGCAACCTCCTCGAACAAACCAACTGTAACTAACAAAAACATATCGATTTCTAAACCTCTATTGATACTAGACCTTTCTGTTCCTAAAAATGTGAATGAAAATTTAGCTGCAAATTCTAATATTAAACTATTAGACTTAGACTACTTGTCGAACGTAACTGATTTAAATAAAGAAAATAGAAAAAAGTTTATTCCAGATGCAGAAAAAATAATTCAAGAAGTAACCGAAGATTTTGAATTATGGCTAGAAACAAGAAAATTTGCTCCTACAGTAAATGAATTAAAAACTAAACTTAAAAAGTTACAGTCAGACAAAATCAATACGCTAAAGAAAAAATCTTCAAATGTTGATGAAGACAATCTACAGCAGGTCTCTGAACATTTAATTCAAAAAATAACTAATCAGGTAGCTAATTACTTAAAAGAGAGTAAAGAATTTGATAAAGAATTAAAGTCTATTAGAAATATTTTTCAGTTAGATTCAAATGGACAATAAAATAAGAATAGGAACTAGGGGGAGTAAATTAGCTCTTTGGCAAGCAAATTTTGCTAAGTCAGTACTAGAAAAAGAAAATATTAAGGCTGAAATAATAATAATTAAGTCTTCTGGAGATTTAAATCAATCTATTCCCTTATATGAATTTGGCGTTACTGGAATATTTACAAAAAGTCTCGACCAAGCATTACTCAACAATAAAATTGATATTGCTGTCCATAGTCTTAAAGATGTTCCTATTGAACCTGCAAAAGGACTGAAAATAAATTGTGTATTTAAAAGAGCTGATCCCTTGGATGTATTGGTTTTAAAAAATGATACAATAAATTTTGAAAAAAAATTAACGATTGCTACTAGTAGTATTAGAAGAAAATGCCAGTGGATAAATAAATATCCTCATCATAAAATTGCTGTTTTGAGAGGTAATATAGATTCCCGATTAGAAAAAATTAATAAAAACAATTGGGATGGGGCAATATTTGCTAAAGCTGGATTAGATAGGTTGTCACTAGACTCTAACAAAATGATAGTGCTAGACTGGATGGTTCCATCTGCTGCACAAGGAACAATTGGAATTGCATCAAGAGAAGAAGATGTAGAATTAAATAATTTACTTCACAAAATTAACTGTCAAGAAACCATGCATTGTGTGAATCAAGAAAGAGAATTTTTACAATTAATGGGAGGAGGATGTACTATGCCTATTTCATCTTATGCTAGAATACATGACAATAAATTGATTTTAACTTCAAACCTATGCTCAATTGACGGAAAAGATTCTATCTCACAAACGGACATTTATAATAAAACTGATTTTAAGGCAGGAAAGAAAAGTTGTGAAAAGATACTTCTGAGTGGTGGAGTGAAAATTTTTGAAAAATTGAAAAATTTGAAATGACAAAGTTTAAAATTCTTTCAACAAAAAAATTAAACATAACTAATCAAAATTTGTTTAAAGCTAGCAACTTGGATTTAACTCAACATGACTTTATTAATACTTCAACAACTACATTTAAACTTCCTAATCATAATGGTGCTTGGATTTTTACAAGTAAATCTGCCGTCAATGCCGTTTTTTCATCTAAAGAAAAAACAAAGTGTATTGGTAAAACCATCTATTGTGTGGGAGAAAACACAAAATCATTATTATTAAAAAATGGTCAAAAAGTGATAAAAATGACTAAAAATTCATCAAAATTGTCCAATTTTATTAAAAAAAATGCCAAAAATGAAAATTTTGTATTTTGCTGTGGAAGTATAAAAAACAAAGAACTTAACACTTTTTTTAAAAAAAATAATATCACTTTAACAGAAATTCCTGTTTATAAAACCATTTTAAATTCAATAAAAATTAAAAAAAAGTTTGATGGAATAATGTTTTTTAGTCCAAGTGGTGTGAAAAGTTATTTAGAAAAAAATTCTTTTGATGACAATTCTTGTATTTGTATTGGAGAAACTACTTCAAGTTATGCTTCAAAATTCTCAAAAAATATAATCACCTGTGATAGCCCATCGATTAACAATGTGATAGCCTTAACTATTAATTTATTTAAACATGAGTCAAATTAAAAATCCGTTATTTTTAAAGGCCTTAAAAGGAGAAACTGTTAGCAGACCTCCTGTGTGGATAATGAGACAAGCTGGAAGATACCTGCCAGAATTTATGGTTTTAAAAAATAAATATGATTTTTTTACAAGATGCCAAACTCCTGAGCTTGCAGCTGAAATTACTATGATGCCAATAAAAAAAATTGGGGTTGATGCTGCTATTCTATTTAGTGACATTCTTGTGATTCCTCAGGCAATGGGCGTAAATGTAGAGATGAAAAATAATTTTGGGCCTTATATTGAATTCCCTATTCAATCAAAAGCTGATGTAATTAATTTAAATACTCAAAATGTTGAAGATCGTTTAAATTATGTTTTTGAGGCGATTAGACTCAGTAAAGAAGCTTTAAATGATGAAATTCCATTAATAGGTTTCGCAGGTTCCCCATGGACAATTTTATGCTATATGGTTCAAGGAAGTGGTTCAAGAAATTTTGATAAAGCAAAAAATTTTTGTTTTAAAAATCCGGAGCTAGCCCAAATGCTGTTAAGCAAAATAACGATGATAACTATTGAATATTTAAAACTAAAAATTGAAGCCGGAGTTGATGCAGTTCAGATTTTTGACTCTTGGGGGGGTGTATTATCTCATTCTGATTACCAGTTGTTTTCATTTCCTTATATCCAACAAATAACAGCTGCACTAAACAAAATTAGTCCTGTAATAATTTACCCTAAGGGATGCTGGCATGCACTTTCAGATTATTCAAAAATCGGAGCCTCTGCAATAGGATTAGACTGGACTTGTTCAGCAAGAAATGCTCGTTATTTAACTCAAAATAACGTTACTCTTCAAGGGAATTTTGATCCAAGCAGGTTGTTTTCTTCAAAAAAAACAATCATATCTCAAACTAATCAAATGCTAAATGATTTTGGGAAAGATAAGTATATAGCGAATTTAGGACACGGTATCTTGCCAAATACACCTGTTGAAAATGTTAAGATTTTTGTAGAAACAATCAAAGAATTTAGCTTAAATGAAAAATAAATTTTCAAGTTTTATTGATGATTTACAGAAGATTATAACAGACGCTTGTGAAAAAATAGATGGTAAATCTAAGTTTAAAAAAACTCATTGGAAAAGAAATGAAGGAGGGGGAGGAATGACAATGGTGATTGAAAATGGAAATGTTTTTGAAAAAGGAGGAGTAAATATTTCTAAAGTCTACGGAAAGCTTCCAGAAATTATGGCTGAACAACTTAAGCTCAATGATGTTGATTTTTTTGCTTGTGGACTCAGTTTGGTATTGCATCCAAAAAATCCAATGGCACCAACAGTACATGCTAATTTCAGATATTTTGAGACATATAAAGATGATTTATTAATTGATCAATGGTTTGGAGGAGGGATGGATTTAACCCCATATTATTTATTTGAAAAAGATGCTATTCATTTTCATGAAGTTTGCAAGCAAGTTTGTGATAGACATGACGAAAATTTTTATAAAACATATAAACAAAAATGTGATGAATATTTTTGGAATTCACACAGGGAAGAAGCCAGAGGAATCGGTGGGCTATTTTTTGATTATTGTAGACCCAATAAAAAAATGTCAATAAATGATTGGTTTTTATATATTTCTGATTTAGGAAATTCTTTTCTCGATTCATATGTGACAATAATTGAAAGAAGAAAAAACTTACCTTACAGTCCTGAAAATAAAAAATGGCAAGAAATAAGACGTGGTAGATATGTCGAATTCAATCTTTTACATGACAAAGGCACTCTTTTTGGGTTAAAAACAAACGGTAGGATAGAGAGTATTTTCATAAGCTTACCTCCAAAAGTTCAGTGGGTATACGATTTTAATCCAAAAAAAAATAGTGAAGAACAAATGCTTATAGACGTTTTAAAATCACCCATTAAATGGGTATAAAATAAAAAATATGTTTCCACTAAATAGAAATCGTAGATTAAGATCCAAATCTTCATTAAGGAATTTAGTAAGAGAGTCTTCTTTAAGTCCAAATGACTTTATTGTTCCTCTTTTTATTTGTGAGGGCGAAAAAATTAAAGAAGAAATAAAGTCTATGCCTGAATATTATAGATTAAGTCTTGACAATTTAAAAAAAGAAGTAAGGGAATTGTGGGGTATTGGAGTGCAGGCCATTTTATTGTTTGTTAAAGTCCCTGATAAACTAAAAGATAATTCTGGAAGTGAAGCTGTAAATGAAGATGGGCTGATGCAAAGAGCTATTAAAGAGATTAAAAATACAGTTCCTGAAATTACCATAATGACAGATATAGCTCTTGACCCTTACTCAATTCATGGTCATGATGGAATTGTAAAAAACAATCTTATTTTAAATGACGAAACCAATGAAGTGCTCTCAAAAATGGCTTTATCACATGCTATGTCAGGAGCTGATGTATTGGCGCCTAGTGATATGATGGATGGAAGAGTATTAGCAATAAGGCAAGAATTAGAGAAAAACGGATTTCATGACACCTCGATTATGAGTTATAGTGCTAAGTATGCCTCGTCTTTTTACGGTCCATTTAGAGATGCGCTGGGCTCCAAACCTGGGTTTGGAGATAAAAAAACCTATCAAATGGATATCGGAAATAGGACAGAAGCAATAAAAGAAGCGCTTTCAGACATTGAAGAGGGAGCAGACATTTTAATGATCAAACCTGGAATAGCTTATTTAGATATTGTTAGGGAGATTAAAAACACTGTCAACATTCCACTAGCTGTATATCAAGTTAGTGGAGAATATGCGATGGTAAAAGCAGGATCTAAATTAGGATGGATAAATCATGATGAAATAATGATGGAACAATTAAACTCTATCAAAAGAGCTGGTGCTAATATGATAGCTACCTATTTTGCTAAAGAAGCTATTAAATTAATTTCTTAAATTTTTGATACATTAGCTTTATATGAAAAAAAAAATTGGATTAATATTTGCTCTTTTTTTAATTTTTCTATTTTCTTCTGATTTAATCTATTTATCTGAACTAGTTAGTGCCATTTATAAAATTCAAAGAACTGATCCAGATATAACTGATTATAAGTATTTTGACAATATAGAAATTCCCAAAAGCAAAAACCCACAAGCTTGGCCAGTTCATGAAAAATACAATAAGACTCCATCAACAGAAAAATTAAATTCTAAAAATTCAACTTTAGGAACAATCGCTTTTTTAATTATTAAAAATGATTCCATATGGCATGAAAAATATTATGAAGGATACGATACAAATTCTTTTAGTAATTCTTTTTCCATGTCTAAAAGTATCGTTTCTGCAGCCATGGGAAGAGCAATTCAAGAGGGGTTTTTTAAAGGTCTAAATGACAAAGTTGGATCTTATATTCCAGAATACAACGAAGGCTTTGCTTCTGAGTTGACCATTGGTGATTTATCAAGTATGTCTTCTGGAATGAAATGGAATGAAAGTTATACTAATATATTTGGAGTTACAGCAAGAGCATATGTTGGAAGTAATTTGAATAAACTGATTAAATCAAGACCTATAATAAAAAAGCCGGGAAAATCATTTGAGTATCTAAGCAGTGACACACAACTTTTAGCAATGACTATTGAAAAAGCTACTAAAAGAAAATTATCTGACTTAGTTTATGATTGGTTTTGGAATCCTATGGGTGCAGAAAACAAGGCCTTATGGCAAGTAGACAACCTCAAAACAAATACAGAAAAAGCATATTG
>Ga0209816_1002069_pt1 | contig 14477 bp, 10 predicted proteins | sample CoawatmetaG01DNA_FD_187509 | JGI IMG/M metagenome (GOLD analysis project Ga0209816, IMG submission 187509) | Marine microbial communities from the West Antarctic Peninsula - Coastal water metaG017-DNA (SPAdes) (version 2) | ecosystem: Environmental > Aquatic > Marine > Coastal ... | reverse complement strand
TGCGCTGAGACTTGAGCATGCTAGCTGCCCAAGAAAGAGAAAAAAATTACTTTTTATTAGTTTATTTGGAAACCTAGGTCTCCTATTTTATTTTAAATATTTAATATTCTTTTCTAATAATGCTATCGGCTTGGTTAATCTCATGGGTATATCAATTGACCCCATTTTATTTAAAATTATTCTTCCATTGGGAATTAGTTTTTATACTTTTCAGACTATCAGTTATACCGTAGATGTTTACAGAGGCCATATCAAACCAGAAAAAAACTTTTTGCTTTACGCCTCTTATGTGACATTCTTTCCGCAGTTAATAGCAGGACCAATACTTAGGGCAGAGGAAGTTATTCATCAGCTTAGTTCTAGTCTTAGAGCATCATCCTTAGACTTTTATATTGGATTTAAAAGAATAGTCTATGGCCTATTTTTAAAAGTTATTCTTGCGGATAATATTGCACCGTTAGTAGATGTTGGTTTCAACTCTTCAGTTTCACAATTAAGCGCAATAGATGTATGGACCTTAAGCTTTTTATTTGGTTTCCAGATCTACTTTGATTTTAGTGCGTATTCTCATATTGCCATCGGAAGCGCTCGAATGATGGGCATTAAATTTCCTGAAAATTTTAATTTTCCTTATATAGCTACCTCTCCGAAAGATTTTTGGAAGAGATGGCATATTTCCCTTTCTAGCTGGATCAGAGATTACTTATATCTCCCTCTTACCGGAACAATCGTTTCTAACAAGAGCTCTTCATTGGGAGGCCTTGAGCAAGCAGTAACACAGGAGAAAAAAAATAAAGCTTTATTTTTAACATGGGCGATTATGGGTCTTTGGCATGGAGCAAGCTGGACTTTTGTTTTGTGGGGGCTATATCATTCAGCTTGGATTTTTATATTTCGACTCAGCAATAAAATTAAAGTAGTAAATATATTTCTAAGCTCTAAGGTTCGAGGTTTTATTATCACCCTACCGATTATGATGTTGGGTTGGATTCCCTTCAGAGCAGAGTCACTTAATGTGACATTCTCAATGTGGTCAAAAGTCATAGATTTTTCTGCTTATGGTTTCTTATCAATGAGAGAGAATGCTTATTTAGTAGCAGCTATGCTATTGGCCGGATTTATTGTAACTTCATTCATCTCATCAAAATCAGACTATTTTTTATCAGCTCAACCTAAGCTCTTCAGAGTATTAGAGATAACTTTCTTTTGCCTAATAATCCCATTCATATTAATTTTTCTGCGACCTATATCGCAATTCATTTACTTTCAGTTTTGAGCAACCGATCAATGCCTTTTTATATTTTTTCATTTTTTGAATAGAATCAGCATGATTGCTAAAAGAAAAACTAAAAAACTAGTGATTATAAGTGGCAGTGGCAATACCATCGCATGGTTTCGGTTGGAAATGCTAAAAGAATTTATATCCGAGTCCTATGAGGTTTTTGCATTGGCACCAGATATTAGTGAGGATTCTTTAAGAGTACTTAATGCGGCCGAGATAAAATTTATAAAAATCGATTTGGTAAGAAAAAGCTTAAATATTATTGATTTAATTAAATCTATTTATAAAATTTATTTAGTTTTAAAAGAAATTCAGCCCAATATTGTTTTCAGCTATACTCACAAGGCAATTATCGCTAGTTCTTTTGCATCTGTTTTGGCTGTAAAAAAAATTATTTCTGTTTCAATGATTTCTGGAATTGGTCATATATTTAACAATAATAACTATCAAGAAAAGGTCAAGAGATATTTTGGTCTCCTGGCTCTTCGAAAAGCACTAAGACTAAATAAGTTAGTTTTCTTTCAAAATATAGATGACCAAAAATTATTTCTTCAGCTTAACCTTGTTAAGAAACATCAATCAAAGTTAGTAAATGGCTCAGGGGTAAATCTAGAAAAATTCTTACCTTGCCCACTTCCAGAGAGACCAATTTTCTTGAGCATGGCAAGATTATTAAAGTCCAAAGGTTTAATAGAGTTTGCAAACGCAGCAAAGTTAGTAAGAGAATCAAACCCTGACGCTCGCTTTCTACTCTATGGGTATCCAGATGATCATAATGATTCTATTTCTGAATCTGAAATTCAGGCTAACTGGCTCGATATGTATGGAGTTGAGTATATGGGATTTGCAACCAATCCAGCGATGGCAATTAGTTCATGTAGTGTTTTTGTGTTGTTATCATATAACGAAGGCACTCCTCGCTCAGTATTAGAGGCAATGTCAATGGGCCGACCTATACTAACAACTGATGCAAGGGGATGCAGAGAGACAGTGATTAACGGAGAAAATGGTTTTTTAGTTCCTGTAGGGGATTTTAAAGAAACTGCTGCTAGAATGATTGAATTGACTGATCCTAGTCTCAGAGAGAGCATGGGAAAGAAATCAAGAGCTTACTGTGTGAATAAATTTGATGTTAATATTGTTAATAAAAAAATTCTCGATGAAGTTACTAATCTCTATCTTTAAAGTCACTTTAATACTTAGAATTTTCTCTTTAAAGATGTGCTCTATATATAGGATAAATTTATGAAGTTTCTAGTTACTGGTGCAGCTGGTTTTATTGGATTTCATGTCTGCAAAACGCTTATTGAGAGGGGCGATGAAGTTATTGGCATTGATAATATAAATGATTATTATGATACAACCCTTAAGGATGCTCGCCTTGAGAGGCTTAGAATAGACCCCAAGTTCCACTTCCATAAAATTGATCTTACTGAAAAGGAAAGGATTTCCTCCCTTTTTCTTGAGCACGCATTTGATGGAGTTATTAATCTTGCAGCTCAAGCGGGTGTTAGATATTCAATAACGAATCCAGAGGTTTATATAGAGAGTAATATAGTTGGCTTTTTAAATATTTTAGAGGCTTGTCGACACAACAATATTAAGCATTTAGTCTATGCCTCAAGTAGCTCAGTTTATGGGATGAATGGGTCCATGCCTTTTTCTATTCATGACAATGTAGACCATCCAATTTCGCTGTATGCAGCATCAAAAAAATCTAATGAACTCATGGCTCACACATATTCTCATTTATACGATTTGCCAACTACAGGGTTAAGATTTTTTACTGTTTATGGGCCCTGGGGAAGGCCAGATATGGCTTGTTTTTTATTTACTAAGGCTATCACAGAAGGAAAGCCAATCAGCGTCTTTAACAATGGTGAGATGAAGAGAGATTTTACATATATAGATGACATAGTTAACGGAATTATTAATGTAGTGGATAATCCAGCCAAACCAAATCATTCATGGGACTCAGCAGACCCTGATCCAGGAACTTCTTCAGCCCCCTATCGTATTTACAACATAGGAAATAATTCACCAGTTTCTCTTAAAGATTTTATTAGCACTTTAGAGAAAGAGATAGGCATGAAAGCCATCAAGGAGTATCTTCCACTTCAACCAGGAGATGTTGTTGCTACATATGCCGATATTGAAGATTTAAAAAATGATTTTGGTTATAAGCCAACCACTAATATCTCTTCCGGCTTAAAGAAATTTGTAAGGTGGTATAAAGAATTTTACAAAGTATGACTTTGATTGGCAAAAATCATTAATGTTTTATTGAAAAAGCCATGTTTTTAAGTATTTTTATTATTTTCAAGTAAAATTGTTAATTCTAATTCATAAAAAAGATAAATCATGACCAATAAAATATCCTTATTCGCATTACTACTAATTCCTTTGATTTCAACCCATTCGCTCTCCCAAGACTTGACCGCTGAATTCCTTGAGGGTCTCCCTGAATCCGTCCGAGAAGGCATTGAGGTTCAGAACGAAATTGCTCAGGATGATGAGCTTGAAGCATTGTTTCGCTCAGAAACTTCTGTCTCTAAGAACAAGATTATTCTCAAAAAAATAGAAGACGAGTTGAAGTCTTTAAAGGCTATGATTGATCCAGAAGAGTTAAATAAGCAAAATCAGCCTCTTGAAAGATTTGGAAATACTTTCTTTTCTTCAATTCAATCTTCTTTTATGCCGATTAATGTTCCCAATCTTGGGTCCGACTATACTGTTGATGTTGGAGATTCTTTTGAGCTAATGCTAACAGGCAAAGCAAATAAAAAGGGTATGAAGCTCTCAGTGCAAAGAGATGGTTCATTAGTGATCCCAGATATGGGAAAGGTTTATGTTGCAGGAAAGAAATTAGGCGCAGTAGATGATTTGGTTTCAACCTTTATCTCCGAAGCTTCAATCGGCATTAAAACATACCTAACTCTTACAGGTATTCGAGATGTTCAAATCTTGCTATTAGGCGGCATAGAAAGTCCTGGGATATATACATTGAGTGGAGGCTCGAGTATTTTAGGGGCTCTAAACGTTGCTGGCGGTGTTTCTAAGCAAGGCTCTTTTAGAAAGATTGAACACAGAAGAGATGGAAAGCTCCTTCAAACTATTGATCTTTATGATATTTTTGTGTTTGGAAAGTATGATATTACTCAGACATTAAGGTCTGGAGATACAATTTTTGTCCATTCAACCTCTGTTAATATCCCTGTAACTGGCGGAATAAACAGAGAGGGAATATACGAGGCTACATCACAAGATAGTCTTAAAGATATTATTAGATATGCTGGAGGCCTTGGAGAGTCATTTTATGGGTTTGATTTTGTAACATTGCAGAAAACCTCATTAACAGGCTCTCAATTAATCGATATTCCCGTATCCGAAATAGAACAAATATCTATTGAGCCGAGAGATTCTCTCATTGTTCCTTACTTTTCAAGCTCAAATCAATCCATTAGATCTGCAACTATAGAGGGAATGGTTCGTCGACCAGGAAAATATTATATCCAAGAAAATGAAACGCTTGAGGATCTTATTAAAAGAGCAGGTGGATACAAGGATAATGCATATATATTTGGAGCTGCTCTCTTGAGAGAAACTGCTATCGAAAAACAAAAACAGTTTGCGCAAATGAATTATGCAGATACTGTGAATTATATTATTTCCAGCATGGGTAAGCCTAATGGAGGCGGTGGCGGGGCCTCATTAGATTTACTTGTTGAGGAGCTTCGTGCTCAACCTTATACTGGTAGAGTAATACTGGACTTTAATGATCCTAGTGAAGAAGTCTTCCTTGATCATAATGATAGAGTAGTTGTTCCCCGCTTGCCAAATGTTGTATATATGTTTGGAGATTTTAAAAATCCAGCAAATATTACCTACAAGTCCAAGCTCAAAATTAAGGATTATTTGGAGTATGCTGGCGGATTAAAACCATCTGCTTATGATGAACTAGTTATCATAGATCCAGATGGGACATCACATGTTTACAAAAGAAATTTACTTGCATTTTCATCAGGTATTGATATTTATCCTGGTTCAATAATTTACGCCCCTAGAAATATAGGCAAGCTATCTGGCATAACATATGCTGCTGCAGTCTCTCCAATACTAAGCGCTCTAGCAATCTCATTAGCCTCCTTGAATAGCATTTCAGATAATTAGTCTAATTAGAGCCAGTCTTGCTTCGTAGGCAGAGATGATATGAAATTTGCTATGAATAAATTAGTAAGCATTCTGTTAATGCTATATTCGGCATTTTTACTATCTTCGCAAGATGAATATATATACCCTTCAAATGCTATAAGCTTCAGTAATTATGGTACTTCAGGCCTTATTCAAATACCCTCGGCTAGATTCCATCCTGGCGGTACATTAGCATTTAACTGGGTTGATAACGAGCCATATCAAAGAGGATCTATTATTGCTTATCCATTTGACTGGCTTGAGGCTTCTTACCAATATACAGATATTGAAAATGCACTTTACTCATTGTCACCAGGATTTAGTGGAGATCAAACATATAAAGATAAGAGTTTTGATGCAAAAATTAGACTTTTTCAAGAAACTGATCTGATGCCTGCCATTGCATTTGGATCAAGAGATCTTGGTGGGACAGGTATTTTTTCATCTGAATATTTTGTTGCAAGCAAAAGGATTAATAATGTTGATTTCTCACTTGGCATGGGTTGGGGCATCCTTTCCGGAGGACAAAAAATTACCAATCCGTTTGGTTATATTTCTGAGCAATTTGAAGAGCGAACCGGTCAAGCCGATGACTCTCAGGGAGGTGATTTTAATTTTGGCTCTTTCTTCAGTGGTCCAGCAGCTATTTTTGCTGGTGCTGAGATATTCCTACCAAATCTTAATGGATCAAGACTAAAGATTGAATACGATGGAGTGGATTACGAGGAAGAGGGCTTTCCCAATGGTGCAGAGGACTTTGATCTGGCTTTCAAACCGATTGATAAAAAACAAGAATCAAAATTCAATATTGGTTTCGTATATCCAGTGACAGAGGGTGCACATTTCAAACTATCTTGGACGAAAGGTAATACGTTAAGTTTTGGCTTTTCCATTAACGCTAATTTTTCAAAAGAAAATCCAAGTGTTAAAAAAAGAGACAATCTTATCCCAATATCCAATGGACCTGCCATCAAAAAAGCAAATGAAATCCAAGACCTATATCTATACAGGAATGCACTAAAATATTTAAATCAAAATCGACTCTATCTTCACAAAGCTTCTCTTGAGAATGATCAATTAGAGATAGCTTATCAACAAAATAAATATATTAAATATGCACAATCGACTGGAAGGGTTGCTAAGATCTTAGATGAAATAAGCCCTGATTCAATAACTAAATTTAAAATTACAAATCTTAATGCTGGCATACCAATGCATTCCGTTGTAATTGATCGAAATTCACTTCAGTTATATGAATCTCAAAAATATTCAACGCCATTAAAAAAAGATATTGCTGTACTCAGGGGAGATAAAAATACAGTATATAAATATGAACCTACAATTAAAAAACCTGCAATCTTCTGGAGTATTGCCCCCTCTCTCAGATCTCAGATTGGCGGCCCAGATGGTTTTTACTTTGGAGATCTTGCTGTTGCATTTCACTCAGAGACCTTGTTTGCAAGCAATCTAACCCTTAGCGTGTCAGCTCAAGCTGGACTTGTAGATAACTTTGAAGGTTTAAAGCTTGCCTCAGATAGTTTGTTGCCTCATGTTAGAACAGACCAAGTATTTTATCTAAAGCAGAGTAAAGACTTTAATATACCTAGGCTTCAGCTAAATTATTTTACGAATCTATCAAAAGATTTATATGGCAAAATAGCTATAGGCTATCTTGAATCTATGTTTGGAGGGGTTGGTGGAGAAATTCTATATAGACCATTTCATCAATCATTTGCTATTGGCGCTGAGTTATGGAGAGTTCGGCAGCGGGACTTTAACATGATCTTTAAGTTTAGAGATTATGAAACTACAACAGGACATATTAATGTGTATTATGAAGAACCGAATACAAATATTGTATTCGCATTAAAGGGTGGCAAGTTCCTCGCCCAAGATTCTGGCATTACAGTTGATTTCCATAGAAGATTTCAATCTGGAGCAAGAATTGGAGCCTTTTTCTCGCTTACTGATATTAGCAAGTATGAATTCGGAGAAGGCAGTTTTGATAAAGGGTTTTATTTCTATATCCCAATTGAATATTTCTTCTCTAATCACAGCAAACCATTAACTGGGTTTGGTTTAAGACCTATTCAAAGGGATGGAGCTCAGGCTCTAGTTCATGCAAAACATCTTTACGGTGTAACAGATCAGGCCCAGGAGTTTAACGTTATGAGAGACTGGGGATATGTTTATGATTAAAAAAACTTCTTTATTTATTCTGCTTCCGCTCTTGATCAGTTCATGCGCTAATATCTCATTCTCAGATGCTTCCCCATTACTGAAAGCAGCGATATTTGGCTATCAATCAAAACCCGTGACATTAAAGGAGTTCTCTGATGCTCAATACTCATTTGCTGTTGTAAAGTTTGAGCGAGGCACTGAGGCGAGGTTGGTTCTTTCGAGCGTTAATGAGAATGGTCTCTTTAAATGGGTTGGGGGAGATGGAGTAATTATGTATACGCTCAATGGTAAAATCTTAAAAACAGTAGGTTTATCACATAATTTTGAGCTTCTAGATTGGAAGGAACCAGTAAGTCAAATGGCTAGAAAAAATCTAGTGCTTTTTAAAAATCCAAACGGTATCTTTACTCAAGAAATATCTCGAGGTTCTGAGGTTTTCTCAGAAATAGACTTTCATTATGAGGGTGTTATAAAAGTTAAATTTCTTAAAGAGAGGTTAGCAATTAGAGATTTAAGATTGAAACAAGAAAACCTATATTGGTTTGACAATACCGGTATGGTGAAACGATCAATTCAGCACCTGAATCCAAAAACTTCTAGCGTGACACTAGATTTCTTTTATAAGTTTTAAGAGCTATAAAAAAGATAAGAATGTAAATTTAAGAACTGAATGGCAAAAAAAAGAGAGGCAAATGCCTCTCTTTTTTTTGGACCGTATTGTATTACTGAACTTCTCTTGTAGCAGTTGTTACGACTACTGAGGTTTGCTGAATATCGACATCAACTGGGACATCAACTGTGACATCAACCATTACTTCCACGTCATCTACGACAACTTGGATATCATCAACGGTAACCTCAACCTGAACTTCTACAGGAACATCGTATGCCTCTATGTTCTCAAGCTCTACTGTAACTTCTGCTGTGAATTCGTCTCCGTCAGAATAAACTGTGCCATCGTAAGTGTAGGTACCTACTGCAAATGTTTGTGTATTTGTTTGAGTGCTGGTAACAGTTCCTGTTGTAGTTGTTGTGTTGGTTCCTGTTGTAGTATTAGTACTTGTTCCCGTAGTAGTACTTGTACCTGTGGCAGTACTTGTATTTGTTCCTGTTGTTGTATTAGTAGAAACAGTTTCAGTTACTTCAGTTTCAATTTCATAGACCTCAGTTGGCGCAGGCGTAGGCGCAGGCGTTGGTGCAGGCGTTGGCGCAGGCGTTGGTGCAGGCGTTGGTGCAGGCGTTGGTGCAGGCGTTGGTGCAGGAGCTGAGCTACCACCATCTGATGCTGCAGCTGCTATGGCTGCTGCGGCTGCTACTGCTGCTGCTATAGCACCAGCACTTAGGTTTCCAGATGAATTTTTTTCTGCTTCCTCGTCAGAGCCAGATGCTTTCGGAGTAGGCTCATCCGCAGCGATTATGTTAGTAGAATATACTGGTAGTACAAGCGCTAACAAGTAACCTATTTTATTTTTAAATTTAGCCATTTCCCTTTATCTCCTGATTGAACGCGTATTATCGGTATATATTCTATAAAAATCAACATATTTCTGTCCAAAAATAACACCAGCTAAAATTTCCTGGAGTAACATTGAATATGATGTTTTGATTTTATTATACATAGTTATAATACTTTAGCGATGTTATTAAACTTTAATATGTATTCATAACTACCTTTTGAAGCAAATAGATGCTAAAGAATCAATTCTTTTAGCTCAGTCAAACTTATTTTTTGCATTGATGCTCAATGCAAGTCATTTTTGGTCTTATTGATTTGCGAACCTTAGTAAATATAACAGTTTCGGGATGCAGCGCGCCCTGCGCCCTGGTAGTGCGCCACACTGGCGGTTAGGTCTTCGTCGTTTCGAATCCGACCATCCCGACCATTTATTTTGTTTTATTGATAACTTCCTCGGCATACCAGTTGATTTCAGCAATCATTCCTTCTAGCGTTCTATCATCCGCACCACCTTCATATGTATTTCTGAATGCAACAATAACTTCTGTAGCCCCTAAATCCTCCAATGATTTCACCCCATCTGGAGAGTATGCTGCCTCTCCCATGACTTGAAATTGATAGTTGGGGTGATTCATGGTTCCGAAATCCTCTCTGAAAGAATTAATTTGATCAATTAAAATTTTTGTCTCTTCAAGACTAAGACCGGCACTGATCCAGCCATCACCAACCCGCGCAGCCCTTCTTAATGCTGGCTTTGAGTGGCCTCCAATTAGAATTGGCACTGGTTTTGTTGGCGCAGGACAGAGTTTTAACTCTGGGATATCATAAAACTCTCCTTTATAGGAGAAATATTCACCATTCATAAGCCCCTTGAGTATATCTATTTGTTCATCCATTCTTTTACCCCTTTTTTCCCAACGCTCTCCTGTAGCAAGAAAGTCTTCATACCAGGGACTTACACCAACTCCAAAATGGAATCTATTGTTAGTCATCACGCCTAATGTTGTAACAAATTTAGCTGTAGTAACTGCTTGCCTTGGTGCAAGTTTGTATACGGAGGTAGAGAATTCTAATTTTTCAGTAACGGCTGCAATTGCTGGAATAATTGAAAATGGCTCTAAGAAAGGAACACCATCTAAAAAATCTCTGCTTCCATCATCATTATAAGGGTATGTGGAATCGCACTCTTTTGGGTAGCAAATGCTGTCTGGAAAAGTAATTGCATCAAATCCTGCGGCTTCTGCGGCTTTACCTAGTTCTATATAAAAAGAAGGATTGCACATTGAAGGATGATAAGAAAAACGCATAATTTTTACCTTTTGGTTAAATTGGAAACAACAAATATAATACCAATATTAATTCATAAAATAACAAAAATGTTAGATAAAAATTTTAAAACTGGTTGCGTGTTAATAGTTGGCGGCAGTGGAGGAATTGGTTCTTTATGTGCTAAAGAATTTGTTAATGCGGGAGCTAACGTTGCTATTACCTATTACAAGAATAAACAAGCGGCAACCGATATTGCCTCTGAACTTGGTCAAGGCGTTCAAATATTTCAACTCGATAACAAGCAACCTGACTCAGTTGAAAGTGTTATGCAGGAAGTTGCCGGAGAGTTTGGTTCTATTAACACCATTGTCAATGCAGCTGGTTTTGACATACCACAAAAATTTATTGGCGAGATAGATATTGATTTATGGAAAAGTGTAATGGATGCTGATGTAAATGGTTTTTTTAATCTTGTTAAATCTGGATTGCCTTATCTGCGTTCTTCTGAAGGGTCCATGGTCTTCATTAGTTCAGCTGGCTTATTTAAATACCCCCCAGGCGATGTTTTGTCTGTCGCTCCGAAGGCAACCATTGAGCATGTACTCAAAGGTATTGCTAAAGAAGAAGGCAAGAATGGAGTTCGCGCAAATTCAATTGCTCTTGGGGTCATCGATACAGGAATATTTCATCGCTTAAGAGAGGAGAACAATACATTTTTTGATGATGCTTGGCATGAAGCTGTACTAAATACCTTAGCGTTAAAAAGATTTGGATTTCCAGAAGAGGTTGCTCATACAGCAGTTTTTTTAGCTTCATCCAAGGCTGGCTATATAACAGGTCATTGCCTCCCAGTTGATGGAGGCTATCATATCTAAGTCTTAGACAAAGAGGTCGCTATTCTCGACTCCGAGCTGCATTGCGCCATAATTTCTACTAAAATTGACCGGATTATTAGCAACATGTGCTCTAGCAGTATGCACATCAAGAAATATTTTTTGTATATCACTTCCCTTAAAAACTGCTCCACCACCTGCATTTGAGAATAACTTATCTACCACTTCTAAACATTTTTCAATTACAAGGGAGGCGTCGTATCTAAACTTCACTCTATCGATCATAGCGATACCACCTTGATTTCCTGCATCCTCAACCATGACATCATAATTTCTGAACATTACGGTTTCTAGAGCATCTATTTGAGCTGATGCCTCAGCAACTAGGCTTTGAGTATGAGTATCACCTGCTAGTTTTGCTGGATCGCTAGATGCTTTGTTATTTGCACCTTCTATAAAAAGTTCCAACATCTTTTTTGTTGCTCCGATAGCTGGAGTAGAGACAGCACGCACAAAGAGTTGTCCCCATGGTATTTTATATAAATCGTTTTTGTTTACCGCATAGCCTGGATTAGTTAAGTTAAATCCATCTGATTGTTTGTGTGTTCTGTACTCAGGAACAAATACATCGTTAACGTGCACATCTTGGCTACCGGTTGCTTTGAGACCCATGGAATACCATGTATCTTTAATTTCATAGTCGTTTCTTGGTAAAAGAAAAGTCCTATATTCAGGAGCCCCACCTTCTGGTGGAAAAATTAAGCCTCCCAAAAGCGCCCATTCACAATGCTCTGAACCACTGGACCACTGCCAATGACCAGATACTTTGAACCCACCTTCAACAGGAGTAACTTGGGCCATTGGAGCATAAGATGATGAGACTAAAGTATCTGCATCTTCACCCCAAATTTCTTTTTGAGCTTTATCATCATAAAGGGCTAGCTGAAAAGGGTGAATACCCACCACACCCAATACCCATGCTGTAGACATGCATCCTTGCGCAACCCTTAGCTGAACCTCAGAAAATGTATGGGGATCTAATTCAAAACCACCATATTGTTTGGGTTGAAGTATCTTAAAAAAACCAGCATCTTTGAAATCTTGTATTGTCTCTTTAGGAATCCTTCTATCATCATTAGCGGCTTCTGATCGAGCTTTTAATACAGGAATTAAGTCCTCAGCTTTTTTTATCAACTCATTGTGAAGTTCTAGATTTGTTCGCTCTTGTGTTATTACAGCTTGCATTTAAATTCCTCTTTGTTAAGAATCCTAATGATTCCATTAATAGTTAGTAGATTCAACTTTATTTCTCTTAATTAATTCATATATTTCTACGAATTATTTTATTAAATGACATAAATGTATTTAAAATAATCATTATGCATCGCCTCTGCTTTTAAAATTAACTTAGGTTAATATAATTAGTATATGTCTAATCCCTCAGTTAAATGCAGTGCTGGCTCCATCTCAGGTCTACTGCAGAACGAGGTGAATTTTTTTTATGGCATTCCATATGCTGAACCTTTAACAAATCTATCTCAATGGAATGCCCCTAAAAAATTAAAAGAAGCAATTACATTTGAAGCTATTAAAAAAGGGTTTACTGCGCCTCAAACTGTTTATAGCAAATCTCTCTTCCATGACCCTTCTTTGCCTGAAGAGTCAATTGACTGCCTCACTCTTAATATTGCCTCAAAAGATTTGCATGCAAAAATGCCTGTGATGATATGGATCCATGGAGGAGCTTATATTACAGGCTCTTCTAACTCCGCATTATACAACTTAGACTCTATTCCTCTGCATGGTGTAGTTCTCGTCACAATCAATTATCGCTTGGGACCTTTTGGCTTCTTAAAATTAGATGAAGCAACAGATAATAGAATCTTATCAACTGGTAACGAGGGGTTGATGGATCAAAAAATGGCCATTGAGTGGGTAAAAGAAAACATTGAAGCCTTTGGCGGTGATCCTGATAATATCTCATTATTTGGTGAGTCCGCTGGAGCCTGGAGCGTAGCTTTGCAGAGTGCAGCTAATCCATCAGGCAATCTCTTTGCCAAAGCTATTTGTCAAAGTGGTGGCATGGACGCATATGTAAAAAAAGATAGAGCAAATAAATGGGGAGAATTATTTCTTAAGACATGCTCGGACGAGGGATTGCATCTCAAAGATTTACAAAATGTTGACCACGCAGACATTACTAAGATTGCAAAAAAAATGAAACATACCATGATTGCTGAGGGGAAATGGCTTGCACCAGAGATTGGTTTTTCACCTGTTGCAGATGGAGAGTTTCTTCCGTTAGATCCTTTAAGTAAATTTAAAGACTCTAAAATCAAATTGTTAATTGGCACAACATCTGATGAGTATAGATTGTGGTCTGAACTAGAACCTTACTTTCTAAATCTAACAAAAGAGCAGCTACATCAACGCCTAAAAAAATTATTTAATCAACAGTCTATTTCTCAAATCGAAGCTCAATACCTAGATAGCAGTCTTGGAAAGATTAGTTATAAAAATACTCTATCTAACATCATGACAGACTGGACTTTTGGCATACATGTTTTAGATTTACTTGAAATGAATCCGACTCAAGTATTTGGATATCAATTTAATGCTAAGAGCCCATTGTTGGAAGGAAGGCTTGGTGCCTATCATGGTAGCGAGCTCCCTTATCTCTTTGGTTCTTGGAGTAAATTTCCTGACTTATGCTCCGATGAAGCAAAAAATATCTCAGATTTTCTTCAAGTTTCTTGGACTAATTTTGCCAAGACTGGATCTCCTTCGTCAGATCAACTCTCCTGGCCTCCTTATTCCGAAGAAAATTCAGTTGCACAAATTGATTCACAGGTTGAACTAAAACCTTATAATAATGTTTCAAAAATTAAATTACTTAATGACTCTAAAATTACATATTAGTAAAAAATACCTTCGTATTTTTTTTCTTGGAATTTTTATAACCTCATGCTCAGGAATTCCTTTAAAAGATGACTCCCAAGATATCAAGACATCGACTGGAATAGTTCAGGGGATTTCAAAGAATCAAGTCACTGCATGGGAGGATATTCCATATGCCCTTCCTCCCATCGGAGATTTGAGATGGCGAGCTCCACGTGCATATTTGGCTCAAAATAGAATGATTCTATCCAAGGATGGTAATGGCTGCCTCCAAGAACCTAGTATTTACGCAGGCATATCTGGAGAAGGAATAGTTGGACAAGAAGATTGTTTATTTCTAGATATTCAAGCCCCAGAAGGCCAATTT
>Ga0209816_1002068_pt1 | contig 14477 bp, 8 predicted proteins | sample CoawatmetaG01DNA_FD_187509 | JGI IMG/M metagenome (GOLD analysis project Ga0209816, IMG submission 187509) | Marine microbial communities from the West Antarctic Peninsula - Coastal water metaG017-DNA (SPAdes) (version 2) | ecosystem: Environmental > Aquatic > Marine > Coastal ... | reverse complement strand
GGGCCAAGTACTGCCGCCGTGAAGGCCTGGCTTTGGCCATCGCGCACTTCACCCTCGTTTTGCAGGAAATCTACCTGTAGCCAGGTCCTTGCTGTGAAACGAACGCGCAGAACCACAGGTTCGCATATTAATGAATTGAAGCTGTCTGGCTTAATATCGCGAATACACGCCGCTCTGGCGTAGGCGTAGGCATCTTGCGCTCTAGTTGTGAAAAAACTGTAGCTGTTGCGGCCGGGCTCAAGGAAGCCGGTTTTGTTTATTTCCCAGCGGCGATAGCAGTTGGTGCCGTGATAGAGGAAAATCTCGTTTTCGGGCTGGTTATAGTCCAAATTTCCATGGCCAGCGGCGAACTCCGCAAGCGGTGGGGGAACTTCATGGTAACGTAGGCTGTCCACCCGCTTCCTCTCATACTCAAGCCCTAGTTTTACTAGCCCCATCGGGGAAAGCACCTTTCATTGTGTTATTCCCTTGTTATGGAGGTGTCTAACCTTGCTATTGTTTTGCTTCGGAGGAGTGCTCGGAGCCTTGTTACGGTTATTCCATATGTTTTTCGCGAGCCGCTTGGATGGCGGCAGTGGCAGCTGCCAATGCCTGACGGACCCGGTCTAGGTTTACTTCAGCACTGTCGCGGATAGTCGTGGTTAACTCAGAGCGCTTGTTGGTTAATTCAGCAAAGAGCTTCTCACTTTGATCTTCCATGCTGTCGATGTTGTGTTCGATGGCGCTAGCAAGATCTTTGTTCGCTTGTTGTTTTAGGCTTCCCAGCTTGTTTAGAGCATGGTTGCGCTCTTCATTCAGTTCAGGCTCCGCATCTACGGTAGAAGATTCAGCTAAGCTCTTGAGAGTGAGATCGCTCTCAAGCATGCGCTTTTCTGTATCTTTGAGGTAAGCATTCACTTCTTGAGTGCGTAGAACTAAATCTTGGCTTGAGCGTCTAAATGTCTCTTCAAGACCGCTCTTAAGCCCGCGACCAGAGTTCTCTAGCTCGGTCAGGCAATCTTCTACTGTGCGCTTGAGTTTTTCAGAAGAGAGACTGATACTTTCTTCTAGTTTTGCCAGCTGCGAGAGCATTGCTGTATTTGATTCTGTAGCAACCTGCTTGCCCATGTCGTGAATCATGGTGCGCAGAATTTCTTTCTGCTCGTTCAGTTTAGGCAAGATTGACTCGGCAAGAAGTTCTTTAGTCTTCTGTGCTACAGCCATCTCACATACGGCCACCGTATGCGAAATTGTCTGTTCAAGATCAAGTTTGGTTGAACGCAGCTTCTCGCAGGCTCTTTCCAGGGAGCTGTCAATTTCTTCAATCATGGAGCGCATGTTCCGCTCTAGAGATTGAGTGATTGATGCATTTTCTTCGCCCATGCGCTCGCGGAAGCGCTCAAATCTTTGGGTTACTTTCTCGCTGTAGCTATCGTGGCTTTCTTTCAGCTGGTCGAGAATAGATTCACTCAATCTGGCCAGTTCATCATTGCGGCTGGCAATCAAGCTATTGAGACGACCTTGAACGGAGCCAGTGAGTTTCTCCAGCTCGCCTTTGAATTGCTCACACTGATCGACAATGGCGGACGAAAGTTGATTCTGCTCTGACTCTAAGCGCTCTAAGCCACTTGCGTCTAGGTCACTAAGTAGGCTTCTGGCGCCTTCAGATTCTTTTGAAATGTTATTTTGCACATCTACTGCTAGATTTTCTAGGCGACTTCTCAGTTCGCTAGAAAGATTCGTCAGATTTACTTCTGCATGTTTTTCAAGGTCTTGGCCTTCGCGCAGTAGCTCTTCAACTTGTCTGTTTAAGCGTATCTTCAGCTCTTCAGCACGCGAACTCATCTTGTTAGCAGCTTTAGCAACTTGTTGCTCAAGCTTGCTCATCAAGGTCGCCATCTCGTTCATCATTAAGCGAGCGTCTTGAGCTGGAGCCTGTCTTACGCCGGAATCGAACTCACCCAGGGCCGGGGCGCTTCTATATGGCGCTGGTGTTGGTGCTGGGGCGACAAATGGCGCTGGTGCAGGCTCCGGAGCAGCTGTAGGTGTAGGAGCGACAAATGGTTCCGGAGCTGGAGCTGCTTCTACTACAGGAGCGACAAATGGTTCCGGAGCTGGAGCTGCTTCTACCACAGGAGCGACAAATGGTTCCGGTGCTGGAGCTGCTTCTACCACAGGAGCGACAAATGGTTCTGGTGCTGGAGCTGCTTCAATAGACTGAGCTACTTGAGCTGGTGTTTCTACTATTGGTTGAACGGCTACCTCAGCTGCTTCCACTACTGCTGGCTGCTCAGGCGGATGGCTGTAATCTTGAGCCGATACTTGAGCTGCTGGTGCTGCAATTTCGATTTGTGGTCTCAGTGGTGATGGCTGAGGCACTGGTGGGTGGAGTGGCAATGCTGTCGAGTCGGAACCGCCAGCGAGTTCACTGCTGCGACGCAGTGGGCTGCTGTAGTCGCGTGGTCTGACACGGGTCTGCATTACTTGCGAGTCTGTCATAGAATTTGGCATTGATTGAGCCGGCATAACTTCTGCTTCTGCTGGCGCCACGGGCGTTTCCGCAACTGGCTCTGGGGCTTGGCTTGCCGCAGGAGCTGACATCTCTGCCTGCTCCTCAACTACTGGCGAAGTTACTTCTGCAGTGGGTTCATCCTCTGCTGTGAACAATGAAGTGGTGGGGTCCATGGTAGACCAGAAGCCAGCGCTGTCTGTGGCACTGTTAAGCGCTCCAACATCTTGGGTCAGAGGCGTAACGCTGCTGGCTGCTTCAGGCGATGCAACTTCGCTCAGCGGCGTGCCTTGGTGCCAAATCTGTTGCTCGCTAGCCTGTTCTTCAGCACTTGGTGCTGCACCCATTTGCAATTCTTGCGCGGGGCTGTCTTTTGAAAGCTGCTGAGTTAATCTTTCGAAGAGGCTGTTTGAGTCTGTTGTCGGCTCGGCTGGTTGCGCGAAGGACGATTCAACAGCTGTTGACCACTCGGCTTCACTTGTAGCTTGGCTTTCTGTCACAAAAGGCTCGGCTGCCATCAAGCTTGGTTCTATTAGTTCAGGCAGCGGAGACTTTTCTCCATGCCAATCGCTCGGTGAACTAGCTCCCCATCCTTGCGAGTGCTCGGCCACGGCCTCTGGCAATGGCAGTTCCACAGGGGTTGGGATAAATGTCTCTTGCACAAATGTGGCTGGGGTTTGCTCGGTTAATGCTTCAGCCGATACCTCAGCCGCCGCTTCGAGTGGTGCCACTGGCGGTGCTGCTGTCTCCACTTGTGCTAGGCCTTCTGCTCCGCTAGCAGGCTCAGCATCAGGCTTGTAATCCATCCAAGAGTCTGGATCGGCAACAACAGGTGTTTCGACCACAGCCGGTGGAATAGCATCTGGATTTGTTTCTATTGTGCCGCGGGCGGCGTTAGAGAATATATCGGCATTGAAATCAGCGTCATTGACGCCTGGTTCGACAGGCATAGCAAAAGCATTCGGATCGAGATCCCAGCTATCAAATTTAGCTTCGGGCACAGCAGGGGCCTGCGCTTCGCCTTTGACAAATTTATCGTAGTGCTCATCGCCAAAGTATTCTTTTAGGCGTTTTTGTTTTCCGGCTTCTTGTTCTGCCCGTATACGCTTTTCTTTTTCAAATTCATTCTCTGCGTAGTTTATTGCTGCTTCACCAGCGAAACCTTGCTGGTAGTCGTTAAAGAACTGTGCAGAAAAGTCTTCTTTGGGCAGGTTATTGTCGAGGACAGCTGTGGCTGTTTCAGACGGGGCATCGTGAGTGTCGTGCGACATTTCATACCAGGGCGCAGCCATCTTAACTGTGGTCAACTGCTGGTCGATACGTATATGATCGCCAGTCATAAGTATTGCAGTTAGGGCATCTGCTGATGCTGTAGCCCAAGGCGGTGTGTCGTCATAGCGGCTGGCCGTGCGCGTCGGAGTCGCCGGCGGTTCAGGCGCTGGCTCGGGGCTTGAAGGCACAAAGGCCGTGTTTGCTTCAAAAGCAAATTCAGAAGCCTCGTTGTTTAATGAAGTTGGCTGTTGTGGATATTCTGGTGCCACCATTTCAGCTTGTGGCGGCAGTTGCAAATTTGAAAAAACTGGTTGTTGCAGAGCTGGTGCCATGTCGAAGGCTGGTTGCTCAGGAACTGGCGGTGGTGCCACCACTTGAGGTGTGTATTCAGCGATCTGTGGTTCTGCTGCCGGAGCTTGAGCCGCTTCGTTTGCTGGAGTTGGCTTAAAAGGATTGCTGTCGAAAGCCACAGGAGAAGCAGCTTGTTCTGCATTGATTGCTTGCTGCGTCATGATGCCATGTTGCACAGCTAGCTCGCCTAGGGCAAGCTCTTCAGCGTTAAGAGGAGCAAAGCAAGACTTCAAGATGGTTTTATTTCTGTCGTCTTGACGGCCTTCTGGAGTAAAGATCATATGGCAAACGGAACCAATGTCGATCACTGGCTTGCCGACTTGAGGCGTAATTTTGGCTCCGAGTTGACCCAGTAGTGCAATTACTGGCTCTTCAAGAGTCGAACCTTCTACAGTCAAACTCCGTCTGCTGCCGCCTTGGGCATAGTTCGAGCCAACTTGATAAAGGGCTTTGACTTGGTTTGCCCCTAATCTCGTGATTGGTCGGCAAGCTAAATAGTTGAAGTCTTTACCATCGAGAATGGCTTTAGTTGCCTTCTCTTGCATTAACGCGTCGAGTACTCTGAATTCATAAGCTGAGGCTGTGACGTTTACGACCATGCATTGGCCTTCGTCTTTGCTAATTACAACACACAGGTCTTTTACTCTGAATGTCTCGCCCTGGTCTTCTGCTTTTTTAGAGAAGGATGAGAGGCCCGCTGGTGCTGCCACTTGCTCAAGACAAAAGATCAAATAACCTGGTTCATAGAGCATGCTCTCTTGAGCGGCCCATTCGGTCGGTGAGCTCGGCTTGTTCTTGTCAAAAACCCTCAGGTAGGCTTTGACATCGGGTATTCGCAAGTGGTGTTGGCGGAGCATTGAGTTCATGGCGTTATCTTGTGAAGAGTCCTGGTTGGAAGTGTGATTTCTCTATCTGTACTGGTGAGGTTGATTTAATCGGGAGCCCCTGCTGCATGCGCTATCTCTTTAAGTGCTGCGGCCTTTTGGTCGTTAATTAGTCGTACCAGCTTAGTGGTCGATTCTTCTATTTCGTTTTTTGCACTCTGGCTATCGGCAACGATTTTCGACAAAGAGCGCTCATAGGCGCCTTTCATTTCGCTATCAACTTCTGCACCCACATTGGTTAGCGATGCCACTGCATCTTTCATTAGTTCGCCTAGTTTGGTCTCAAAGCCATTGCGAATTGCGATTAGTTCAGAGCGAATCTCGTTAATTACCCGCGACTTAGCCTCTTCCAGCTGAGCCCGGACTAATTCGGTCTCGCTCACCTTGCCATTCATGCGGGCAACAAAGGCTTGCATATCCATCTGCACTCGTTCTTTGACGTCATCGCATTTTTTCTTCAGTGCTTCGTTGCTGCTCTGAGATGCTTGAGTCAAACGAGTGGTAGCAGTACTGGTATCATCAGTAAGTTTCTTGGAAGTATCCTGTGCCAGGTCTTCGATCTGCTCACAGACGCCTTCAAACTTGGCTTTTAGAGCACTGACGTTGGAGTCGCTGGCGGCACTAAAAACGTTGTTTACATCTTGCTCAATTGCTCTCAAGATGTCGTCAATTTTAAGATGAAGAGCTTCAGAATCGCCTTCCAATCCACTTTCGGAAGACTTTGAATGAGCTTCGAGGTTATTGAACTCGGCTTGGAAATCAGCATTAAAGCGCTGCATCAAAGTCGAGAAATGGCTTTCGATGCTGTTTGCTTTCTGCATGTAGTTACGAAATAGAGCGCTGTTCGATTGCTTCTCGCTACCACGTGATTCCCACAAACTATGATCTAATTTTTGTTGTAGTGAATTAGAGAAGAAACTAGACTGAGATCTTAGCCTTTGGCCACTCAAGTAATGTTGAGTTTCCAGCTCTACTGCCGCACCTTCAACAACGCTAGAATAATGGTCAGCGGCACGCATGAAGTTGTCATCTAAGGTGCTTTCATGGCTAATTTTGAGTTCGGTAATTGCTCGCCTTAGGTCATCATTAAAGAGAGCCAAGCGCTCAGTTAACTGTTGCAGATGGTTCTCTGTACTCTGGCGTTCTCTTTCCGCGGCATTGCGCAATCGTTCAACCGCTTCTTTTGCCTGTCTTTTAATTTCTTCTTCAACAGCAGCAGCTTTTGCAGCCACTTCCATTTTTGATTGCTGTTCGGATTCTTGCCGCTCATTGACATGGGCTGATGCTTTATTTGCTAGCTTCGCTGTTGATGCTTCTTCTAGCTCATTCAGCCGAGCTGAACCAGAGTCGTAGATGTCTTGAAGCTTCTTACCTGCAAAAGTCATTAACGTCTTCCTCGATTTGTTAATCGTTTTCTAGAGACAACATGGCACTCTTGTATGCCATCACCGCTAGTGCTGCTGCCCGCCCGGATTCTTCTATGATCGGAGTCTTTAAGTTCAATTCTGAAAGTTCATTGTGGAAGTTTCTGGTGATTCTCTCTAGGTCTGAACGCATTATGCGCACTTGCTTTTCTAGAGACTCTACTGAAGAGAGTCTAATACTCTCAATGCGTTCATTGCTACCTGCTGATGATCGAGCAAATTCTGTCTCAGTTTGTTCTACCTGACGACGGAAGGTTTTGATTACTTCAGCACCATGGGCTCTCAGTCTGCTATTGAGCTTGTCTATCACTTCAGGGTTGGCTGATAGCCGATTGCCTGAAACCATGAGATTGATTTTCGACTCTTGTGCTAGGGCGGCTTCGAATTTGATAAACAGTCTATCGATTTCGTCTGAAAGTTTGCCTTCCACTCGCCTTAGTGAGTTGTGCACAAGTTTCTGGTTGACTGCCATTCTTGACTTGGCAGAAAAAGCTATTCTATTAATATCGTCCTGAGCGGCAAGCAGTTTTTTCTCTACTTCGTTGCTGTAATCTTTTATAAAACGCGATTGTGATTCAAAGCTGCCTTGCTTGAAGCGGTCTTTCATGGCCAACAACTGTCTTTGCCAGTGACTGATATGTTCGTCCAAGACCTGGCTATTGGTCATTCTTGTTTCATCAATAGTCTTTATTCCGCGCAGGGCGAGTGCTCGAATGTCTTTGCTAGCAGCCTCAACTATTTCGCCCAGCTCTTTCTGCACGCCGTCGATTTTTTCGTCAAACTGACTGCTATATAGAGCTAGATGGCTGTCGACTTCGGCTTTTGATGACTCGATAACCGACTGAGCTGAGTCGTCGATGGTCTTTGCTTTATCGGACATGCCGTTTTCATAGCTCTGGCTTACGGTTTCGACCCGATCTTTTCCTGAGCTAGCCAATTCAGTGACTCGGGCAATGCGCTCACGGCTGATTTCATAGAGGTTGGCACTAGGGGCATCAATCACTGACGCCAGGTCATGCAACTGCTCTTCCATAATCTCGGTAAGGATGTCGGTTGCTTCTAGAACTTTGTCAGCAAAACGTCTGCGTATTGCTGCCGCCCCTTGCATCAAGCGATCAACTTCAGCTGTTTCGAGGGCACTGATAGTATCGAGAGTTTCATCTCGCTTGGCTTCGAGGTCATTGCCATGTGAATCAACAAGGTGTTCGCTTTGCTGAATAACTTTGTCAAGCTGTAGCGCTAAGCTACTATCGATACCTTCGCTGAAGGCATGAAGTTGGTCTAGGCATAGAGTTACAGTGCGCTCTAATTCGGCGCTAGCCTTCTCTAAGGCTTCAATCATCAAATTTGCAGCTGATCCAAAACTTTCAGACCGATTCGCTTGAGAACTCTCCTCAGCCATCTATTCCTCTACTTCCTGTTTTCAGTACTACTTAGTATCAGTCTAGCCAATTATGCCCCCTTTTTCAGGGCACTAAGCAACACTCTGATTTAAGTTGAGCTGATTTGTTTTTCGCTGTCCTTTTTAGCCTGGCGATCCAGTCTAGATAAGGCAGACATGGCAGCTTCATTAACTGTTTCAGAAAGTGTCGGATGTGGGTGAATGGCTACAGCCAAATCTTCTAAGACAGCGCCCATTTCTATGGCTACGACCGCTTCTGAAATTAAATCACCAGCCCGTGGCCCGACAATGCCTACACCCAAAACAAGCGTGGTATTGGGGGCGAAGAGCACTTTGGTTGTTCCATTGGTGTCGGCGATAGTCATGGCGCGACCGGAAGCTGACCAGGGGAATTTGGCTGTGGAGAAGCTGATGTTTTTAGCCTTGGCTTCGGTTTCGGTTAAACCGCACCAGGCCACCTCTGGCTCGGTGAAGACTACAGCTGGCACGCAACGATTATCGTAGGCTGATGGTTTGCCAGCCAGGACTTCTGCTGCCACGTAAGCCTGTCTAATTGCTCGGTGGGCCAGCATTGGCTGACCAGAAATGTCACCAATTGAGAAGATACGCTTGTCTTTTGTGCGGCAGGTTTCGTCTGATAATACAAAGCCAAATTGGTCAATTTCAACTTGGGTTGCTTCTAAACCAATGCCATCAGAGTTTGGTCTGCGGCCAACTGAGATCAATACTTTATCGGCGGTTAGTTTTTCAGGAACATCTTTGCCGGTCACTTCTATTTCGACACCGCTTTTGGTGACTGATATATTGTTTACTTTTGTGTTCAAGTGGATGGCTTTAAATTGCTCACCCAGTTTATTCGCCAGCGGTCTGACGAGGTCACGGTCAGCGCCGGGTAGAAGACCGTCGGTCATTTCTACTACGGTCACTTCGCTTCCCAGTGCTGCGTAGACTGTGCCGAGCTCTAAACCGATATAGCCTCCACCAATAACAATTAGCTTTTTGGGAATGTCGGCCAAATTGAGAGCAGAAGTACTGTCTAGTATTTTGTCGCTATTGATGTCTTCTTCGTTTTTAAAGAGTTTGGGCAATTTTACTGGTCTAGAGCCAGTGGCGAGAATGCAGTGCTTAAACTTGATGCGCATGGCGCTTTCGCCGGGGCAATCAACTCTCACACTGCGCGAATCTTGAAATGTAGCCTTGCCATGCAATATTTCTACGCCGGCACTTTTGCACATACCAACAATGCCTTGAGAAAGCTTGTCGATAACTCCGGTTTTCCAGGTTCTTAGTGCATCAATATCTATTTTTGCCGGGCCAAAACTAATACCGATTTTCTCTGCACTCTTGGAAGAATGAATTACTTCAGCGGCATGGAGTAAGGCTTTGGAAGGAATACAACCCATGTGTAAACAGACACCGCCGGGCTTTGGTGCAGCATCGATCAAAAGAGTTTTGATACCAAGTTCTGCTGCTCTCAGTGCTGCCGTGTAACCACCGGGGCCACCACCAATAACAGCAAGTTCAACTTCCTGAACCATCTCTCCTACGACCATATTGCCTCCTAGGCTTCTAAAACAAATTTGAAGGGGTCTTCCAATAACTTCACTACGTGCTGCACAAAGTAGGCAGCTTCAGCACCATCGGCTAAGCGATGGTCGAATGACATTGCTAAGGGCAAAATTGTTCCAATGGCAATTTGACCATCTTTGACAATTGGTTTTTGGCTGGCTCGAGCCATTCCAAGTATGGCCGCTTCAGGGAAGTTGACCATGGGCGACATGCTAGTGCCACCAATCGCACCAATATTGGTCAGAGTGAAGGTGCCACCCTGGAGGCGCTCTAGTTCAATTTTGCCAGCTCTGGTTTTGGCGGCAATGTCGGCTAGCTCTACGGCAATATCGTAGAAGCTCTTCTGGTCGACGTTCTTAATGACAGGGACGATTAAGCCACGGTCGGTTGCCACTGCCACGCCGATATTGTAGTAGTGCTTAATTACTATTTCGCCAGTGTTTTCATCCAGGCTTGAATTGAATTGAGGATAGAGCTTAAGAGCGCTAGCCAGAGCCTTGATAGTGAATACAGTTAGAGTTGGTCGCACTTTGTTGTCGCCCGAGCGAGCAGCAAATTCTTTCTCGTATTTAGTCACCAAGCTAGAGAGTTCAGTAACGTTAGCTTCGTCGAAGTGGGTGACATGCGGGATATGAGTCCAGGCTTGGGTCATATTCATGGCAATTTTGCGGCGAATAGACTTAAGCGGCAAGCGCTCGACATCGCCGAATTTTGCAAAGTCAGGATATTCTACCGGCCCTGCATTCATACCGCCCATCCCTGTTAGAGGAGAAGCATCGGCACTAGAGCCGCCGTACTTGTCTTTCATACTGGTTGGGGCTGCTGGTTTGCTCGAAATACTGCTAGGTGTTGAGCTTGTTGTTGAGCTAGCTGTGGCAGAAGGTTGAATTCTTGATTCAAGTGAGCCAGCGGCGTAGGCCATGACGTCTTCTTTTAAGACTCTTCCTGCTGGTCCAGAGGCGTTCACTTGATGCAGATCAACACCTAACTCACGCGCTAACCTGCGGGTCGCTGGTGTAGCCGGAACTGGTCCAGTCAAGACCTTTGTCGTTGCTTGAGCAGCAGGGTGAGCTGGTGCTTGAGCCGTTGCCCCGTTGTTACCGGCGGTGACTGCTTGCTTGACGGGAGCCACGGCTGGAGCGGCAGCCGCTGCAGCGGGAGCTTGAGTTTGGCCTTTGCTTGCAATGTCATAACCAATCATGACGCAACCGACTTTTACAGTCTGACCCTGCGCTACGTGAATTTTTGCCACTGCACCGGCATAAGGTGATGGAATTTCCACCACGGCTTTATCGGTTTCAACCTCAAAGATGATCTGGTCTTCCTTGACCATTTCGCCTTCTTTGACTTTGACTGCGATTATTTCTGCTTCGTGAATGCCTTCGCCAAGGTCAGGCAATTTAAATTCAACCGTCATTTTCCACCTTCAAATATCAAAACTAGAATTTAGAATGAGAGTGTTTCGCGACTTGCAGCCAGTACTCTTTCTGGATCGGGCAAGAAGAAGCGTTCTTTTGAGAAGTAAGGAATTGGTACATCGAAGCCGGTAACTCGTTTGATTGGTGCTTCTAAATAAAGTAGAGCGGCTTCGTTAATGCGAGCGACAACTTCAGCGCCAAGGCCACAAGTTCTAGGGCCTTCGTGCACCACTACAGCGCGACCAGTTTTCTTTACTGATTCGATAATGAGGGTGGCATCCATTGGCGAAATTGTTAGCAAGTCGATTACTTCAGCTTGTACGCCATCTTCTTCTTCTAACAGTTCAGCGGCTTCAAGAGTTGGGCGCAGGCTTGCACCGTATGAAATTAGAGTGATGTCTTTGCCTTTGCGGACAACTTGAGCTTGACCAATAGGAAGAGTTTCCATTGCTTCTGGTACATCTTCTTTGAACAATCTATAGATTGCTTTGGGCTCATAGTAGATCACTGGGTCTGGATCTTGAATGGCGCTATGAAGCAAGGCGCGAGCATTTCTTGGTCCTGAAGGAATTACTACTTTCAAACCAGGAGTATGAGCGTAGATTGCTTCGCGACTTTCAGAGTGGTGCTCTAGGGCACGAATGCCACCACCATATGGTGCGCGCATTACCACAGGCACAGTAACACGGCCTCTGGTGCGGTTACGGAAGCGGGAGGCATGGCACTCGAGTTGGTGGAAAGCGTAGTAGTCGAAACCAGAAAATTGCATTTCGCAGACTGGTCGAAGGCCGTAAATGGCCATACCAATTGCTGTACCCATGATGCCAGATTCAGCTAGGGGAGTATCGAGTACACGTTTGTCGCCAAACTTGTGGTACAAACCTTCGGTGATGCGAAATACGCCTTCATCGGGCCCAACGTCTTCGCCCATGACGATTACTTTGTCATCTCTTTCCATTGCTTCGAAAAGGGCTAGGTTAATCGCCTTTGCCATATTCATTTGCGCCATTGGTCATTCTCCTGAAAATTGTAAGCAAATAAGCAAATCAGCATCTCAAATAGATTGCTTTAGTGAGCGCTTGCTTTTTGCGGGCTGACACCAGAATTGGTGGAATTTTTTACTTGCTCTAAATGCTTCTTCAGCTCTTCTCTTTGCTCGTTCAAGTAAGGCGGAATATCGCTGTAGAGGTAGTCGAACATGCTGAGCGGGTTGGCTAGCTCTTCGCTTTGTGCCATCTCTTCAACTTTGACGATCGAGGCTTTGATCATGGTGTCGAGCTCTTGCTCTAGTTCTTCTAGCTGCTTTTCTGTGTAGACACCCTTTGCTACTAGATATTTTTTGAAGCGGGCCAGTGGTTCGCGTTTGGTCCAGAGGGCACATTCTTCATCACTGCGATAGCGTTTTGGATCATCGGCAGTGGTGTGTGGTGTGAAGCGATAGGTTAGTCCTTCAATCAAGGTTGGGCCTTCGCCGCGCTTAGCTCTTTCAACCGCTTCCATGGTGGCAACATAAACGGCTAGAACATCATTGCCGTCTACTCTGATGCCAGGCATGCCGTAAGCAATTGCTCTCTGGGCAATTGTTTCATTGCGCATTTGTTTGGCAATTGGCACCGAGATGGCGTATTGATTGTTGAGGCAGACAAAAACTACAGGTGCTTGATAGACCGAAGCAAAGTTCATAGCTTCGTGAGTATCGCCTTCAGATGAGGCGCCGTCGCCGAAGTAGGTCATGACTATGCTGTTGTCATTGCGCAACTTCATTGCCATTCCCAGGCCAGCTGCGTGCAGCAATTGGCTGGCGATTGGAACGCATACAGGCAAATCGTTGACGCCTTCTGGTGGCATGGCGCCTTCTTCAAAACCGTTCCAGTAGAGCAGAGTTGTTTCAATCGACCAGCCGCGATAGAGCAAACCAGCTAGCTCGCGGTAGGCTGGCACATGCCAGTCGGTTTTGCCAAGGTGAATGGCCGAACCCATCGAGATTGCTTCATGGCCAGAAGACTGGGGGAAGGTACCCATGCGTCCTTGTCTTTGCATCAAGAGCATACGTTCATCGGTGCGGCGAGCAAGCAACATGTACTTGTACATGGTCTTCAATGTTTCAGGAGCAATTTTGGGCTCGAGAGCTTTATCGAGTTTGGCATCTTCATCCAGAATGGAGAGATACTCAATATTTGGAAGCTCGATTTTTGTTCTTGGCATAGAATCCACTCTATTGTGTAAAGTTGTTGAAACTAGGGAAATCAGCTGTGCGGTCGTCTTTTGTAGTGTCAACTGGCATAGCGATTGGCTCTGCGCGTTAACTTCTTCTACTTGACGATCCGTTACAGACCAGGCAAAGTATGTCATATATAGACCGCAGGGGTCTATAAAGGTTTGTGGAAAATTCGCTTAATGGCGCAGTCTTACAGAAAAATTCGTTGAAGCAAATATGAATCATAAAGTCTTTGTTGAGAAAGAAGAATCGCTACCCAAGCCGCCCTGGCTCAAGGTTCGCCTACCCACAGGAGAGCCTTACTGGCGCGTCAAGGAGCTGCTTGACCAGCATGATTTGCACACGGTTTGCGAGTCGGCCGCGTGCCCAAATCGTGGTGAGTGCTGGGCTCGCGGCACTGCTACCTTTATGATTTTGGGTAATGTTTGTACGCGAAGCTGTGGATTTTGTAATGTCATTACTGGCAAGCCAAGCGAACTAGATTTAGAAGAACCTGCTCGTGTAGCCGAAGCCGTACGTAAGCTTTCGCTCAAATATGCTGTTATTACCTCCGTCAATCGCGACGAACTGAAAGACGGTGGTGCTGCCGTTTGGGCTGAGACCATTCGGGCCGTGCGTGCCCTCAACCCTGGCACGGCGATTGAAGTTCTTATTCCTGACTTCTGTTCTAATTGGCAAGCGCTAGATGTTGTGCTCGATGCTCGCCCTGACGTGCTCAATCACAATATTGAAACTGTCCCTCGTCTTTATTTGGAAGTGCGACCCCAGGGTCGCTACGATCGCTCTCTTGAAGTCCTGGCCCGCTCTAAAAAAGCTGGTTTGACAACCAAAAGTGGCTTGATGATGGGTTTAGGTGAGCGTGACGAAGAAGTCTTAGAGGTGATGAAAGACTGGCGCAAAGCTGGTGTCGATTTGATTACTTTGGGCCAGTACATGCAGCCCACAGAAAATCATCTTGCAGTCAAGCGCTACGTCGAGCCTGAGACCTTTGCTTTCTTGCAAGAGCAAGGCATGGCCATGGGCTTCACCAACGTTTTTGCTGGTCCACTGGTGCGCAGTTCCTATCACGCAGATGAGCAGGCCAGCATGGCCTTGGTCTAATGGTCTTGGTCTAAGTCAGGTCGGCAGAAGTTACAACCGCGCCCGCCACTTGCGCTGCTTTTAGCTCGCAAAGATCAGCGGCTAACTGCGATGCATCGCGGATTTGTCCAACTAAAACTGAAAGGGCGACTGATACTTCTTGCAAGCACTTTAGCTCGGCGTCGCTCCACACTCTTGCTTGATCGCTTTGAATGTCGATGAATCCGGCAAATATTCCGCGCCAGCGTAGCTGCGCCAAAATTTGTGACTGAAATGCCATTTTGTCGACAACTTCGCTGTTGCTGTAAATCGTCTTCTCTGATGATTCTTCAGGCAGTGCGAATACGCCCGTTCCATTTTCGTTGGGGAAG
>Ga0209816_1002066_pt1 | contig 14499 bp, 15 predicted proteins | sample CoawatmetaG01DNA_FD_187509 | JGI IMG/M metagenome (GOLD analysis project Ga0209816, IMG submission 187509) | Marine microbial communities from the West Antarctic Peninsula - Coastal water metaG017-DNA (SPAdes) (version 2) | ecosystem: Environmental > Aquatic > Marine > Coastal ... | reverse complement strand
CGTTTTTTGTCACCTGGGTTAATTCTTTCAGGTGAGTAGCCACAGAAAAAATCTTTATTAAAAATAAGTTTAGAGTAATTCTCTATTAAAAATAAGTTTAGAGTAATTCTCTAGAACGGGTACACATTCTTCTTCGGTTGCCCCAGGGTAAACAGTAGACTCATATATTACAATATCTTCCTTCCCAAGCATCCTTCCAACTATCTCTGATGCTTTTAATAACGAAGATAAATCTGGCTTATTAAATTTATCAACTGGGGTTGGAACAGTTATGATGTAGACGTTACAATCTTTTATATCTTCAGTTTTAGCTGTATATTTTAATTTTTTTGATAATTTTAACTCTTTTGATCCTACCTCTAAAGTTCTATCAACTCCAACTAATAACTCATTAATCCTTGATTTGTTAATATCAAAACCAAAAGTCTTATAAGATTTCCCAAACTCAATTGCCAAAGGTAGGCCCACATAGCCTAAACCAATAATTGCTATTTTGATTTCCTTTGACTTAGACATGATAATTCAAATACCAATTGATAAAATTTTCAACACCTTTATTCATCAACATTTGAGGTTTAAAATCAAAATCTTTTATTAAATCTTGAATATCTGCATAAGTATCAGGAACATCTCCAGGCTGAAGAGGCATTAATTCTTTTTTGGCTTTTATTTTTAGAGATTTTTCAATTGCCTCAATATAGTCCAAAAGTTTTATTGGTTGATTATTGCCAATATTGTAGACCCTCCAAGGAGCTGAAGAAGATCCAGAATCAGGAGCATCTCCACTCCATTTTTCATTTTTACTTGCTGGTTTTTTCAGCACTCGACTTATTCCCTCAACGATATCATCGATGTAAGTAAAGTCTCTCCGATGATTACCATAATTAAATACTTGGATTTTTTCACCAGCTAAAATAGCTTTAGTAAATTTAAAAAGTGCCATATCCGGCCTTCCCCAAGGACCATAAACTGTAAAAAATCGAAGTCCAGTTGTAGGTAAGCCATATAAGTGACTATATGTATGAGCTAAAAGTTCATTAGTTTTCTTACTTGCTGCATAAAGGCTAAGTGGATGATCTACATTTTGATGAATTGAAAATGGCATTTTAGTATTTGATCCATAAACAGAGCTACTTGATGCATAAACAAGGTGCTTCACTTTAGAATGCCTACAACCTTCAAGAATATGAGTAAAGCCAACAATATTCGTTTTAACATATGCCAATGGATTTTCAATTGAATAGCGCACTCCTGCTTGAGCTGCTAAATTTACTACAGAATCAAAACAATACTCAGCAAATAATCCCTTGACAGCCTCTTCATCTTCAATATCCATACGTATATGAGTATAGTTTGGATGTTTTAGGTGACGAGCAAGTCTTCTTTCTTTGAGGATAGGATCATAATAATCATTATGGTTATCAATGCCTACTACTTTATCTCCAGAATCAAGTAATTTAATACAAAGAGCTGAACCTATAAATCCAGCAGAGCCAGTTACTAATATTGTCATAGTGTTTTTTTAATTTAAGTTAAATAAATCCCGAGTATAAACTTTAGCCATTACATCTTTAATTTCATCAGTAACTCTATTGGCTACTATTAACTCAGAAATCTCTTTAAATTCATCTAGATTTTTAATTACTTCTGAGTTAAAGAATCTATCTTCATCAATTACTGGCTCAAAAATAACTACTTTGATACCTTTAGCCTTTAATCTTTTCATAATCCCCTGCACTGAAGATGATCTAAAATTATCAGATCCAGTTTTCATGATTAAACGATAAATACCAATTACTTTATGATTTTTACTAATAATTGAGTCTGCAATAAAATCTTTACGAGTTATATTGGCATCAACAATAGCACTAATTAAACTATTAGGAACATTTTCATAGTTTGCTCGCAATTGCTTAGTATCTTTAGGTAAACAATATCCACCATATCCAAACGAAGGATTATTATAATGACTTCCTATTCTTGGATCCATCCCAACACCTTCAATAATATCCTTAGAATCTAACATATGGGTTTCGGCATATGAATCTAATTCATTGAAGAAAGAGATACGCATAGCAAGATAGGTATTTGAAAATAATTTAATGGCTTCAGCCTCAGTTGAGCTCGTATAAAGAACACTAATATCTTTCTTATGAGCGCCTTCAATGAGAAGATCAACAAATTTTTTCGCACGATCTGATTTTTCGCCTATGATTATTCTAGAGGGATAAAGATTATCATAAAGAGCTGTGCCCTCTCTTAAAAATTCTGGAGAAAAAAGTATACTATCAAAGTCAAGTTTTTCTCTTATTGCCTTAGTATATCCAACAGGAACAGTTGATTTAATAATAATAACTGTAGCTGGATTTATTTTAATCACCTCTTTAATAACCCCTTCAACTGACTCGGTATTAAAATAATTTGTTTCTATATCGTAGTCAGTAGGTGTTGCTATAACAACAAAATCTGCATCCTGATAGGCTTCTTGAGTATTTAACGTTACCCTAAAATTTAGGGCTTTATTTTTTAGAAATTCTTCAATCTGAATGTCATCTATAGGTGATATACCTTTATTTAACATATCAACTCTTTCAGGCAAAATATCAGTTGAAATTACCTCATGATGTTGTGATAATAACATCGCACTTGCAAGTCCAACATATCCAGTTCCTGAGACAGCGATTTTCATAGAGTTCCTTTTGAATAAAATTCAATAACCATTATTACAAAAAGAGCTTATTAAGCTCAATAACTAAAGTTGATAATTAAGATAATTTTATAACAGCTTTGAGCTAATTAATAAGAATCAAAGAAAATAACATAAAATGAATTTGCTATATTTTTGCTAATCTATAAAATGTAACAAGATTGTAATGAAAACCTTATTAAATAACAACACTTCAGCTTTTATAATATAGCAAATGATCTATAACGATACAGACTTCAATAATAAGACAATTTTAATTACCGGTGGTGCCGGATTTATTGGAAGCAATCTTGCCTTCTACTTACAAAAGAACTTTCCTAACTCTAATATTATTATTTTTGATTGCTTCCGAAGTGAATCTATTTTTTCTAATGGGAATCTTCAAAGCTTTGGTCATTATAAAAATTTAATTGAATTCCAAGGAAGAATAATCTGTGGCAATATAAATAATTCAACTCACTTAAGTTTACTGTCTGACTATAAATTTGATTATATATTTCATCAAGCAGCTATTTCAGATACAAGAGTTGATGATCAAGCGATAGTAATGGAGACAAATGTTAATTCATTTTATAACCTTTTAAAAATCGCTAAGAAAAATCAAGCAATAATGATTTATGCAAGCTCTGCAGCTACATATGGGAGTGTACCCTCTCCTCAAACTGAAGGCCATGAGGTGCCCGAAAACCCATATGGCTATAGTAAGCTTATGATGGATCAAATTGCGTATCAATACTCTAAAGATAACCCTAAGATGACAATTGTAGGGCTAAGATATTTTAATGTTTATGGGCCTAGAGAGTTTTATAAAGCAAAAACTTCTTCAATGATAATTCAACTTGGACATCAAATTCTTAGCGGTAAGGCTCCAAGATTGTTCAATAATTCAGATAAGATTCTTAGGGACTTTATTTACATTGATGATGTTATTCAGGCAAATATTAAAGCATGTCAAGCCAAGAAAAATGGGCACTATAATATTGGTACGGGTAAGCCAAGAAGCTTTCAAGATGTCGCTGATATCTTGCAAAAAGAACTAGGTACTGAATTTCAAACTGAATATTTTCCAAACCCATATGATGGCTATCAAATGCATACTCAGGCTAATATAACATCTTCAATGCGATATCTAGAATTTAAACCAGAAATAACTCTAGAAAATGGGATTAATTCATATATACCAGAGATAAAGCGCCTTTATGGGTCTGAGAAAATATGATCAATTTTACAAATAAATCACCAAAAATACTGGTTATTGGCGACTTAATGATTGATCAATATCTTTGGGGCTCTTGTGAACGAGTTTCGCCTGAAGCACCAGTACCAATAATTAATGTTACTCAAGATAGTGAAGTTCTTGGCGGCGCTGGAAATGTAGTAAATAATCTTAAAAAACTTGGAGCTTTAAAAAACTTGGAGCTAAAGTTGATATCCTTAGTGTAATTGGAGATTGTAAGACCTCTAAGGAATTAAAGTATTTATTAAAAGAAATTGGAGTTAGTACAAAACATCTAATTAAACAAAGAAAACGCATTGTTTCAAAAAAGACTAGAATTATAGCATCCCAGCAGCAAGTTGTTAGATATGACCATGAAAGTACTGATGATATTGATATTCAGTCTGAAGATGCACTAATGAACATCTTTGTAAACAACATTAATAATTATGAAATCATACTTTTATCAGACTATGGAAAAGGAGTTCTAACAAATAAAATTACTAGGAAAGTAATTCACTTAGCAAAGCTAAGTAATATTAAAGTTCTAGTTGACCCCAAGGGAACTAATTATTCAAAATATAAAGGGGCATATCTCCTTACCCCTAATAAAAAAGAAGCATCTGAAGCAACAAAAATAAATATTAAAGACAAAGCTAGCCTTCTTGAAGCTATTTCTCAGCTTAGATCACAATTTGAACTAAGTGTATCTGTTATTACTATGAGCGAACAAGGAATTGCGGTTTATGATGATCAATTACGCGTCAAGCCGACTATTACAAAAGAAGTCTTTGATGTAACTGGAGCTGGAGATACAGTTCTTTCCTCGCTTGGATTTGCTATGGCTTGTAGTGCAAATATTGATGAAGCTATAGAGTTTGCAAACCTTGCAGCTGGAGTAGTAGTTAGTAAAATTGGAAGTGCTACTGCAACATTAAATGAGATTATTGAGCACGAATCAAGCTTAAAAAAATCTACAAGTGATAAACATATTAAAAATTTCAATGAAATTGCTCAACTTAGTATTGAACTCAAGGCAAAAAATAGAAAAATTGTTTTTACAAATGGCTGTTTTGATATTCTTCATCTAGGTCATATTAAGTATCTTGAGTCAGCTAAAAGCTTAGGAGATATTTTGATTCTTGGCCTTAATTCTGATAGATCAGTTAACACTTTAAAAGGTGATGGGCGTCCAATTAACTCGCAAGATGATCGGAGCTATATACTGGCGGCACTTGAAGTCGTTGATTATGTTGTAATTTTTGATGAAGATACTCCCTATAATCTGATTAAACTTATCAAACCCAACATTCTTGTAAAAGGTAACGACTATAAAGGTAAAAAAGTAGTGGGGGAAGATTTAGTAGAAGAATTAATTTTAATAGAGTTTATTGAAGGTAGAAGCTCCACAAAAACAATTGAAAAAATCAAAAAAGGTAAATAAATATGAATTCAATCATTCATCAAGAGTTTCTTGAACATATTAATACTGGTCAAAAGGCAATGGAAAGCATCTCTAAAGATATTGAAATTGCGATTGCGTCTATAACTTGTATTAATAGCCTTAAAAATAATGGAAAGATATTGATTTTAGGCAATGGTGGAAGTGCTGCTGATGCTCAACATATAGCCGCAGAACTGGTGGGTAGATACAAAACTGAAAGAAGAGGTCTAGCTGCTATTGCTTTAACTACTGATACATCAATAATTACCTCAATTAGCAATGATTATGGCTATGATAGTGTCTTTGAGCGTCAAATTCAGGCTTTAGCAAATGAAAGAGATGTTGTTATTGGAATTAGTACAGGCGGGACTAGTAAAAATGTAATCAATGCTCTAAGCTTTGCAAGTAAACTTGGTTGCAAAATTATTGGCTTGAGTGGAAAAGATGGAGGCGATATGAATAAAATATGCGATATAAATATTGTTGTCCCTTCTCAAGATACACCACGCATTCAAGAAATGCATATTTTTATTGGTCACACTATATGTCATTTGATTGATAAAGAATTCACAAATTAAAAGACTCAACTTCTTTTAGAACATCTTTTGCTTTAATCAATTTCATACAGTCATGATGTTTTAATGGACAAACTCTTTTCATGCACGGCTGACAATCTAGATTTTTTTTCAAAATAATACTTTTTTTACTGCTCCATTGAGAAGTTTCATTATCCTTAGTTGGGCCAAATATTGAAACTGTTGGAACCTTATAACAAGCCGCTATATGCATTGGACCACTATCACCAGTTATAAATAAATCAAAATTAGATATATGATAAATTAACTCAGAAATGTTAGTTTTACCTACAAGGTTTTGATAATTTTTGATTCCTTTTTTAATCAAAATTAGATATATGATAAATTAACTCAGAAATGTTAGTTTTACCTACAAGGTTTTGATAATTTTTGATTCCTTTTTTAACTAATATTCTCTCAATATCCATTGCAATCTCTTCTTCATTAGGTCCTCCCAAGATAAAAATATCAAATTGATTCGATAAATAAGTAGCTACTCCAGCAAATTCTTCGGGATACCAGCGTTTAGCATTACCATAAGATGCGCCAGGATTTATTCCAAGCCTAGGTTTCTTTTTTGTAACATCAATAGGCGCTTCTTTTAAATAAATGTCAGAATAGATAGTTAAAGAACCAATTGGTAAATCAATATTTAAAGATTTATTAATAAATCTATTATATTTTTCAACTTGGTGATAACTTTGAAAACTATTTTTTTTATATTTATACTTTAAATCACTTTTAATAAAAAATTTATAAAAATTCGAACGAATTGTATTTCTAAATGAAACATACATATCAAATTTTCCAAGTTTTCTTGTGAGTAAAAATAAAGGGAAATATTTTTTATCTAAAACATGTGCATCAGAAATCTTAGGATGGTTCTTAAAAATTTGAATAGAAATTGATGACCCAATTAAAATAATCTCAGATTGCCCATGAAAATTAATCAAATTTTCAATTGCTGGAGTTGCCATTACTGTATCTCCAAGCCAACTAGGAAGTTCAATTAAAATTCTCATTTAACCAACTTATAATGCTTTTTACTGAGCTCAACATCAAAAAAATTTTCAATTTTGAGCATTATTCTGTGTTTTTTCTGTTTTTTTGTTAATTGATAATTGGGGTCAGCTTTAAAAACTCCTATATTATCTGGAAGCCAGTCTTGAATTATTTTTGGGTGAGTTCCTTTGAATTCTTTAATAATTTTTGAATCTATTTGAGAATAATCGATATTTGTATGTCTATTTCCCCAATATTTTTGTACTTGCTGACTCTTGAGATTCATTTGATCCTCACTCCTGACCCAGCCATAATGAAAACAGGATACACCAGTATGTTTTGCTCTTGGGTATCTGCCTTTTTTATTACTATCTAAAACTAGCCAAAAAAGACCATCAGGCGCATATGACCTAATTGAAGTTTTAATTATTCTAGCTTCAGAGCGATACCACCCAGGAGAATCTAAATATGTATTTGCATTGCCATAAAAATGATTAAAATCAAATGCTAACGCTTCTACATTAGAATCCTCTAAATTATCTTGCATTGCACTTTTAATTTTAATTAGGTCTTTCTCATGATATATCTCATCACCCTCAATATAGAAAGCCCAGTCTCCTAAACAATTAAATTGTGAAATCATTTTTTGTTGACCATAAACATAACCTCGGTCCTGCATAGTTTGATTCCATTTTGAATGAATAATACGAATTTTAGGATTTGAAATAGACTTGATAAGCAACAATGTGTCATCATCACTTTCGCCTACATTAATAATAAATTCATCAACAATAGGTAAAACTGATTGAATTGACTGTATGAAGGGATAACCTAATATCTGTCCATTTTTAATAAATGTAAAGGCGCTAATTTTCATTTTTAAATCATTTTTGATAACTAAAGAATTCTAATTTCTTTTCTACTTAGATTGGAAATAAATTCTTTTTTACCTGCATTAAACATAAATAACCTAGAATCAATATTTTTATTCAAGCTGATTGAAAAACCTAAATCATTAAGGTAATTTAGTAATTCAAAATCTCTATTTCCATGAAGTTCTCCAGTTATCCAGGATGTTTTATTAAGAAATTCATCTTTAAAGCTAGTTAAAATGTCATACTCAGCGCCTTCAGTATCAATTTTAATTAAATCTATTGAAGTAACACCAGTCTCCTGAATAACTTCATTAACATTTTTTACTTCACACTCAGTATAAGGTTCGCTCATATTTCCCTCAACCTCAGAGTACAGTATAAGGTTCGCTCATATTTCCCTCAACCTCAGAGTATAGAGATACGCCACCATAATTTTCTTCATCATCACTTAGATAAAGTTTAAAACTTCCATTTTTAGCACCAAGTCCAAAATTAAAAACTTCTATATTATTAAATTGTGAGGTATTTTTTTTTAATATTTCAAAATTTTCTTTTAATGGCTCAAACGTATATATTTGAGCTTCAGGGAATAAACTCGCTAAATAAACAGAAGTTATTCCAATATTACCTCCAATATCAAAAATGACTTTAGGCTTAAGCTCTTCTGGAAAATAATACTCTCTCATATATTTTGATTTTAATAATATTTCATAAATTAAAATCATGTCACTTGAACTTGTTCTATAGTATATTTTTTTATTGTTCCATGCTAAAGAGTTTATGCGATGACTTTTATCATTAAGATCTTTAAGAAACCTAAAAGATTTTGATCTTATTAGATACTTTAATTTTCTGCTCATATTAATCAATCTCCTTTTTTAGTTTTACTCTATATCCCTCAATATAAAGCTCATCTATACTACAATCAATAAAATCAACAACAGCATCTTTTGGGGTTCTTACAACAGTTCTTCCATGTAAATTGAATGAAGTATTTAAACTAACCCCATAACCTGTAATATTTTTAAGTTCTTTTAAGTATCTATAGTAACTTGGGTTGTCTTTTTCTTCTACAAATTGAGGTCTAGCTGTTCCATCAACATGGACTGCACAAGGAAGGTCTTTAATGAACTCTTCCTTCATTCTAAATGCAATTGCCATATGCTTATGTGCAAAGCTATTTTTAAAAAGTCTTTCTCTTTCTTCTTCTAATATTGATGGACAAAATGGCTGGTAGTTTGGACGTCTTTTAACAGTAGAATTAATTCTTTGTCGAATATTTTCACGCCCAGGATCCGCCACAATAGAGCGATTACCTAAAGCTCTTGGGCCAAACTCCATCCTCCCATGAAAGAGTGAGCAAATCTTACCTTCCGCAACTGATTTTGCAGCTTCCTCAGGCCAGTTTTTTTCAACATCTTCAAAGCTTATATTATCAAACTCTTGAAGAGCTAGCTTCACTTGGTCACGAGTATAAGAGTCTCCAAAATAGGGCATTTGAAAATCCCTCAACCAACTTACATCTTGATCAAAATCAATTGCAGCTTGTATTGCACTTCCAATTGCTAATCCATCATCTCCCATGGGAGGGAGTACGTAAATATTCTTAAAATTCGTTCTCTCATAAATATTAAGGCTCATAATAATATTTGCAGCTACACCTCCTGATAGGCATAGATTACTTGTTGGATATTTTTCATACGCATAATTTAAGTAAGTAATAATAGTATCTTCTAGATAATTTTGAACTGTAGCACAAAAGCTCTCATTACCTATTCTTTTTCTTTGTTCTTTTAGCCAATCGATATTATGGAAAGGTTTAATCTTATGGATATCAAAATTAATACTTAAACTATTTTTATCTATAGGGGTTGCTAGTATTAACTGTTGTAATAAATCTTTATCAGCACTGCCAAATGCTGCTAATGCCTCAACTTTACCTTCGTCACTATTAGGGCGAAGATCCATCGCTCTAGTGAAATTCTCATAAACACGGCCTATTGATAAATAATCACCATCACCAATAAAGTCAGCACTTGATTGGCCAATTAAGTTGTAATCTTTCAACCCATTAAAAACATACAATTTACTGAAAAAACCATCGCCCTGGCCATCAATTGTCAAGGCAAGTGCCATTTCTCCATTAAAGGGTGAAAGGTAATAAGAGGGTGTTGCATGGCACAAATGATGCTCAAAAAATAATATTTTTTTGGGTTTCAAATCAAATTTATTGAAATTTTTGAGGATATAGCTTGTAAACGCCTTTCTATTTCCATTAGGCGTCTCTTTTACTAGCGCTCTATTAAATTTAGCTGAATAATATGCTCTTACTGCTGAAAAATTGCTAAAAATCGACTTAAAAATTAATTTATTTTTTTTGAGCTTAGATATGTTCATATCTTTAATATAAGTTGGCTTAATTATCAGCCTGAGTGCCTTTTCAATATCCTTGTTAAATGTCATTTTTTCTCTTAATTCACCATCATTTGCAAAATCACTATATGAGTGAGCAACATAATCAATATGACCAAAATTATAATTTTCTAATATGGGAGTTATATCAATCTGATCATGCTTTATTCTCGTAACTCTCTCAGTACTTATTGCAAAAATAGTTTTCTTACTTGTATCTATCAAACAAACAGCACTATCGTGTCCACAGTATTTAGTTCCTAAAATTTTCATGCTGATTTTTCCATTAAAATTAGATTTGTATAGTTAATAACTTTTTTTACATCATAACCAACTAAACTATTTTTTTCAGTAGAAAAAACAGTCCTACTGAGGTATGAAGTTGGAGAAAATAATTGATAACTATTTTGATTATTTTCATGTATTGAAACAATTGGTATATTAAAAGCAGAGGCAATATGAGAAATTGAAGTGTCAGGAGTAATAATAATATCCAATTTTTTAATTAATGCTGCAACATCTAATATTTTACTAGTTTTATAACTTGGACAAACAAAACTAAGGTCCATCTTTTTGACCAACTCATTAATTCTCTCTATTTTTTCTGGAGATGTAATAATAATAATTTGAATATTTTTATGGGTTTTTTTAAGTCCCTTACAAATATTTTCTAACTCGATATCTTGAATTTTTTTTCCTTTAACAGCACCTTCCATATTTATTCCTACTTTAAATTTGCTTTCATATTTCTTTAAGAAGATATTAGCAACCTCCTCTTGATCATTGGATGGACCTACTTTAAATTTGCTTTCATATTTCTTTAAGAAGATATTAGCAACCTCCTCTTGATCATTGGATGGAAATAAATCATAGCTATTATTGGTTGGCTTTATGCCAAATGGATGAAGAGTTGACAACCAAATATTTCTAAAGTGCGTATTAGTTACTTTCTCAGTATAAAAATCATACATAGATAACTCATCACCAGTAACACCATAACGCCCATCCTTTCTTACAGAAATTATTTTCTTTGGATTAATAATCCTCAACCTAACAATTGCATGCGGAACAACTGAATGATCAAGCTCAATACACACATCAAGCTTTTGACGTCTTAATTTAAATAATGAAGTCAGATTTTTAAAAATGTTATTTTTATTATTGATAATAACTTCGTCAACATACGGATTGTTTTGAAGCACATTTTTATTGACATCACTCGCTAAAACTATAATTTTTATACTTGGAAATGATCTCTTTAGCTCCCTAAAAACTGGCGTTGTGATTACCATGTCTCCAATCCGATCATAACGCAGAAACAAAACACTTTTGGCATCTACAAGTTTGAAATCAATAGAGGATTTATTTGTTAATCTTCTTAAAAGGTAAGCTTTTAAATTGATGCTAAATGACATTTATAGGAACTTACTAATGCCATTCTCACACCAGTCAAGTTTACTATTGATGGTATTTTGAAGGATTGCATCATTCTTAGTTAAAAGAGCTCGTGAAGATTTTTCATGCCAAAGATGAAATTGAATTGAATTAAAATGAATATTTTTACGATTAATTCCATAATTAATTAATCTTACGGCAAACTCAGTATCTTCCTTACCCCAACCTACCAAGTCATTGTTAAAGCCATTAATTCCAATATAATCTTTCTTATGAAAAGACATATTACATGATTTTATTCCTTCAATATAATTCCTCTTCTTTAAAAAAAATCTGGCAAAAAAAACTGAATATATTGCATTTTTCCTGTTACTTAAACCCAAAGAAAAGAAAGAAAGAAAATACAGACCAGTTTTGAGTATTTTGTTTGTTATTTTTTTATCTAAAAAAACTCTAGAACCTTGAATAAAATAACCTGGCTCTGCGTGAAATAAATGATCCTCAATAAATTTATGATGCAATATCATATCCCCATCAATCATGATAATATATTCACAAGTTGATTTTGCAATTGCTTTATTTCTTGATTCAGCAGCTCTAAAATCTTGATCTTGCTGCCAAGAATGAATTAACAAAAAAGGTGCAGATTTATTAAATTCACTAATACAGTTTTTTGTTGCATCCATACTCCCATCATCTGCTATAACAACTTCATCTGGAAGCTGAGTCTGAAGCAGAACACTTTCCAGAACTCGTAATAAAGCATCTGGACGATTATAAGTAGTAATGATTAAACTTACACTCATTTAGTTGTTTTTTATACAGAATAATTAGGTAACATTTAACCACATAAATTTAGATTTGAGCACATAGCCATTAAGATATCAGCCTACATTATTGCTTATAATGAAGTAGAAAAAATACGTGATTGTATTAATAGCGTCTTATGGACTGATGAAATTATTCTATTAGACTCAAATAGTAATGATGGAACTACTGAAATTGCTGAAGAACTAGGTGTAAAAGTAATTCATATTCCGTTTGATGGTTTTGGTAAGCTCAGAAATGAAGCTATTTCCCATTGCTCGGGTGAGTGGATCTTTAGCTTAGATTCAGATGAAAGGTGCACAATTGAGGTAAGAGATGAAATTTTGACTCTTATTGATGATGCTGATTATGATATTTATAAAGTTCCTAGAAAAAATTTTTTTATGGGTAGATGGATTAAATATTCTGGTTGGTATCCAAATTTTAGACAGCCGCAGTTGTTTCGAAATGGAAAGATGACATACTCCCTTGAGCCTGTCCATGAAGGCTTCATTAGCCATAGCTCTAAAAAAATAGGCCTAATCAAAAGCCATATATGGCAATTTCCATTTAAAAATATAGAGGAAGTTCTTCATAAAGCTAACCGCTACTCAAGCTTAGGAGTTTCAAAACTTGAAGATAAAAATAAAAAGGGTGGCCTTCTAAGGGCTTTTCTTCATGGATTATGGTCTTTTATCAAACATTATATATTTAAATTAGGTTTTTTAGATGGTGGTGCTGGGCTAGTAATCGCTTTTGGTAATTTTGAAGGCACCTTCTACAGGTATGTGAAGCTAACTGAAAAACAATCTAATTGGAAACCACCAGCCGTAAGTCCAATTAAAAAAAATAATTTATGATTACACCAGTCATTTTATCTGGAGGCAGTGGTACAAGATTATGGCCACTCTCTAGAAAACATAGACCCAAGCAATTTATAAACTTAATTGGTGATAACTCTCCATTTCAAAATACAATTTTAAGATTGCCTAACGAAGCTATGCGTCCTTTAATTATTTGTAATGAGGATCATCGTTTTTTAGCTGCTGAACAGCTTCGAAGTTATGCGACCTTTAATTATTTGTAATGAGGATCATCGTTTTTTAGCTGCTGAACAGCTTCGTCAAATCAATATTAGTCCAGAAGGGATTCTTTTAGAGCCTATTGGAAGAAATACTGCACCTGCAATAACTCTTGCTGCACTAAGACTTTTAAAGAACAATAAAGATTCAATATTATTGGTTTTACCCGCTGATCATATTATTAAAGATTTAGCTGCCTTTCATAAGTCAATTGAGCTTGCAAAAACTCTTGCTGAAAAAAATAATCTAGTTACTTTTGGAATAATGCCTAATAAGGCTGAGACTGGGTATGGGTATATTAAGTTCAATAATGTTAGTAAATCTAATTATTTCAACATTGAATCATTTATAGAAAAGCCTAATCAACAAGATGCTGAAAAACTCTTTCGTGCGAAAAACTATCTTTGGAATAGTGGTATGTTTATGTTTAAAGCCTCAGTTTATCTTGAGGAGTTAGCTAAATATGAACCTGAAATACTTTCCATATGTAAAAAATCCTTGGTTGAAGAAAATAAAGATATAGATTTTATTAGAATTAATAATAAAGTTTTTTTGAATTGTCCAGAAATCTCAATAGACTATGCAATTATGGAGCACACACTTAAAGGTTTAGTTGTTCCATTAGATGCTGGATGGAGTGATATTGGCTCATGGGAATCACTTATGAACGCTAAAACTAAAGATATATATGGTAATGTTATTGAAGGTGATGTAATTCTAGATAATGTTAAAAATACATATGTATTCAGCTCAGATCGATTAATTTCTGCAACAGGAATTTCAGACTTAATTGTTGTTGATACGCAAGATGCACTTTTAATTTCAAGTAAAAAAGATTCAAGAAATATAAAAAATATTATTAATAAATTGAAAGAAAATTCCAGGCCTGAAGTGGAATATCATCGAAAAATTTATAGGCCATGGGGTTACTATGACTGTATTGATATTGGAATTGGATTCCAAGTAAAAAGGATAACAGTCAAT
>Ga0209816_1002065_pt1 | contig 14500 bp, 16 predicted proteins | sample CoawatmetaG01DNA_FD_187509 | JGI IMG/M metagenome (GOLD analysis project Ga0209816, IMG submission 187509) | Marine microbial communities from the West Antarctic Peninsula - Coastal water metaG017-DNA (SPAdes) (version 2) | ecosystem: Environmental > Aquatic > Marine > Coastal ... | reverse complement strand
GAAGTATGCATAATACGATCTACGAATAGGGCACCTGACTCTTTATCCATCTCATACTTAACGGGCTCTTTGCCCAGCGGGACCTCGATGATTACATTAATGTCCCATGGGGGCGCGGTGCCAATTTGTATTTTTCTTATATCCATATCATTTCCTGAGAGTTCTTAGGTTAAGAAGTGCATCTCAGGTATCTGTAGAATAAAATAACTCCTGGGCAGGCAGCTTCAGAAAGGATTTACTTGGGCTTACTGTTCTCTAATATATATTTAGCTAGCCGCTCCCCTGATTCACCCTTAATATTTGGGAAGGCAGGCATAGACATACTACCAGATTGGATTTGTTTTAGAATGGCCTCTTTACTTGCTTTATTTGAGCTGAGTCGTATAACAGCATCAACTTCAGGCTTATGGCATTTAGTGCAGTTAAGATTGAATATTTCTTCCCCACTAATCGTACTTGATGGAGTGTAGGTATCAGTTTTTGAACAGCCAGCTAAAGTAATAAGTGCACAACTCACTAAGATTACAGATATTTTTTTCATTTTCTATAGGCCAGTTTATATTATCCGAGAATTGAGAATTGGTTTTTTTGTCAAACTTTGAGGATAAGGTGATGTATCCATAGCTTATAATATTAACATTAATTGTTGTTTAGTTCTGTAGGGATTCATACGGGTTATGTTAAGCTTTTTGAATATTTAACAAGGAGAAGCTGGGGACGGGAGGTCATGGTAAAATTGCCTAATGAAAGCAATAAATACAGAACTGCTCATTAGTCTTATTGCTTAACAAACATAATGGAATTTTTCATAAGTACCCTCATTATAAGGACCGATAAAAAAACCTTAGTCAGGAATTAGCATACTAGAATTCATATGGACCATTATGCTGACTTCTATTTTTAGAACTTGTAAGATAATTATCTTAATTATGTTACAGTTTTCTTTCTTTTTATTAAAATGTAAAAATACATTATGGATATGTACGAATCTGAGCATACTAAATTTATGCGGGAGCTCTTCAATAAAAGACCAGAATTAGCTGAGAAACAGAAAGAAGCGCGCGCTATTTGGTGGGATAAGAAGCTTGATAAAGAGGAGCGCAAACGTTTCAAAGATTCAAGTATTTCGCAGAAATCTTATGTCTATTTTGGGCAGAAATAATCAAACATAAAATTTCGTGAGAAATGGAATAAAGATATCTTGTATACTTATTTAAAATTTACAACGCCTTTTTAGGCGGGTCACTGTTCTGAATTAATTCTAGTTTCATTTCCTGATATTTAATAAGTTGTTCCTTGTTCTAATTTTGGCGGGAGCTGATAGTAACGCGCTAACATAGGCCTACACACGATCGATGGTTAAGCCATTATTTGGTATTTCGTAACAAATTTCTACGAATAATTTGCCAAAAGACAAAGTAATGGAAGTATTGTTTTTTAGAGCATTGCATAGGAATAGTAAAGATGGGCCGGCGCTTGACTAAAAAATTAAAACAGCGGAATAATTATGGATAATCTTGATAAAGTGAGAGATATTTTATCTGATGCGCTCGGGTTAGGTGAGCGAAAATATTCTATAACGGCTGAATCAAATTTACTCGGAAGTATTCCTGAATTAGACTCGATGGGAGTTGTTAGTGTGATTACTGCGTTAGCAGAGCATTTTGACATCACGATTAACGACGATGAAATTAGTGCTAAGACCTTCGAGACCTTGGGTAGTCTTGCTTCCTTTGTTGAGCAGAAGTTAGCAAAATAAAAAGGTTTGTTAGAAATTGTTCTGACGAACCATTTGTCTTTATCATGACCCCTATCCTTTCAGTTGCAAGCCCCTCGCCCTATTCCTACTTCTAATCTTGGCTTCTCTACAGCCTGTTGGTAAGAACTAAAATTTAGCTTCTAGTAGTCTGTATGTGTATTGTGTCCATATAAAAAAACGGCTTCAACCATATGGCTGAAGCCGTTTTTATAAAGCAAAGGTCTTTACTTATTTTTTAGATATAGGACCTGGTGCTTTGGTTTGTTCCATTACTTCGTTGTCCCATTCACCTTCAACCATCATATGAGCAGCTGCACCTAGCAGAACTGCCTCAATCAGGTTGTGACTGAGATAAACGTATAGGCCTGGTTGCACAAACTGGTATCCGGCTGCACTAGCAGATCCACCTGGAACGAACCAAGTTTCATAGTTAGTGGTAGGAGTATCAGCGAATGAACCACCTTGCCATACTAAGTCAGCATGACCACCGATCAAATGCGGACGGGAATCACGATTAGCTTGAGAATGAATGAAAAGAACTTTTTCGCCCACTTTGCCTTTGAGTGCATTATCACCCGTTAGCGCGCCTGCGGTGCCGTTGAAGACAACATGGCTTGGAACGAGTCCCTTTGATACTTCTAGCATGTCGGCCATACCTTCGAGTGGCTGTGCATATTCTTTGTACTTTCCATCTTTATCTTTAGGAAGATATAGATCCTGTTCACCTATGTAATAGGCACGGTCATAATGCCAAGGCTTGCCTTTAGCATCTGTCAGTCCTTTACGAGGAAGGATCATGATAGCGCCGTTCATTCCAGAAATGGTATGGAAAGGAATCATGGTTCCGCCTGGAGCACAATGGTAGACAAATACGCCTGCTTTCATTGCTTTCCAAGTTAGAACAACTTCTTCACCAGGAGCTACTTTATCTTTCATTGCGCCACCTAATGCACCGGTTGCAGCATGGAAATCTAGGTTATGTGACATTGTGTTGCTTTTTGGATTAACTAGAGTCATTTCAACCCAGTCGCCTTCATGTGCAACAATCATAGGAGCAGGTACTGAACCATTGAATGTTAATGCCCAATAGCTTGCATTGGCATCAGCTTTCATTAGTTTTTCTTCTACTACTAAACGAATAGCAACAACCTTAGGCTTGCCTTTAGCTACCTGATTATGCTTAGGTAGAAATGGAGGAGCAACTAAGTCTTGTACTACGCGAGGAGTTCCTGCAGGGGCATTAGCCATAACCTGAGTCGCTCCAAAGCACAGAAGACTCACGCCTACAAGTGATTTAAGTAATGTTTTGTTCATGTTTTCTCCAAAAAATAGTCTGTTAAATGTATCTAGATACTGCAACTAATAAGCCTCGACAGATTCTGAGGGGCTTGTTCTAACTTTACTAAAATAGAACTGGCTACTGAAGCAAAATCGGTTTTTAAATTAAAAGAAGCAACGCGTAATATACATAATCATATAAAGTTTGTCTAGAAAAAAAGCGACGCTTTGTCGCACCAGTCTTAAGCATACAAAATTTATCGAAAAAATGTGACAAATTGTCGCAACCATGCAGCTTTAATTATGAGACGTGGATATTCATATTAAGTTTCATAGTATCTTAAATATTTCTCTGTTCCAGCCCCGGTTCCAGTACACGTTGTGACCATCCCGTATCTTTCTCTTATGCCGTAGTAAGCCTATTGTGTCGTCGTAAAATAGGTAGTATATTGTTGTTTTTAAAAGGTTTTTGTGGATATCTTCGACATTAGTGTTTCGGTTCGTTCTGTTTGATTCGGTTTTTATATTATTCCTGCGGCACTATCCGAGGCCTGCTTTTTTCATCTACCGCTACATAAGTTAGTAGGGCCTCGGTTACCTTAATACATATCTCTTTATTTCCTTCGCGAGGTCCCCGTTGTGCATACACGGCAACATCTACTGTAATTGAAGTGCGCCCTATTTTAGTAATCTCAGTATAGAAACTGACAAGGTCACCAATAAATACAGGATGTTTAAATACAAAATTATTTACTGCAACTGTGGCTACCCGCCCACCTGTACGGCGGATTGCTAAAATACTACCGGCTATGTCAACCTGTGACATTATCCAGCCCCCGAACACATCCCCCGCATGATTAGTGTCCGTTGGCATGGGAACTATCCTCAGCGTTGGATCACAGTCTTTTGGTAATGAAGTATAAATTTCTTTGTTATTATCCATTTTAGCTATACCTTATTGTTTTTAGTCGGGCAGTAGTAAGCTATATTCTAGTGTCCTTCATAGAGCTTATTTACGGCGGTTTGATAATGATCTAATACCTTTGTCCGTTTAAGTTTCAGGGTGGGGGTTAGCATACCATTCTCAACGGTCCACGGTTCCAGCGCCAATGCTACACGGCGTATTTTGGCATAGCCTGGGAACTCATATATCTGTTGTGTAATTCGCTCTAGAAGAATTTTTTTTATTTTTTTGTTATGTTCCGAGTGGTCTGCTTTTAGATCAAGGTTATGCTGAAGCGATATTTTCCCCCAGCAGTCAGGATCTATAACCACCAACACACTAAGATACGGGCGCCCCTCACCTATTAACATTACTTGTTCAAATAACCGGTCACGTAAAATTGCTGCTTCCATATCAGCCGGCGGAATTTTTTCACCAGTTGACATGACAATAATTTCTTTCAACCGTCCGGTTATCGTTATTATTCCGCCGTCGATACGGGCCATATCACCTGAGTTGAGCCACCCGTCCGAGGCTAGAATTGCTGCAGTAGCATCAGGATTATTCCAGTAACCCAGCATAACGTTTGGGCCATGAATCAGGAGGCTATTATTTTCATCGAGTTTTACTGCTACACCAGGAATAACACGACCTACGCTTGACGGCACATTATTATCTATACTATTAACGCAGGCTACCGGGCTACATTCAGTCATGCCATAACCTTGTAGGAGTGGTAACCCTAGACCAATAAACATACGTGAAACTTCAATTGACAACGGAGCACCCCCTCCCATGGCAAGTCGTAGTCGGCCGCCCAGTTTGCCCATTACTTCTTTTGCCACCAGTAAATTTAGAAGAGGCCATAGCAGGTGAGATATTTTCTTAGGCCCTCTCTGCTGCTGAAATTCAAAGCGACTGTACCCCACCTCAACAGCATAATTAAAGATAAGGCGACTGAGTGCAGATTTCTTTTCTAGCTTGGCATGAATTGCAGCATAAACCCGCTCATAAATTCGTGGGACCGAAATAAGAACTGAGGGGCGAACACTTATCAGGTCTTCTTGTAATTGTTGTATTGAGCGCGCATAAGCAACTGTAGCCCCAGTCATTACAGGAAGGTAGTAACCTACTGTGCGTTCAAATGCGTGAGAAAGTGGTAGAAAAGAGAGAAAAAGATCATCCTGCGAGACCGATACAATTTGTAAGCAGCTATTTGCATTAGTTAGCAGATTGTGATGGCTGAGCATTACCCCCTTAGGCCGACCTGAAGTCCCGGAGGTGTACATAATCGTAGCAAGATCATTTGGTTTATGATTCGCGTGCTGTACTTCTCCAGCCTCTTCCGGCAGCCAGTCACAAAGTGCGCTCAAATCAACACTCATTGCATCTTTGGTAAGGTCTTCAAATGGATTAATCGTTATGACTCTAAATAGATCACCCATTTGGGCATGTAATTTTTTTAGTGGCTGCCACTGTTTCTGGTCTTCAAGTAGTAACAATCTGGCACCAGAGTTTCCTAAAATATATGCTGCATTCTCAGCTCGATCATCTGTATAAAGAGGCACAACCACAAGCCCTAAACCCAGCGCGGCTTGGTCAAATATCACCCATTCCGGACAATTTTTTGACATTATTGCTACACGGTCACCGGTTACTAAACCCTCTTTAGTCAAAGCAATCTGCCATCGTGCAATCTCTCTATCTACCTGTTCCCAAGTATGGTCATGCCAGTTTCCGGCAACCTGATCATAACTACGATAGGCTATCATCTGGGGTGAGCGCCGCACCCGTTCACTGAATAAACCATCTAGTGTTTTTGCTATTTCTGTTGGAATTATATTTTCCATGTTTATTTGATTGGTCTGTATATTTAATCCGAACTGGATTTGTATTTTTTATCTTCAAATCCATTTTCTTGTAAGAAATCTAAAATCAGTTTCGGTAAATTTTCTGCAAAACAATTGAATTCTTTAGATTTTTGCATTGATCGGAGCCAGGTAAGCTGTCTTTTTGCTAGCTGGCGCGTGGCAGCAAGGCCCATCTCGCGCAATTCGGTCAGGCTAATTTTATTGTCTAGATACATACATGTCTGTCGATAGCCGACACATCGCATTGAAGTAGCGTCAGTATCGAGACTAAATTTATTCCGTACAGCACGAACTTCATCGATTAGCCCTAGTTCTAGCATTTTCTCGAAACGGAGGGCAATATGTTTATGAAGGGTGATACGGTCATCAGGGATCAGGGCAAGACTATTTACATGATAAGGAAGATACACATGCTTTGGTTTTTTCAGCAACTCTGACATAGGCTCATCAGTAAGGTAATATACTTCCAATGCACGTTGAATACGTTGACTATCAGTGGGTTTGATACGCGCTGCGATGACTGGGTCAAATTGTTGCAATTCTTTATGCATCGCCAGCCAACCAATGTTTTTTGCCTTATTGTCAATTTCCATACGCACGCCGTTGTCAGCCGGCGGAAGCTCAGACATGCCCTCCAGTAATGCCCGGAAATAAAGCATGGTGCCACCAACTAGCAGCGGAATCCTCCCCCGCCCGGCAATTTCTCTCATCGCAATTAAAGCGTCTTTTCTGAACTGTGCTGCAGAATAACGCTCATATGGTTCAATCAGATTGATAAGGTGATGCGGTATTGATGCCATTGTTTCTGCACTTGGTTTGGCGGTTCCAATATCCATATGCCGGTATACCTGAGCGGAATCCACGCTAATTATTTCTACAGATAGATGTCTGGCAATTTCTAATGCAATATTGCTTTTGCCGCTTGCAGTGGGGCCCATCAAAAAAATAGCGGGCGGGTAGTCCAAGGCGCTCTTATCTTTTTGTGCTGATGCAGAATTTCTTTTGGATAATGAAGCAGTCAATTTCACATTTATTACAGAAATCTATTTTTAAATAAAGATTTAAGTTCGGCAAACGGATTATAAACACACAGTAGCTCACAATTTCTGCCATCAGAAGGACTGTATTTTGCGATTATGATTCCTGTGGCGCGCTATAAAAGAATGAATATTTATACGGGTAAGTTCACGTGTGAGGTGCCCGCAGTTAAGAAATAATTTTATCCGTCCTGTTGCTGCCTGATAAAGCTCTTTTAGATAACATAGGGCAAGAATAAATAAAGATTTTCCCTGCAAAGCTTTGTACGCCAGAAATTGCGATTAAACGCTATATTCAATTACATGGCAAGTGGCGGTCATTTCAGTTAAAATTCAGGCCAACCTAATTACTTGTGTTGTATAACTTATATAACTAATTTACATCAAATTCTATGATCCTCATCCTGACGCCGGACGCTTGCGCGACCAAACCTGATTACAAGCAGTTAATGGAGCATCTTGCCGGTCTTCCCGGTATTTCTACCCGCGTGCATGCTGAAGCCGGTGTTGAACAGACGCTAACAGAAGTATATTTGATTGGCGACACCAAATCTTTACCTTTAGAAGACATGCAAAGTTTGCCTTGTGTGGACAGGGTAGTGCGGATCTCAGAGGAATATCTTGTTCTCGGGCGGCACAAGAATGATGATCGTCCTACTCACTTTGATTATAACGGAGTACGTTTTGGGCAAGATACATTAAACATATTTGCAGGATTATGCGCAGTTGATACGCCAGAACATGTGGAATTAATGATGAAAGCTTTGAGGGATAACGGTTTAAACTGTACCCGAATGGGCGCCTACAAGCCTCGTACCAGTCCATATTCTTTTCAGGGTCACGGCAAGACCTGTCTGCCATATGTATTTGATTTGGCAGGAAAATATGGAATAAAAGTTATTGCTATGGAAGTCACACATGAATCCCATGTCGACGAAATCCGTGAAGCACTGGCGCAGGCCGGTAACCCTACGGGAGTAATGTTACAGATTGGCACTCGAAACACACAGAATTTTGAATTATTGAAAATTGTTGGACGTCAGCAGGACTTTCCGGTACTTATCAAACGTGGTTTTGGCATCACGTTAGATGAGTCACTAAATGCTGCAGAATACCTGGCGTCTGAGGGAAACAGTAGGGTGGTGTTTGGTCTGCGGGGGATGAAGACCAACGGTGCTGATCCTCATCGTAATTTTGTAGATTTTGCCCATGTGCCTGTAGTGAAGCGTCTAACACGTATGCCAGTTTGTATTGATCCCTCGCATTCGGTCGGTGCTCGCACATGTTCTCCAGAAGGGATACTGGATATTATGCAGGCTACTGCTCAGGGCGTAATTGCCGGTGCAAATATGATTCTAGTGGACTTTCACCCGGCACCAAGTAAAGCCTTGGTGGATGGACCACAAGCACTGAAAATGAATGAGTTGTCACATTTTTTGGAAGACATTTCCATTGCCCGTGAAGCTTATCTACAGCGTACAGCCTTAGCTGAGAGATACCCGGATGAATAAGTATTCGCTATGACGAGAGAATATTTGCAGCGAAACCGCTGAGTAGCTTGTCAGAAAAAATCTGTTTCCATTTGTCTAAAATGTAAAGTGTTCTAAGCGGGGAATAATTTTTTGGCAGATGACATTGTTGTTATAGGCGGAGGGGTAATCGGGCTTACCGTAGCGAATGAGCTTTTGCGGCTGGGTGCGAAAGTACGGATCCTAGAACGAAATTACTGCGGAAAAGAGTCTTCTTGGGCAGGCGGCGGCATACTTTCACCTTTGTTGCCATGGGATTATCCGGACCCAGTGACAGAATTAACACAATTTAGCAACCGATTATTACCGGGATTAGCTGAAACTCTCCGACAAGAAACAGGGGTTGATCCAGAATACCGAGCTTGTGGCATGCTTGCTCTTCCTGATATGAATAATAAGGAAGGCGCTAAATTTATCGGAGCTAAGAATTGGTGTGCACGCAACACTTTCCCTCTGAAGGAAGTGTATCCGAATGAAGCTTTTCCAAAGCTCACATTTGGCGAATTTGCAGATAAATCAGCATTATGGCTCCCCTCAGTTGCACAAGTGCGTAGCCCCAGATTATTACAGGCGCTAAAAATCTCAGTAGAATTATCTGGCGGTTCTATCATAGAGCATACTAAGGTTACAGGTTGGCGGATGGGCCAAGGTCGGGTCGAGTCCGTTATTACCGACGGGGGGGAATACTCTGGCACGGATTATATTGTTGCAGCTGGAGCGTGGAGTCGTGAAATACTTGATAAATATGCTTTAAAAATTAACATTTATCCCGTGCGGGGACAGATGCTGCTTTTTAAAGTAGAGACTGGTTTGCTTGATGCAGTTGTATTGCAGAATGGGTTTTACCTGATCCCGCGTCAAGACGGATATATACTTGCAGGGAGCACTGTAGAGGATTCCGGGTTTGATAAAAATATTACTACAGATGCGCGTAAGCAATTACTTGAAAAGGCCCATAATTTTTTACCCGAACTGACTGAAAGAACCCTAGTCGGGCACTGGGCAGGGCTTCGTCCCGGGTCTCCTGAGAATATACCGGTTATTAGCCGTCACCCTGCTTTTGATAATCTTTATTTAAATAGCGGCCATCACCGCTATGGTGTAACTATGGCACTCGGGAGTGCGCATCTTTTATCAAATATGATCATGAAAAATCCTCAGCCATTTGATGTTGCACCCTATAAATGGCACTTATAAGTACTAGGAAATATTATTTCTGATCTTCCCTGCTTTATCCACAGAGAACAGGGTGGTAATATTAACGTACTCTAACAAAAAATATAGACGTCATGGCAGGGCACAGTAAGTGGGCAAACATCAAGCACAAGAAGGCAGCAACAGATGCCAAACGCGGTAAGATTTTTACTCGGGCAATTAAAGAAATAACAGTTGCTGCACGACTGGGTGGTGGTGAAATAGCAAGTAATCCGAGATTACGTTTAGCGGTTGACAAGGCCTATGATCAAAACATGCCTAAGGATAATGTAGAGCGCGCAATTAAACGTGGTAGTGGCGATCTGGAAGGTGTAAATTACGAAGAAATTCGTTATGAAGGTTATGGCATTGCAGGTGCAGCTGTAGTCGTAGATTGTATGACAGACAATCGCGTGCGAACTGTTGCAGACGTACGACACGCTTTTACTAAACATAGCGGCAACCTGGGTGCTGATGGGTCGGTTCTGTTTTTATTTAAACATTGCGGTCAGCTCTTTTTTGCTCCGGGTACTAACGAAGACAAACTAATGGAAGCTGCTTTAGAAGCGGGCGCCGAGGATGTAATCAATAACGATGACGGTAGTATTGAGGTTATTACCCCGCCGTATGAATTTATAACTATTAAAGCTGCTTTGGAGAAAACTGGTTTCAAATCAGAGTTAGCTGCGGTGACCATGAAGTCAAGCAATGAGATTATATTAACAGGTGAAAATGCAGTAAAAATGCAAAAGTTATTGGATGCCCTTGAAAGTATAGATGATGTTCAGGAAGTTTTTACCTCAGCAGTAATTGATAGTTAATTTATTATCTGACAGGTGACATATTCGCATTCTAGGTATTGACCCAGGCTTGCGCATAACTGGTTTTGGGGTCATCGATAAAACTGGCAATAAATTAACTTATGTCAGCAGTGGTCGCATCAAAACTTTAGATGCCGAGCTGCCATTACGTCTAAAATCAATCATGGATAACCTCAATGAAGTTATCGCGCAATATCATCCCGATCAGGTTGCAGTGGAGCAGGTATTCGTTAACATTAATCCAAAGTCAACGTTGATGCTTGGGCAGGCGCGAGGTGCGGCAATTTGTGCGGCTGGATTAAACGATCTTTTTGTTGCTGAATACACTGCACTGCAAATCAAACAGGCAGTTGTCGGTAACGGTCATGCAAAGAAAGAGCAGGTTCAGGAAATGGTGAAGCGTTTATTAGGCCTTTCTTCTAAGCCAGGTTCGGATGCGGCGGATGCGCTTGCTTGTGCTATTTGTCATGCTCATGGTGGCTCAGGCTTAGGCAAGACATCAACAGAAGGATACAGTATGAAACGCGGAAGACTGGCATGATCGGGAGATTAACGGGCTTGTTGTTAGAAAAGCAGCCGCCTTTAGTGCTGCTTGACGTGCAGGGCGTGGGATATGAAGTAAATGTTCCGATGAGTACATTTTATACCCTGCCAGATACTGGAGAGAGAATTATTCTTCATACTTATCTTGTAGTGCGGGAAGATGTACATTTGTTGTTCGGCTTTGCAACTGACACTGAGCGACAGGCTTTTCGTCAACTCGTAAAAATTTCCGGTGTGGGAGCAAGAACTGCATTAGCAGTTTTGTCAGGTTTAAGCGTCTCTGATTTATACCAGGCGGTGGTAGATCAGGATAGCAGACAAATCATTCAGGTTCCGGGAATTGGCAAAAAAACTGCTGAGCGCTTACTGTTGGAATTGCGGGACAAACTTAGTTCTGACATGATTGGTACTGATGGTCATGCATCCTCTTCAAAAGTAAATAATGACGTGCTCAATGCTTTGTTATCATTGGGTTATAATGAGCGAGAGGCTAGTTGGGCAATTAAAAAACTGTCTTTAGATGTTACCGTATCCGAAGGGATACGAGAGGCTCTTAAATTTCTTTCAAAGGAAAGATAGCGTGAATATTCACCCTATACAGTTGAATGATTGAAACTGAGAGATTAATAGCTGCAGCTCCCGTTTCCTCTGAAGAAGAGGTCGTAGAGTTAGCTCTGCGTCCAAAGCGCCTAGATGAATATGTTGGTCAGGAAAAGATACGCGGACAGTTGGAGATATTTATTGAGGCTGCAAGGAATCGGAAGGAAGCGCTTGATCATGTGCTGTTGTATGGTCCTCCTGGATTAGGCAAGACTACACTTGCTCATATAATTGCAAGAGAAATGGGGGTAAGTTTGCGCCATACGTCTGGTCCTGTACTGGAGCGCCCTGGTGATTTGGCGGCACTTTTGACTAACCTTGAGCCCAACGACGTACTATTTATTGATGAAATACACCGCCTTTCTCCGGTGGTAGAAGAGATTCTTTATCCGGCGCTTGAGGATTATCAACTTGATATCATGATTGGTGAAGGTCCTGCGGCACGCTCAGTTAAGCTTGATTTGCCTCCTTTTACTTTAGTGGGAGCCACTACCCGTGCCGGTATGCTGACTAATCCTCTACGTGATCGCTTTGGTATCGTTTCACGGCTGGAATTCTACTCTTCTGATGAACTTACCAGGATCGTGACTCGTTCAGCCCGGGTGATGAACGTAGAGATCTCTCCTGATGGCGCAACAGAAATTGCTATTCGCTCACGCGGAACGCCGCGGATTGTTAATAGACTCTTACGCAGGGTACGGGATTTTGCTGAAGTCAAAGCAGAAGGGGCTATCAGCCAGGCTGTGGCAGATTCTGCGCTGACGATGCTGGATGTAGACAGCATTGGTCTTGATGTGATGGATAGAAAGTTACTTTTATCAGTAATAGAAAAATTTGATGGTGGCCCCGTCGGAGTTGATAATCTTGCAGCGGCCATTAGTGAGGAGCGGGATACTATAGAAGATGTACTAGAACCATACCTGATACAGCAGGGATTCCTGAAACGTACGCCACGCGGACGTATGGCCACGAGCATTGCTTACCAACATTTTGGAATACCATTGCAAAATGGGTTGAGCGGCGATATGAGTGAAGAAAAACACTAAAACATGGAGATAGATATTAGAACTAATCTGAAAGCAGCTCCTGCTTTTACTCTCCCTACCCGAGTCTATTATCAAGATACGGATGCGGGGGGCGTGGTCTATCATTCCACCTATTTAAATTTTATGGAGCGTGCCCGTTACGAATGGATGCGCGGATTGGGCTTGGATATAAAAGTATTAGCTGAGGTTCATAGGGTGATATTTATGATACGTTCGCTGAATATTGAATATTTTAAGCCTGCGATACTGGATGATCTGCTCGATGTAACAGTACAGGATGCTGATCTTGGAAGAACCCGTATTACAATTTCTCAGCATGTTCTCCGCGGACAAACTACACTAGTCAGCGCAACTACTCAGGTGGTATGTGTAGGCGCTGATACACTTAAGCTAGCAAGTTTACCTACTTCATTACGAAATAAATTTGGAAATCAATCATGAATGCAACCGTTACTCAGGACATGTCTATACTTACACTTATTAGCTCTGCTAGCATACCCGTACAACTAGTAATGGGAATGTTGCTAGTTACTTCTTTTTTATCTTGGTGGTTCATTTTTAGAAAATTTTATACCATCAGGGAAGAAACAAGGCAAAGCGATGAGTTTGAGGATATTTTCTGGAAAGGCGCCGACCTAAATGAACTATACCAAAGCGTCTTAAGTGCACGGTATACAACAGGTGGCATGGAAAGAATTTTTGAAGCGGGATTTCGAGAGTTTATCAAGCATGATCGCCAGCCAGGGGCAGATGTAAGCGCAGTAATGGATGGTACCCGCCGCGCAATGAGAGCGACGTATCAACGTGAAATGGACAGGCTTGAATCACAGCTATCTTTTCTTGCTACAGTAGGGTCAGTAAGTCCATACATTGGTTTGTTTGGTACCGTGTGGGGGATTATGAACTCTTTTCGTGGCCTATCAAATGTTACACAGGCAACCATTTCCCATGTTGCGCCAGGCATTGCTGAAGCATTAATTGCAACAGCAATGGGATTGTTTGCTGCGATTCCTGCAGTTATTGCCTATAACCGCTATGCCACCGATATTGATCGACTTGCAACTCGCTTTGAAAGTTTTATGGAAGAGCTGTCAAATGTATTGCAGCGCCAGGCTAATGAGTAAGATTAAATTGATAGGGACGGTTTCATGAGTATGCGCCGAACAAAGCGACGCTTGATGAACGAAATTAACGTTGTGCCATATATTGACGTAATGCTGGTGTTATTGATTATTTTTATGATTACAGCGCCGCTGGTTAATTCTGGCCAGATTGAATTGCCTCAGATCGGCAAATCGCTGAAGCCTGCGATTGCGCCCCTAGAGGTGATTATTAAGGCTGATAAAAGCCTAGCAATACGTGATCTTGCATTGACGACTACAGAACGAAAGGTTAACCGTGATGAATTGATAGCTGTAATTAAGAAAAAACAGGAAAAAAATAAAGATCAACCCGTAGTAATTGCTGCCGATAAGAATGTACGATATGAAGAAGTAATAAAAATGATGGATATTCTACAAAAGCAGAAGGTTACCAAAGTGGGTCTTCTGGCTAAACAAAAATGATCAATACGAATATTCGATGAGAGGGGTGAAATCAACAGGATCTGCTAACCGTGATCAGAAGTGGCTTAAGGCAGGAGTACTAGCTTTATTGGTGCACGTAGTATTTTTTATTTTTATGACTTTTGGGCTTAGTTGGAAAACTCATCCACCAGCAGGGATAGTGGTGGATTTATGGAGTGATTTGCCTCAGCCTGAGCAAAAACCAACTAAGAAAGTTAAGGCTTTGCCACCAAAGCCAGCGCCAACAAAAAAAGTTAAGCCAGCGCCACCAAAAAAAATTGAACCAGCGCCACCAAAGAAAGTTAAGCCAGCGC
>Ga0209816_1002064_pt1 | contig 14503 bp, 5 predicted proteins | sample CoawatmetaG01DNA_FD_187509 | JGI IMG/M metagenome (GOLD analysis project Ga0209816, IMG submission 187509) | Marine microbial communities from the West Antarctic Peninsula - Coastal water metaG017-DNA (SPAdes) (version 2) | ecosystem: Environmental > Aquatic > Marine > Coastal ... | reverse complement strand
TCTAAAGATCTAGATATATACTATGAAGCAAGTGGCGCAATACCAATATCGGTGAATCCTAGCAACATACACGAGGCAATACCTATTGGTTCTATTGTCCGGGTTGGAGGGGATACTAGAGAGGTTCTAGGGTATAGTGGTATGAATGTTAACCTTGTCAACGAGGCGGGAGTCCCTGCTAATGTTGCTATAAACGTAAATAACGGTACTAATGTTACAGTAATTAGACCAGATGGGCTAGAGTATAATATTTTGCTCGCCGTTAAAGATCCTGGTACGCCTGGCATAATATCGCTAATTACGAGTTCTCCTACTTTTCCAGAAAATCTATACAATGCTCAATTTAAGCTAGCTTGGCATAATTGTTATTCATTTGGAAATGGCGTTGAATCTAATAGAATTAGAGACAACTACAATCTACCATTTATATCTAATGGCGTAAAAGTGTCTACGACACTAGAGAATGAATACAAAGAAGAGCACAGAAAATATGGTTTAATTTATTCTGGTATATACAACTCCGTGGCTGGTGTAAATAATTTAAATCAGTTTATACAAGCAGAAAAAATAACTAAAGATATAAACCCAATATACGGAAGTATACAAAAACTACATTCAAGAGATTCAGATCTAGTTACTCTTTGTGAGGATAAGTGTTTAAGAATACTAGCTAATAAAGATGCTGTATTTAATGCCGATGGTAATACTAATCTTACAGCAACTGAAAATGTGCTAGGTCAAACAATACCATTTAAAGGCGAGTATGGTATATCTACTAATCCAGAATCTTTTGCTTCAGAAGCTTACAGAGCTTATTTTGCGGATAGAGTTAGAGGTACTGTAATGCGATTGTCCATGGACGGTTTAACACCTATATCTGATTCTGGGATGCATGATTGGTTTAGAGATAACCTTAAGCTTGTTTATCAAGGAAAAATTATTGGTAGTTATGATGATAGAAATGAAGAGTATAATATTAAGTTAGAAACTTATCCAGGAGGAAATCCATTTGGTGTAGTTGATGGTTTAGGAGTGTGGGGTTGTACAAATTCACTTGCTTCTAATTATGATCCATTAGCAACAATTGATGATGGAACTTGTATTCTTTGTTCTCCTAATAATTTTTCAGCTACCGACGTTGCGTTGTTAGATAGTTGCTGTGGGAAGTGTGATGAGTTTATTGATCCACTGCATGGTTGTTATGATTTCTGTAACTCAAATTTAGCTTTATGTTGTGATAACCATTGTGAAAATGCAAGTATTGGCGTTTGGGACGCTAGCACCTCTTATGATATTGGTGATGTGGTGGAGATGGTATTTCAGAGCGGTTCATATTACTATGTAGCTGTAGCAAACGTACCGTCGGGCCAAACTGCCCCAGGGTATGTCTCCTATCCAATGCAATTATGGGATGAATGTTGTACGTTTTATGATCAATCGCCGTCATATGGGCCTTGTAATCCCGTCACGACCATTAGTGGCAACCCGTTTTGTATTGAGGCAAGCGCTGGTGTAGTTTATGATCCTAGTGCCACTACATATGCCACTGGTCAAGTACTTGAGCATTTAGGCTCCTACTACACTTGTGGTGTCGGCCCACCTCCAATTGATCCTTTATTTTCAACAACAATCGTAAATCCTCCTGCTGGAAACTCTAACCCCTTAGCTATTCCAGGTGTAGCCAACAGTGAATTTTGGGGACCATGTCCAGTTGTTTATGGTCCAGCTTTATCAAATAGCACATCTTGCAGACAAAATAAATTTTATTGGAATCCTATAGGTGGGGGTTTTGCCGCGCCTAATTTCACCGTGACACCTGTATTTCCAGTTCAACAAGGTGATTATCAAATTTTTATTGTTCATGCTTATCCCGGTAATAATAATGCGCCGTCTTCAATCAATACTTACCCAACGGGAGGATATCCTCAAAGTCTTGCGCCTGGTATAGGTCTACAACAACCAGTAAATACCCCTATTGAAATTTCGGGTCTTGCTAACGCTCAAGTTCGAGTTACAGTAAACCATTATGGTATTAAGTATGGTGGACAGTTACTAGGATCATGTGTTTATGAAGGTTTTGGAACAAGTCCTGAAGCTGCCATAGAACAATCCCCGCCTACCAATGGTGTTTGGGTAAACCCATGGACAGATCCAAATAACTTAGCTGCGGGCACCGAGACAACACTTCAAGGTTACATTGCTTCAAACATATCTCCCTACACTTATGGATGTATAGTTCCTAGTGATGGGTTGACTACTAACCCCAATTACGATCCGTATTGTATGATTACATCTACTTGTGGTCAGCCAAACAATACACTTCCAAATCCTTGTGATGTCGGGGGATATTAAATAATAAATAATAATAATAATATGCCAACAACTTCAACTAACTTTGTATTAACTTTTAGTGAAAAAAGCAAGGGCTGGGTTAGTTTCAAATCCTTTACTCAAATGCAACTAGGTATTAGCATGGCTAATGACTATTATACATTTCATAGCGGAGAACCCTTCAAGCACTATAGTGAGAGTCAAACTAGAAATACTTTTTACGAAGAGAACTTAACGTTTGCTGGAGCTTATACAAACTCATCTTTAAGTGTTGTTTTAAACGACAACCCTAGTGTTATAAAAGGGTTCAACACTTTAAACTACGAGGGTAGTCAATCAAAGATAGATAAATTTATTTCTCAACCATTAACTCTAGCTTTTCAACCAGCCACACTATACAACGATCAAGCTATTTATAACTTAGCACCTAAAGACGGTTGGTTTGTTGATAATATCTTTACGGACAAAGAAGAGGGGTATATAAACGAGTTTATGGAAAAAGAAGGTAAATGGTTTAATAACATAAACAGAACGATAAACCCACAACTATTTTCAGCTGATACGGCTGACTTTACATTCCAGGGAATAGGTGTTGTTTTTGAAGTAGAGATAGTATCACCACCAGATCCAGCACCGGTACCAGGCTGTATGGATACCGCTGCAAATAACTACAATTCTTTAGCAACCGTGAACGACGGTTCTTGTGCTTATGATGTATTAGGTTGCACAGATCCTACCGCAAACAACTACAATCAGTTTGCAAATACTAATGACGGGAGTTGTACTTATGATATCCTAGGCTGCATGGACTCTACGGCTACAAACTTTGATCCTTTAGCAAATGTTGATGATGGTTCTTGTACTTATGATAGATATGGTTGCACAGATCCTAATGCCTTTAATTACGATCCACTAGCAACAATAGATGATGGTTCTTGTGGGTATAAGGGCTGTACAGATCCAGCAGCTGTAAACTATGATCCAAATGCTACAAGTGATGACGGATCTTGTGAGTATGAAGGTGGAGAGCCACGTCCTAACGGTCAAAACAACAATGGTGATAGCGAAGCAAAAGCTAGGGCTGAAGAATCTGAAGTCACAGCGGTTCAAGCTAGGAAAAAAAGTGAAGAATTAATTGCTCCAGCAAAAGCCCTAGAAAAAGCTCCAGCAAAAACAATAAGAAAATATTAAAAAATGATAGCATTAACACTACCCGGTATTAATAATTTAAACAACTCTCTTCAAGTTGGCGACATGATATATGCTGTTACCCCATTCATCAATACTGGCGCTGAAGATCTACAAGGTGCTTCAACTACAGGCGTTAATCAACTGGTTGGAATATTAAGGAGGATAACAGTCGTTGGTACAACTATTGTTTTAGATGTTGAAGACAACATTAATTCCTACATACCTCAGCGTGATGATTTTATAATGTTTTCCAAGTATGATCAAACAGATGGTGACGTTAACGGGTACTACGCCGAGGCTAAGTTTGAAAATGATTCTAAAGTTAAAGCTGAATTATTTTCGGTTGGAAGTGAAATTATAATAAATAGTAAATAATGACATACCATAATCAAAGTTCAACCTCATCATACTCGAACAAAAGCGCTAAGTTCTTAAAGATAAAAGATGGGATAGTAGCGCCTAGCGGCTTTCACTACATGCCTAATGGTAAACTAATGTCTGATGCGGATCACATTACTATCAATGGATATATCACTAAACAGATAAAAAGTTTTACCATGGATACTCACGATGTAGCGTATAGTGGTGAGACAAGAAAGTTTAGTGTATCTGGGACAAAGGGCGCTTTTTTTAGCTTTGAAGTTATTGATAACGCTGATGGTGATTCTTACGATTTTTCCAGCAGAACATTTACAGCTGCACCTTCAAAATTAAACAAAATAGAACTAGATGGTATTTACTCAGGTTCTATAGTTTTTCCAAGCTCAACCTCAAACAATTATACAGTAAGCCTAGTGGCTGAAACCGTTGAAAACATAAAAACCTTTCACCAATCTATTACTGAGTTTAGAAACGAAGACAGCTCTTTAAACTTAAATAAAACAACTGGATCAGCGTCTAGTATATTACAAAAAATAATAGAATCACCCGCGTCCTCTAGCCTTAGGATTAGTTGTATTGCCCCATCAATGTATACCGCTGGTGTAGTGCAAAGAATTAATGGCGCTGTTTCAAGTAGTAACAGAGTTGTTTTTGACTCAGCGTTAGCCGGCAATCAAACGCCATCTGGAAATATAAAACCAGGTGATTTAATAACCGGCACAGGTGTTGTAATTGCTGATTGGCAATTATTAGGCGAGATAGACCCTGACAACAATAACGCTAGAGAAATAGAACTTTCATACGCTCAGAATATTGGGGATGATGTTGACCTAGCTTTTACACCTGCTTTCAATGCTGTCACTCCACACGAGGGAAATTCTGACCTCGGTTCTGATCTTAGCACTGTTTCTCGTGGTTCTTCTTTTACAAAAACTTTTCACGTGCTAGTTCAAGCTCCATTAGGAAGACTAATTTCTGTTTTAAAAACACCTACAGAAAATGATGTTTGCTGCCGCACGTCGGTGGTGCTCACGGCAACACCGTTAGCGATAGCTGGCGAAGATACAAGTGAAGAGGCTCTTTATCACGGTTTTACCACCACGGCAGGAGAAGGGGTTGCTAGACTTTCAGCTGGAATGAAATTAGATCCAAGTAGAGCTGCGAACACAATAGAAGGTTCTTTTATAGCGCCTTATGTAGAAGCTGAAACAATCCAAACAACCATTAACGAAGGTTATAATACAAGAACTACAACGAGTACTGTTAGAACAGAAAAAGTTCCTGGCGTACAAACAATAGCTGATCCATCATCAATCGCGAGCAATGGTGTGACTAGAGCTCAACAAGGAAACATAGTGTTCAATAAACAACAAATTGTAGCTTTACGCGGTGATACTATTAATATGTATGCTTATGGAGTGGATCAAATAAGTAAAATGCAAGAAGGAATGACTTTTTCTTTAAGCAATGTTGTTTTAGGTGAAAACACCAACTTTACAAGTAATGTAAACGAGCTACCAACAACCTTAACAGCTTCAGGATCAAGTTCAAGCTCAACAACAATCGCCGTTACTGATTGCGAAAGCGCCGCTGTTGGCTTTCAAGTTAGCGGTATAAATATAAATCCTGCCGTAAAAAACCCAACAATTGTTTCAAAGTCTAAGCGTAGTGGGGCTGGTAATGTTATTCTCAGCGCAGCACAAAGCTTTGAATCTGGTCAAAAAATCAACGTTTTAGGTGGGCACAAAGCTATTTCTATAAGGGGTAGTATAACTATAAAAAACTTTCCAGTAGGTGGTGACGTTGATTTACTGTTTGATTTAGAGAGGTTTTTAAACGTAACGTAAAGTAAAAAAACTAACAAAACTGTGACTATTATAATATAAAAAATAAAAATATGGCAAAATACAATCGACAATCATCACCAAATAAATTTCTTTCCTTCCTTACTGGTGGAGCCGAAAGAAGACGAGAACAAGACGCCGCACAAGAAGATCTCCATAATCAAATGGCAGACTGGGAGGATACTAAAATGAAAAACCCTTATGCTGGGGTAAAAAATCCTTATGCTAACATGGAGAATGTGTATGAAGATCAAACTGTCGATTTAAAAGCTGCCGAGTTCGCTAAAGAGCAATCACAACAAAGCGCAGCCAATATAATGGCTAGTATGAAAGGTGCTGCTGGTGGTAGTGGTATAGCGGGCCTAGCACAAGTATTAGCTAATCAAGGGGCTAAACAATCTCAGCAAGCTTCCGCTGACATAGGTAGACAAGAGCAAGCAAATCAAGCTAGGGCGTTAGGTGAATCCGGTAGGTTACAACAGCTAGATAGAGAAGGCGAACAAAAAAGAGATCTATTAGAGAGAGAGGGTGGTAGAATGGTAGAGCAATATGATATGGACAAGCAAACGAAGATGATGGATTTTGCAATGTCAAGGAAAGAGGCTGCTGATACAGATATCGATAATGCAAATGCGCAGACAGATCAATTTATCAGTGGCGCTGTCACTGGTTTGCTAGGTGCCGCGGTTGGCTCTGATATTAGGTTGAAAGAAAACATAAATAAAACAGGTGTATCTAAGTCTGGAATACCGATATATACGTTTAGTTATAAGAATGAAAATCAAGTTTGGTCTGGAACAATGGCTCAAGATTTAATTAAAATGGGTCGAGAAGACGCGGTAACAATTATGGATAATGGGTATTATGCCGTTGATTACAACGCGATTGATGTAGACATGGAAATTAAAAACTAAATAGAATGGCTGAAGACAAACAGGTTAAAAAGTATTTTGAGAATTTATCTTACGGTAAAGACTCGCTAGCTTCTGAAATACATGGGAAAGCAAATCAAGAGCAGATTAACAAAAGCGTTGCTGGCGCTGTTAGAATGTACGACAAGCACATGGCAGAAGGAAATAAAGAAATGGCTGAGCACTTTAAATCACAAATCATGAACTGGTCTAGACAACTCGAGAATCTAAAAGCTATTAAAGAGGAATACGCTATGAATAGTGGTGGTGGTAAGGGTGGTATGAGCATGTACTCTAACTACACTGACCAAAGTTTTGATCGTAACTTCTTTACAGAGAGGGGTAGAATCATGATGGATGAAAAGTTAGAGTTTACACTCGGCATTATTGGTGGTGACGGTAAGCCTGTGTTTAAAAAGATAGAAGATATAACAGAAAACTGGGTTTTAAAAGGATCGGAGGAAAATGACTTCATGAGACTACAACAAAGTGCCGTTAAACAAAGTAACGACATGGACCAGCCTTTAGATTTTGACATAGACTGGGAGCTAAGTAAGGTACTAGAAAGATCAGATGCATGGAAGGTTATGGCGTCTGATAAAATCGGTGGTAGATATTTTTTAAATGATTATGTTGAAGAAAACCAAGAAGCTATACAAAACGGTAGTATACCAGATAATATGTTACACCCTGACTCATTTGACCCTAATCAAGATAGTAGGCTTCACGAGTATTATGCTAACAGAATAAAAAAATCGTTTGATGAAAATTTTCAAACCCCAGCTGAGCAAAAAGCAGCAGATGAGTTAATTGCTCAATATAAAAAAGCCTAATATGACTAGAATTTCAAAATCTCCATTAAAGCATAAACAAGGTAATTACAAAGCTCACAAGGGTTCGGATGGAGTTTTGTATGGGGAAAAACTATACCACTCAAAGTTTGGTGGAAACGTAGAAGACAGTGATGAAGTTGAGTATAGCGATGGTGTTTCTCCTGACTTAAGTAGTGAAGAGGAGACTGAAGATAGAGCCGAGAAAATTAAACTTAATACAAGCGTTGCGGGGGGCGTGTCAGATATAACAACTCCATTGAAACCAAAAGTACAATTAAAAGAAAATAAGCACGAAAACCCAGAAATGCAGGGCTTTGTGGACTCTGGAAACTACAACCCAGATCAACTTGAGGCAATTGAAAAAAGATTAAACAACATAGAGAGAGAAGAAAACAAAAGTAAAGTTTTAGAAAAGCCAATGGGGATGATGCCAACAGGAGCTCAAACAGGAGTTGAGGCTGTTAGAGCTAACGTAGATCCTAACGCTACCCCGCTAACTCCAGCTGAGATTATACAAAACGAGGGAAAAGAGTTTGTTTACCGAACAGAAGGTATAGATGGTCTTGGAAATACTTACCCCGCTAGTTGGTATCAAACTACACCTGGATTAAACGAGGGTGATACACCAACTGAAATCGCTGTATCAGAAGAAATAGTACCCTTACAGCTTTTAGACGGGCTTAGGAAGAGCCAAAGAGAAAAGTTTGAAAAAGATCCTAATAGCATAGAAGATAGTGAGCTACTCGACGTTTTTAGGTATGATCCCTCCGTAGAGAGAGAAATAAAAAATGACATTAATGAGCAGGCGGAGGATTTTAAAAAGCAAAAGGAAGAAGCAGAACCAGAATACTCGGGAACAAATTTAATTCCATTTCAATCTTGGAAACAGAGACAAAAAGCTAACGAAGAGTCTGAGTTTGGGATTATGATGAAGGCAGCTAGGACTAAACTTAACGATCAATTTAAAGCAAATAACCCCAACACAATACCTAATATATCTGAAGAAGATGTTGTTGAAGAAGCAAAGTCTTTATTGTTTCAGAATCGCGAAGCACAGGAGATAAGGGATAACATTAAAGAATATGCTGATAGGACCGCGAATGAAAGAGACAAGGATAAGTCTTGGTTGCAATCGATAGCTGAGCTCAGCCCCATAGTAGCCCTTACCTCGGAGTATAACGAAAAGTCTCCCGAACAATTAGCTTTGCAAGAGCGATTAAATAAGCGTCAAAAAGAAATCAGCATAGAAGAAGGCGAAGATGGAGAGGTCGTTTATGGCCCTGTCATTCAAAAGAATTTGATTGCCTTGAAATTATCCACAGATATTATAACTAAAAACTCTACGGATCTAGCTACAACCGCTGAAGAGTTTAGGGGATATGGTGATGTAACTACAACTATAAATAAACTAGATAATTTAAAAAACCAAATAAGTGAGCTTGAGAAAGTAGCGGTAGATGGTGTTTTACAACAAGAGGATTACGATAAATATCAAACGTTGCTAGGTGAGTACAACGGACTACTTGCCGCTAACAAAGATAAGATCAATGGCGCTTATGAAGCGCAAGTCAGATACGATAAATTGATCACCACTAGAAAATCATTGTTTGAAGCTCGCAACATGCTAGGGGAGGAGCAGGAAGGTATTATTGAAGATCTTAACGATTTGAATCTTTTTATAGATGCTAATAGTAGAAACTACGATTTTACGCATCTATTCTATAACAGGCTTGGTAACTCCGCTATCAATCTAGTGGACAAGATAGAGTCTATGCACCACGCGGTACAGCCCCAAACGTTACTTGAAAATGGTTTAAAAGAATATTACAAAGTTGACCCAACAGCTAGGGGTCAAGAGAAAACGCCAGATCATATAGTGGCACTTTTAACTATGAAGTCAACGCATGACGCTCCTCGCGAGCGGGTTAAGAATGCTATAAAAGGATTTCAAGAATTGTCTAGAAATAAGATTGGGTACCAGATGGAATGGGACGATATCGACAGCGGAGCAGATATGGGTGAATACATCGTGGGTGCTGCAGCTGATTTTGTACCTCAATTAGCGTTAATGATGGCGGCTCCACAATCCTCGCTTTATCTATTAGCAGCATCTTCTGGTGGTAGTAAGTATGACCAAATGATGGAGGAGAACAAACATGGGGCTAATTATTCCATGGCACAAGTGTATTTTGCTACTGGTATTACAGCCGCAGCTGAATACGGTTCAGAAAGAGTTACTTTAGGTTTGATAAAAAAAACCGGTGGTGGCTTAAAAGCGTTTGTAGACAAAGGCTTTGAAGAGGGTATAAAAAGAATATTTAATCCAAAGAATATACTTAGAGGAGCTTACACAGTTGCAAGTGAAAGTGGAAGTGAGGGTGTGGCTAAGATGGGTGAGAATTGGGGAGATATAATGGCTGGTAAAAACATAAGTATCTATGACGGGGTGCCGGAAGCCATGTTTAATGGATTGATAATGTCTGGTATTATGACTTCGCCAATGATATTTAGACAGGCTATATCACCTTTTTTACCGGAAAGTGACTCCTATATATTTGAGCAACACAGCCTTGAGGTTGAAAGCATTGAAGAGCAACTAACAGAGCTACCACATGGCTCGGCAGCAAGAAAAGTATTAGAAGATCGGTTAACCGCTATTTTTACAGAAAACAGCAAAATACTATCAAAGACTATAGATAGGGTCGATGAAATGACCGACAAAGAAACCAAAGCAATTTTTGAAGCAGATGTATTAAAAAAGTCTACCGAGGAAACTATAAAAGCGATAAGACAGGACGGCACGATTTCAAAGGAAGCACAAGACAAACTTATAGACACTGCCGAAAATGAATATTTTAAAAGCGAGAAAAAAAGAAATGATCTTTTAAAAGAAGTTCAACTTCGTCAAGATGTAAAGGTTGCTAAGGAAGCGTTTAAAAAGTTAGATCCTAACAAGCGTTTTGAAGTTGTAGATTCTAGGGCTGAATTTCAAAAGAAATATGATGAACTAAACCCTAATGAACCTAGGGACGTGCGTGGTGTCGATGCGTTCTTTGATCCGATTAGTGGTGATGCTTACGTAAATAAAACAAGAGCCAAAGAGGTTGGGGCTATATCTGCTGGTTCACACGAGCTTCTTCATAGGGTTATGAAAAGCGTTATAAATGATGCGAAAGGTAACTTAACAAAGGAAGGCATGGATTTAATAGAGTCTTTTAAGAACAGTATACCAGCAAAGCATTTAGCTATAATAGAAAAAAGAATTGAAGATAACTATAGATATGAACGTGGTCCGAATAGAGAGATAATAAAAGAAAAAAATGAAACAGAGTATTACGAGGAGTATTTAAACTCTTATTCTGACGCTATTAGAAAAAAACAAATCAATCCAAATGATGGAGATTTACTAGGTATTGGTAGAAAATTTAGAGATTTATTTTCTAAAACAGGTTATACTAATGATGGGTTTAAGTTTGGAAACGGAAATGATGTAAAGAATTTTATAAAAGATTATGCTGCGGACATTAAATCTGGTGAAGTTAGAAAGTCTATTTTAGATGTTGGTCAAACAGATCAAGTGGGTGCTGGTGAAATAAGAATGTCTGAATCTGCTTTTGAAGATGCTGAGGTGGTAAACGATCTAGGATTAAAAGAAAGCACCGCAAGAATAGTAAGTAGAAACAACGAGCTTGAAGCAGCGATAATAAAAGAAGGCGCTAAGGATGGCGATGGAAATACAAAAGCCTCGCCAAGGAAACAACAGAAATTAGTAGAAAATAATTTACCTAGAGCATTCGCACTAGCGAGACAAGCCGCTGGAAAAGCTAACGACCTTACATTGGAAGAGGGTTTAAAGATGAATGACGTAATGGAATGGTATAGTGAGTATGCTCTAAAGCTCACTGAATTGGCTAGAACCTATAGGGCTGAAAAAGACGGCAAACAAGTTCCTTTTGGAGCTTACATGAATAAGTTGCTACCATTAAAGTATTCTGGTATACTAAACAAGTTAAAAAACAAAGTACAAGCTTCTAGTATGTCTGAAGAGGCTACAGCTAAAGAAGTTGGTAAAATAGCTACTCCGTCAGCAGAGTTAGCCAATAACGAGGTTGAAGGTAGGAAAGTAGCTTTAAACACTATTGACCAAGCAGAAGTACAAGAGCAACTTGTAAATATTATTAAGAAAGGTAACATAAAACTTTTTAAATATAAAGATGTAAAATCAGAATTAACAAAGCATCGTAAGTTTATAGGAGTAAAAAACGCTAAAGGCGAGGTTGTTGAGGAGATAGAAATTACTCCAGAGTTAAAAGCTCAATACAAAAAAGATGGTAAAGAAAAACCTCAAGAATTAAAGTCTTTACGTAAACCAAGTGGACAACTGTACCAAGCATTAGAAGCTGTTAGTTCTATATTTAGTGTTGATCCAATGAGGATCATTACAGAGCAAGATCTTGATGGACCACAAAGAGTAGCTTCGCAAAATGAAATACTAAAGTTTACAAACGAAATAATAGCGATGATGCCTTTTGGTACCACCGCTAGTGGAGACGCTACTGGTATCGCTAACACTAAGCTAGGTTTGTTTTTCGAAAAAGGTTCTAAAACTTTAATGAAAGATACTGGTAGCGGTAAAGGTCTTAATAAGCAAATCAAACAAAATATAGATCCAACAGTATTCAGAACACTTGTTGGGTTGGTAGCCAAGGCTAGAATGACTAACACATCTGTAGATGGAGCTATTAGAGCAGTTATAGTTCAAGTTGCTACAATAGCTGCTAATCAAGCTATAAGACAAACTTATGGGTTAGAAACAAATGCCCTGAAGGATGGTAAGGCTTCAACTATGTTCTCTGAAACATACGCGGAAGAAGGAAATTATTCTGACGCTGAGCTTAGCAAATTACTACTTCTAGAACAAGGTAGTTGGAAGTCAATTTTAAAAAGGTTTGAGCAAGATCATATAGACATGAACTCTGAAGTTGGTAGAGAGATGTTAGAGATGTGGATATGGGAAAATGGCGTTAAACAAATGCCATCGGTGTTTTGGAAATTTTCTGGAAATTGGTCAGGCACAACTGATAAAGTAGTTGATCAAGATGGTAACGAAACAAGAACGCACGCAAAAAACTTACTTTATAGAAGTGTAGGTGAGTTAAAAGCTAAGATTCAATTAGAATTAAACAAACAAGCTGTAATACAGTATGGTATAAAAGCAGAATACAACTCTTTAACTAGTAAGCAAAAAGCAAGCGTAGATGCGGTGGTATTTCCAGCAGATTCTAAATACTCTAAGCAAGATTTAATAGACTTTGAAAACGCGCTTAATAGAAAATCGCTTACAGGTAAAAGTCTTACAGACCAAGAGTACAAAGACAGTAAAAGAAGAGGTATTGAATTAATATGGAGGTCTTTCGATACTATGATTGAAAACAACCCCACACATGCTACGTATATAGCTGCTATATTAGCGTCTTCTAGCGCTCACCAAAGGCACTTCATGAGAATAACAGCTCTACATGAGTTTGATACTTTAGAGCCAACTTCTGAAATGGTTGACGGTAAGAAAAAAACACTAACAACAGAGGAGCATCAACAGCCAGCAACTGATTTAGCTAAATTTTTATTTAACAGAATGTTACACAGGCATTTGTTTGGAGAAAATGGTAAGTTTGAAATAGCTATTGAATCACACATGCAAGGAAGGTTGCTTAACATTGATGACGCTAAGTTAAAAAACAAAAAAGAAGGTTGGAGTTACCAAAGCGACGCGGGCGAGTATACGTATTCTATATTAATGAAGGGAATGTCTGCGTGGGTTAGATATTTTAATCCAAGGGTTAACGGTAATAACGGGGGTATAAATCCTAATTCTTATAAACTAGCCAACGGTAACACTGTTGCTCAAGAGTTTGGTGTCGGAGTGCCAGTGAAGTTGCAAACGCCTATTGTTATAGCTAAACAACAAGAGTTGATACACAAGGTGATCACGGGGCAAGTTAGTAAAGAAGCCGCTGGAAAAGCTATAAACAGCGTTAGCAACGCTAAGTTTAGTTCTACTATTGAAGCTGATCAAACCATAGATAAAGCTATCCAGTTCTCTAGAACAATCAACGAACCAAGAGGAATTACAGTTCTAGATTTTGATGATACACTAGCTACAACTAAATCTGGTGTTAGAGCTAATATACCAAATCCAGACGGAACACCAAAACCTGGTAGAAAAGTTATATTCTTAGCCGGTGGAGCTGGTAGTGGTAAAGGTAACGTTATTAGTAAATTAGGTTTAGAAGATCAAGGATTTAAAATTGTTAACTCTGACATATCATTAGAGTGGTTAAAAAATAACAATGGCTTACCAGAGAACATGAATGATTTTACTAAAGAGCAAAGAAGTACGCTAGGCTCTTTACAACATCAAGCTAGAGGTATTGCTAAAAGAAAAATGATGAAGTACCAAGGCGAAGGCGGTGGAGTTGTTATTGATGGTACTGGTGGATCTATTAAGTCTATGGAAAAACTAGTTAATGAATTCAAGGATAAAGGATATGATGTTAGTATGATGTTTGTTGAAACATCGTTGCCAGTAGCATTAGAAAGAAACGCAGCTAGAAAAGAAAGATCTTTATTAGATAAAATAGTAGAGAAAAACCACGAGTCAGTTCAAGGTAATAAAAATGGTTTTAAGACTATGTTTGGTAATAGATTCATGGAGGTTAATACTGACAATCTAAGCCAACAAGATGCGATGCCTACTAAACTTACAGATAAAATGAATGACTTCGTTAGTGGTTACGAAAACAGAAGATTAGACGCTGAAGAGTTTGCTAGTGAGGGAGCTAATATATTAGAACAAGGTGGAACGTTTGATTTCTCTGAATTCAATAAAGTGGTCAAAGGCCAGACCGCTCCATTATTTGAAAAGGCAATGAAATTGCAAGGGAAGTTTGGTAACAAAGATATGTTTGTGTTAACCGCTAGACCCGCTGAATCCGCCGATGCTATACACGCT
>Ga0209816_1002063_pt1 | contig 14509 bp, 13 predicted proteins | sample CoawatmetaG01DNA_FD_187509 | JGI IMG/M metagenome (GOLD analysis project Ga0209816, IMG submission 187509) | Marine microbial communities from the West Antarctic Peninsula - Coastal water metaG017-DNA (SPAdes) (version 2) | ecosystem: Environmental > Aquatic > Marine > Coastal ... | reverse complement strand
CGGACATTCATCAGAAGGTGTTATGACTTATTTAGGTAATTATGATTCTTTAATATCAGCTATACCTGATGAAGCAAATGATATTTTCATGAATTGGCTGATGCCTGGAAAAAACCTTCATTCAAAATTAAATATATTTTCATCATCATTTTTTACTCCTAAAGAGTTTGTTTTCAATACATCACTTAACGGTGGCGATAGAGCCATTGTTCCTGTGGGCTCCTATGAAGAGGTCTTGCCAATGGATATTTTGGTAACTCAACTATTAAAATCACTTGTAATTTCTGATGTAGAGGTAGCGGTTGAATTAGGAATGCTTGAATTAGCACCTGAAGATTTGGCAGTATGTTCTTATATATGCCCTAGTAAGTATGATTACTCATCAATACTTTTGGATAACTTAAATAAACTACATTTAGAACAATGAAATCCTTAAGAAACTATATTGAAAATATAAAACCTAATTTTGTTGGAGAGGGTAAGCACGCTAAATGGTTCCCTTTATTTGATGCTTTTGAGAATTTTGTATTTTCAACTAAATCAAAAACTACAAACCCAGTTCATGTAAGAGATGCCGTAGATATTCAAAAAATTATGGTTACAGTTTGGTTGGCTACATTCCCTGCAATGTTCTTCGGAATGTATAACCTTGGAGCACATTCTCTTGAGTATCTTGAAAGCATTAATCAAGCTAATACAGGCGACTGGCATCATTTTATAGTCAGTATGGTAGGTTATGACTCTTCAAGTTTCTTCGCAAAGTTATGGTTTGGTGCTTCCTATTTCTTCCCAATTTATATCGTTGTTTTCACAGTTGGAATTGGTTGGGAAGCTCTTTTTGCAATTGTTAGAAAACATGAGATCAATGAAGGTGCCTTCGTTTCTACTGTCTTATTTTCACTAAGTTGTCCTCCTGACCTTCCTTTATGGCAGGCAGCAATGGGAATAACCTTTGGTCTTGTTATTGGTAAGGAGATTTTTGGTGGAACAGGTAAAAATTTCTTAAACCCAGCACTTACTGGTAGAGCCTTTTTATATTTTGCATATCCATCACAAATTTCTGGTGACAAGGTCTGGATAGCTGGATTAGCTGATAACAATATAATTCCTGAGGGATATAGTGGAGCTACAGCACTTGGCGTTGCTGCTGAAAATGGCATGGCTGGTATTTACGAAAACTTTACTTGGATAGATGCGTTTATTGGCAATATTCCTGGTTCAATCGGTGAGACATCAATAATTGCTATTGGTATTGGTCTAATAATATTACTAGCTACCAAAGTAGCATCTTATAGAATAATTCTAGGTACATTATTTGGTATGATTGTTATGTCTTCTATATTAAATATAGTTGGCTCCGATACTAACCCAATGTTTTATGTTCCTTGGTATTGGCATCTTGTGATTGGAAGTTTTGCTTTTGGTTTGGTCTTTATGGCTACTGAACCTGTTTCAGGCTCTGGAACTAATACAGGAAGGTGGATTTATGGAGCTGTTATTGGTGTTACTGTAATTCTTATTAGAGTTGTTAACCCAGCATTTCCTGAGGGAATGATGTTAGCTATTCTATTTGCAAATCTTTTAGCCCCAGTTATAGATCATATGGTTGTAGTATCAAATATTAATAGAAGGAAGGCTCTACTTAAATGAATGATTCAGTATTAAAAACTATCGGAGTTGCATTTGTTATATGTCTAGTCAGTTCTCTTGTTGTATCTTTTACAGCAGTAAGTCTAAGAGATCTTCAAAATGAAAATGCTGCAAATAATCAGAGTAAAAAAATTCTACAGGCCGCAAATTTATATAATCCTGACGAAGATATTAAAAGCCAATTTGAAAAGCTCGAACAGAAATTCGTTGACTTCAGCACTGGAAAAATAATTGATACTTATAATGACTTTGATATAAACGATTATGATCAAATAGCTGCGACTAGAGATTCTAACTTATCTACAAAATTAACCTCCACAGAAGATATAGCCATTATTAAAAATAGAGAGAATGTTGGTAAGTTCTTCATAGTAAGAAATGAAGATAACTCAATAAATAAACTAATCCTTCCTATCAGAGGGTATGGATTGTGGGGAACTCTTTTTGGCTACATAGCGGTAGAAGGAGACTTCAATACAGTTGCTGGACTTGAGTTTTATGATCACAAAGAAACTCCTGGTCTTGGTGCTGAAGTGGATAATCCTAAATGGAAAAGCTTATGGCCTGGTAAGAAGATATATAAAGATAACGAAGTTACTCTTGCTGTAATAAAAGGTAAAACTCAATCAGATGATGTAAATGCTGATTACAAAGTAGATGGGCTATCTGGAGCAACTCTTACAGCTAGAGGTGTGACAAATATGATTACTTATTGGTTTAGCGATTCAGGTTATGCAAAACTTTTTAAAGAGTTAAATTATGAGTCTTAAAAGATATAAAGAAGTAATAATTAAGCCGCTAGTTGAAGAAAATCCAATAGCGTTACAAATTCTAGGTATATGCTCAGCTCTTGCTGTGACTAATAATCTTTCAGTTACGATGGTTATGTGTCTTGCATTAACCAGTGTTTGTGCTTTCTCAAACTTATTCATCTCTATAATTAGAAACTATATCCCTAGCAGTATTAGAATCATTGTGCAGATGACTATTATTGCATCTCTGGTAATTGTTGTTGATGAGCTTTTAAAAGCATATAGCTATGAAACAAGTAAAAAGTTATCAGTATTTGTTGGATTAATAATCACTAACTGTATTGTTATGGGAAGGGCTGAAGCTTTTGCAATGAAGGAAAAGCCTCTATTAAGTTTCTTTGATGGTCTAGGTAATGGTCTTGGATATAGCATTATATTAATTGCTGTTGCTACTATAAGAGAGCTCTTTGGCTCAGGTACTTTATTTGGATTTGAAATACTTCCACTCGTTTCAAACGGTGGATGGTATATGGGTAATAACTTACTTTTATTACCACCTAGCTCATTCATTATCATAGGCCTTTTTATATGGGCCATACGCTCATACAAGCCCGCACAGGTAGAAGTGGATGATTTTGTTGTATCAAAGCATTCTACGGCTCCAGATCTTACCAAGAGAGAGTTAAATGTTTGAACATTATTTGAATATATTCATAACTACTGTATTTATAGAAAACATAGCCTTGTCTGTATTTCTTGGTATGTGTACTTTTATCGCTATATCCAAAAAAATTGAAGCTGCAATGGGTCTTGGCATAGCCGTGATTGTTGTATGCCTAATTACAGTGCCTCTTAACAACTTAATTTATAACTATGTTCTAAGAGAGGATGCATTAGTTTGGGCTGGTATTCCTGGAACAAATCTCGAGTTTGTTGAGCTTATTAGTTATATAGGTGTTATCGCTGCTGTTGTTCAAATACTGGAAATGTTTCTAGATAAATATGTACCAGCTTTATATAATGCCCTTGGTGTCTTCCTTCCATTAATTACAGTAAATTGTGCAATCTTAGGTGCTTCTCTATTTATGATAGAGAAAGACTTAATGTTTGGAGAGAGTGTTGTTTATGGTTTTGGTGCTGGCTTTGGTTGGGCTATGGCAATTGTTATACTCGCTGGCATTAGAGAGAAACTAAAATACTCTGATATACCAGATGGTCTTAAAGGTCTTGGTTCTACATTTATAATTGTTGGTTTAATGAGTTTTGGCTTTATGTCCTTCGGTGGTATTTCTCTGTAATAGAGGGTAATTATTATGCAAATAGATTTAATACTTGGTGTCGTTTCTTTCTCTGGAATAGTTCTGGCACTTGTTGTTGTTATTATTGGGGCAAGATCTCAACTGGTTTCTACTGGAAATGTGTCTATTGAAATTAATGGCGATTCTAGTAATCCTATTATTGTTCCAGCTGGATCCAAACTTCTTCAAACTTTAGCCGAAAATAAAATATTTTTATCATCTGCTTGCGGTGGCGGTGGTACTTGTAGTCAGTGTAAATGTGTTGTGCTTGACGGTGGCGGGTCGATACTTCCAACAGAAGAATCACATTTTAACGCAAGAGAGCGAAATGAGGGATGGAGACTATCCTGCCAAGTTCCTGTTAAGAGTGATATGAAGATTGAAGTGCCTGAAGAAATATTTGGTGTTAAGGAATGGGAATGTGAAGTTCTTTCTAACGAAAATGTTGCAACTTTTATCAAAGAGTTAATTCTCAAGCTACCCGAAGGGGAATCCGTTGATTTTAAAGCTGGTGGTTACGTTCAACTAGAAGCTCCTGCCTATGAGATTGACTATAAGTCATTTGACATTGAAGAGGAATATCATGGTGACTGGGATAAGTTTAAGATATGGGACAATAAAGCAGTTAATCCTGAGCCTGTTATCAGAGCATATTCAATGGCAAATTACCCTCAAGAAAAAGGAGTAATTAAGTTTAATATTCGTATAGCATCTCCGCCTCCGGGAACTGATTTTCCTCCTGGAATAATGTCATCTTGGACTTTTAATCTAAAGCCAGGTGACAAAGTTAAGGTATTTGGTCCATTTGGAGAGTTCTTTGCTAAAGAGACACCCAATGAAATGGTTTTTGTTGGTGGTGGGGCAGGTATGGCGCCAATGAGATCACACATCTTTGATCAACTACTTAGAATAGATACTGATAGAAAAATAACATTTTGGTATGGAGCAAGAAGTCTGAAAGAAATGTTCTATGTTGATGAATTTAATGACTTGGCAGCTAAATATCCTAATTTTGAATGGCATGTTGCCCTCTCTGACCCTCAACCTGAAGATGACTGGTCAGGTGATACTGGTTTTATACATAATGTCCTTTATCAAAACTATCTTAAGAGTCACGAAGCTCCTGAAGATTGTGAATACTATATGTGCGGCCCGCCGATGATGAATAAAGCAGTAATTGATTTATTGCTGAATATTGGAGTTGAGCCAGAAAATATAGCACTTGATGATTTCGGTGGTTAAGTAAGTATTGTCTAGATACGCACTTTCAAAAGCTATTGCCTTGATTGTTGGGCTTTTTTGTCTACTAATTGCCTATAACTCAAATCAGAACCAGCCCCATTCAATTCAAGGCTTAGCATACGGAACATCTTGGTCTGTTACTTCTGATAAATTCATAGCCGATCACCATGAAAAAAATATAATTAAAATAATTGATCGCATAGATTTTATTGCATCAAACTATAAAGAAGATTCTGAAATAGCATTGGTTAACTTTAACAATAAATCTGAGGATATAGCTATCAGCTCAGATCTTTACGAGATTCTAACAATAGCTAAAGAGGTCGAGATAAAGTCAGATGGGTATTACGATATAACGCTTGGAAAACTATCTAGTGCTCGTGGATTCTCTCCAAGCTTTAACGCTAGTCTTGAATTATCAGATAATAATGACTTCAAATTAACCAATATAAATACCTTATCAAAATCATCTTCTTTTTGGTTTGATTTATCTTCAATAGCAAAGGGGTATGCCGTTCAAAAGATCCATGACTACCTTATAGAAAATAATATTAAAGACCATCTTATAGATATCGGCGGCGAAGTTATCGTAAATGGTTTTATTAAATCAAGCCATTGGAAGGTCGGTATTCAGCATCCAAAGTCATCACTAGATTCTTCATTACGGGTAATTGAGAACCGTGATGGAAGATTTTTAGCCATAGCAACATCAGGCGAATACAGGAACTTTAAGGTTGACTCAAATGGTGAGACTATCTCTCATACTATTAATCCAATAACCCTGACCTCTGTGGATGGAAATGTACTTTCAGTTACTGTAGTTCATGAATATTCAGCAACGTTAGCTGATTCTTACGCAACTGCATTTAATGCAATGGGATATCCTTTATCATTAGAGAAAGCCAATCTAAACAATATAGCTCTAATGCTTATAGTTCAAAATGAAAATAGTCTTGAATTTATTTATTCTGATAAATGGTATGATCTAAAATTATGAGCGATTTAATACTAGGATTTATAATAATAGCAGTTTCATTTGCTGGCCTAGCTATAGGTCTTATTTTTAGAAATGAGCCTATTAAAGGATCTTGTGGCGGCATGGCAAACCTAGAACAAGGCTCACCATGTCAAATATGTGGCAGAACTGAGATTGAAAGCTGCGCTGACTAGAACTGATTCATAGTATTGTCTTCACCAGCAGCCTTAAGTGCTGCATCTCCTGCAAAGTATTCTTTATGATCATCTCCCATATCTGAGCCGGACATGTTTTGATGCTTAACACATGCAATTCCTTGTCTAATTTCTTTACGCTGCACTCCTGCAACATATCCAAGCATTCCTTCAGCACCGAAATAATCTTTAGCTAGGTTATCAGTTGAAAGTGCGGCTGTGTGATATGTAGGAAGTGTTATTAAGTGATGGAATATACCAGCTTCTTTGGCAGCATCTGCTTGGAAGGTACGTATCTTATTATCAGCCTCAATGGCAAGATCCGTCTCGTCATAGCTCTCATCCATTAATTCAGCACGATTATATTGAGATACATCTTTACCTTCTTCATTCATTAAATCAAAAACTTGCTGTCTGAAGTTTAGAGTCCAATTAAATGAAGGACTGTTGTTGTAGACAAGTTTGGCGTTAGGAACAACTTTCTTTATTTCATCCATCATTGCTCCAATTTGACCAATATGCGGCTTTTCAGTCTCAATCCAAATTAGATCAGCTCCATTTTGAAGACTTGTTATAGAGTCTAGGATGCAACGAGCTTCTCCAGTTCCTTCTTTAAACTGATATAAGTTACTTGGCAAACGCTTAGGTCTAACAAGTTTTCCATCCTGATTAATCATTACATCACCATGCTTCATAGTGTCCGGAGTAATATGATCAACATCCAAGAAAGAATTGTACTGATCTCCAAGATCACCTTTTTCATTGGTTATAGCAATTTGTTTAGTTAAGCCTGCTCCTAAAGAGTCTGTTCTAGCAACAATAACTCCATCATCAACACCAAGTTCTAAAAATGCATATCTGACAGCATTAATTTTTGATAAAAAATCAGAGTGAGGGACTGTTACTTTACCGTCTTGATGTCCGCACTGCTTTTCATCAGAAACTTGATTCTCAATTTGTATGCAACATGCTCCTGCTTCAATCATTTGCTTAGCCATTAAATACGTTGCTTCTTCATTACCAAAACCTGCATCAATATCAGCAATTATTGGGACAACATGCGTCTGGAAGTTATCGATCTTAGCTTGAACAATATCTTTGTCTGGGCCATCTGCTTTATCTAGCTCTCTAAATAAACCACCAAGCTCTCTTGCATCTGCTTGTCTTAAAAATTGATATAGCTCAGCGATTAAGCTGGCAACTGATGTTTTTTCATGCATTGATTGATCGGGCAGGGGGCCAAACTCTGATCTAAGGGCAGCTACCATCCAGCCTGATAGATATAGGTATTTCTTATCAGTTGTACCAAAATGTTTTTTAATTGAAATAAGCTTCTGTTGACCAATGAAACCATGCCAACAACCCAATGACTGAGTGTAAGAAGCAGTATCTGCATCATAAGCATCCATATCCTTTCTCATTATTCCAGCAGTATATTTAGCTATATCTAACCCTGTCTGAAATTGATTCTGAAGTCTCATCCTTGCAACATACTCTGGATCTATGGCTTTCCAGTTAGTAGATGTCATATCAGGTATTTTACTTGCAGTGGCTTTATGATCGTGAAGTTTGGACATAAGATTTTCCCTATAGTGATTTATGTAGTGCAGTACATCTTAGATAGATTATAAAGTCAATAATCAGATGCTTGTTATGTATTAAAGGGTATTAAAGGGTATTAATTTAGTAGTTTTACTACAAAATGTAGCAAATTTTGGCTTTAAAGTTTTTCAGCAATACCAATATAAGATGATGGCGTAAGCTTTAATAGCTTTGATTTAGATTTATCAGAAATCTTTAATCCTATAATAAAGTCTTTATAACTCTCTTTGGTAAGCTTTGAGCCGCGTGAAAGATCTTTAAGTTGTTCGTATGCATCTGGAACTCCCTCTAATCTCATGAGCGTTTGAACGGCTTCAGTAAGAACCTCCCAATTATTATCTAATTCATTTTTAATAGTTTTATGGTTTGGGGTAATTTTCCCCAATCCTTTATTGGTTGATATCAAGGCTAGGGCAGAATAACCGAAACCAAGACCAACATTTCTTAGTACAGTTGAGTCTGATAGATCTCTTTGATGTCTTGATTTTGTAAGCTTATTAGCAAAGAAATCCATTAGAGCTGATGATAGACCAAAATTACCTTCGCCATTTTCAAAGTCTATTGGATTTACTTTATGAGGCATTGTTGAAGAGCCAACCTCATTCTTCATGAGCTTTAAGGCAAATATATCATTAGAAATATAAATCCATGAGTCCTGGCAGAGGTCTGTAAGAATATTATTAATACGAACAACCGAATGACATACCTCTGCTATCCAATCATGAGGCTCGATTTGAGTGGTGTATGGATTTTGCGTCACACCAAATTGCTTAATAAATGCCTTGTTAAGATTTGGCCAATTAACACTAGAATCTACAATATCAAAAGTATGGTAATTACCGGTAGCTCCGCTGAATTTAGCAAGTGGTTTAATATTCTTTAAAGTTTCAATCTCGCGATCAATTCTCTTGCTAAAAACTTTTAACTCTTTGCCTAAAGTAGAAGGAGAGGCCGGTTGGCCATGAGTTCTAGCAAGGAACGATACCTTAGACCATTTTTTTGATTGACTCTTAAGCGTCTTATTAACCAGATTTAATTCTTTTAAATAAAGGTTGATACCTTCTTTGATCATATAAGCGTAACTTAATGAATTTATATCCTCGCTAGTAAGTCCAAAATGTATTAAATGAATGTAATCTTTGAGGACTTTATCTTTTTTAAAATAGTCCCTTATAAAGTACTCAACGGCCTTAACATCATGATTAGTTGTTGATTCAATTTTTTTTACTGATAGAACATATTTGTCAGTAAAAGAATCTCTAAAAACTTCTATTTTTTGTATAGACTGCTTACTTAATGGCTTGAATGTTTTGGGTAATTTTGTACAAAGATAAACCAACCAGTCGAGTTCTATTTCAAATCGAATTTTTATTAAAGCGGACTCACTAAAGTTTTTACGAATATCAGAAATTTTAGCAGCGTATCTACTGTCTAGTGGAGAAATGTTGTCATGATCAAATTTCATAAATTATTTTATCACCTTTTGAATTAATTAATATTCCAAGTCTAGAAAGTTTTTGTAATTATTCCACCGCCCATACAAATATCATCTTTATAGAAGACTGCTGACTGGCCTGGAGCAATTGCTCTTATCTCATCAGAAAATTTAACCTCAAACCCATTAGCAACTTTTACTAAATTACATTTTACAGGTACATGTTGATGTCGTACTTGAATTAGACAGTCCATTGGGTAGTCGTAAGTAATGTTGTTTATCCAGTTTATAGTGTCCAAATACAATCCTTTATTCATCAGCAAGGGATTATCGACTCCTTGGCAAACATGTATCTCGTTATTTAATATATCTTTCTTAAATACATACCACGGAAGCTCATCTCTTCCCTTTACACCGCCTATCATTAAGCCCTGTCTTTGGCCTTCGGTATAAAGTATTGATCCCTGATGCTCTCCTATTACAGCTCCATTTTCATCTTTAATTGAGCCCTTGCTGAATGAAATGAATCGTCCTAAAAAGTCTTTCAAGTTTCTCTCTCCAACAAAACATATTCCAACAGAATCTTTTTTATCTGCTGTTATTAGATTTTGATTTGTTGCTATTTCTCGAATTTCTGTCTTCAACAAGTCCGCAAGCGGAAATAAGCATTTAGCAAACTCTTTTTCATTTACCTCATGTAAAAAGTAAGTTTGATCCTTCTTAAAATCTTTAGCTCTAGATAAATGCGTTCTACCTTCTATTGTTTGTATTTTTGCATAATGACCTGTCGCAATGAAGTCTGCTCCAATATTAAATGCATAGTCTAAAAATGATTTAAATTTTATTTCCCTATTACAAAGTATGTCTGGGTTAGGAGTTCTTCCTTTCTCATGCTCGCTAAGGAATTCTTTAAAAACTCTGTCCCAATAATCATCAGAGAAATTAGCTCTATGAAGAGGGATATCAAGCTTGTCGCATACCTCAGAGGCATCTTTAAAATCTATTTCTGAAGTGCAAACTTCACCAGGTTCATTTTGCCAATTCTGCATAAATAAACCTTTTACTTCATAGCCTTGTTCTTTAAGAAGAAATGCGGCAACAGATGAGTCAACGCCACCTGACATTCCAACTACAACTGTTTTTTTATGAGAATTCATTCTTTATTGGCATTTAATCTTGATTTAATTAGGAGTATAATTATGACCGATTTCACACTCAAAATCTTATAGTTCGGGAGAATATTTAAAATGGAATTCGATAAAATTAAAAAACCAGAATCAGGCGAAAAGATATCATATATTAACGGAGAACTGGTTGTTCCGAATAATCCTATTATTCCTTTCATAGAAGGGGATGGTATTGGTGTCGATATAACACCTGCAATGATTAATGCTGTTGATAATGCTGTAAAGGTAGCTTACAGCGGCGAAAGAAAGATTGAATGGCTAGAGGTGTACTGCGGGGAAAAAGCTACTAAAATTTATTCAGAAGACACATGGATGCCTGATGAGACAATAACCGCTCTAAAAGAATATGTCGTTAGTATAAAAGGACCTTTAACAACACCTATAGGTGGTGGAATCAGATCTTTAAATGTTGCCTTACGTCAGATAATGGATTTGTACGTTTGCCTCAGACCAGTTATGTATTTTAGCGGCGTTCCAACTCCTGTTAAAAGACCAGAAGACGTTGATATGGTAATTTTTAGAGAAAATTCTGAAGACATTTATTGTGGCATTGAATTTCAAGCCGGTTCGGATGAATCTAAAAAAATTGTACAAACATTAAAAGAAGATTTTGGAATTGATAAAATTAGATTTCCAGAAAATGTTGGGATAGGCGTTAAGCCGATATCATTAGAAGGAACAACTAGGCTTGTAAGAAAGGCTTTAGATTATGCTATAGCAAATGATCGCTCATCTGTAACACTTGTTCATAAAGGTAATATTATGAAATATACAGAAGGTGCCTTCAGAGATTGGGGCTATGATCTAGCTGCAAATGAATACGGCGGGGAAGAGATGGATGGCGGTCCTTGGCAAGCAATTAAGAATCCAAATACTGGTAAAACAATTGTAATCAAAGATGTTATTTGCGATGCATTTCTTCAGCAAATTCTTACTAGACCAAAGGATTACGACGTTATAGCAACTATGAATCTTAACGGTGACTATATATCTGATGCATTAGCTGCTTGTGTTGGTGGTATTGGTATAGCGCCTGGTGCTAACCTATCTGATGACTATGCTGTTTTTGAAGCAACTCATGGTACTGCTCCAAAATATGCCGGAAAAGATAAAGTTAATCCTGGAAGCTTAATACTTTCAGCTGAGATGATGTTGAGACACATGGGCTGGACAGAAGCTGCTGACTTAATAATAAGCTCAATGGAGAGAACTATACTTGCAAAAAAAGTTACTTACGATTTTGAAAGAATGATGGACGATGCTGATTTAGTATCTTGTTCAGGTTTCGCAGAAGAAATGGTTAAAAGAATGTAATGATAAAGTTATCGATAGACGATGATATTGATTCATCGAACGGTATTGGCTCAGCTGTATTAGAAAAAGATCCTGAAATTAAAGAGCCTCCTTTATATCAAGTTGTGCTCATTAACGATGACTATTCACCTATGGAATTTGTTGTTTATGTTCTTCAGACTGTCTTCAATCACACGCATGAAAAATCAACTGAAATAATGATGGCTGTTCATTCAAAAGGTAAAGGAGTTTGTGGTATATTTTCTAAAGAGATAGCCGAGATGATGTCATATGAAGTTAACAACATGGCCAAGCATCACGAGCATCCTCTGTTGAGTGAAATAGAACCTTTAACGGATTAGCCTTATGTTTAGCAAAGAACTAGAAATATCAATTGCCTCTTTATTTGATAAGGCACACGAAGCAAATATTCAATATATAACTGTAGAACATCTGTTCCTGATGATTCTAAATGACTACGATGTTAAAGAGTTTATAGAATCAAATAATGTTCAGCTTGAATCCTTAAGAGAGAAATTAAATGAACATTTAAGAGACTCATCTGTAATTAAAACTGACGCTCAGAAAACTGTTCAACCTACACTGGGTTTTCAACGAGTTCTTCAAAGAGCAGTCTTTCATATTCAATCCTCAGGAAAGGGCGTTGTTAAGCCCATTAATATCTTAGTTGCAATCTTTTCTGAAAAAGAATCTCACTCTGTTTACCTGTTAAATAAATCTAATATCAATAGATTAGATGTTGTGACTTATATTTCGCATGGTGCTGAACCTAAAAAAGTAGATGAAGAAATTGATGGAGTTGAAAGCGAAGAGCCAGTTACTGAAAAATCCTCTGAAAATGATTTCTTAATTAATCTTAATAATTTGGTTGCTGAAAATAAAATCGATAAATTAATTGGAAGAACGAAAGAGGTCGATAGATTAGTTCAGATTCTATCAAGAAGAACAAAGAATAATCCTTTGTTAGTAGGAGAGTCCGGGGTAGGGAAGACGGCTATTGCTGAAGGCCTAGCTTACTTAATTTGTAATAACAAAGTTCCAAATATAATCGCTTCATCAGTAGTCTATTCTTTGGACATAGCAGCATTAATCGCCGGAACTAAATACAGAGGTGATTTTGAGAAGCGCTTAAAAGAGGTTTTAAATTTCTTAGATACAAAAGATCGTCCGATCTTATTTATAGATGAAATACACACCATTATTGGAGCGGGTTCTGCTTCAGGTGGCTCTATGGATGTATCAAATCTTCTAAAACCAGCTCTTGGAAAGGGTCAGATTAGGTGTATAGGTTCTACTACATTCCAAGAATATAGAGGAATATTTGATCAAAACCAGGCGCTATCTAGACGTTTTCAAAAAATTGATGTTTTAGAGCCTAATTTTGATGACTGTAATGAAATACTTGATGGCATTAAGTCAATTTATGAGGATTATCACAATGTCTCATATACCAATGAATCAATTCTTAGTGCTATAGATCTTTCATCTAAGTATATCAACGATAGATTCCTACCAGACAAGGCAATAGACGTAATAGATGAGACGGGTGCTATGTTAAACATAGGTAGGAAGAATGATAAAAAAATAACTGTAAATCAATCAGATATAGAAAAAACTATCTCTAAAATTACAAAAATTCCTGAGCAAAACATTACAGCAGCTGACACTAAAAATCTAAAAAATATCGAAGCTGATCTTAAGCGTGTTATTTTTGGCCAAGATGCAGCAGTTGAGACACTCTCAAGTGCAATTAAGCTATCAAGAGTAGGCTTAAGAGATGATAATAAAACAATAGGATCTTTCTTATTTACAGGCCCAACAGGAGTTGGCAAGACTGAGATATCTACTCAACTTGCAGATATTATGGGTGTTGATCTTGTTCGCTTTGATATGAGTGAATACATGGAAAGACATACCGTTTCTAGACTGATAGGAGCACCTCCTGGTTATGTTGGTTTTGATCAAGGCGGTCTTCTTACAGAAGCAGTTACTAAATCACCACATTGTGTTTTATTGTTAGATGAAATTGAGAAAGCCCATCCAGATATATTTAATATTTTGTTACAAGTAATGGATGCTGGGGTTTTGACTGACAATAATGGACGAAAAGCTGATTTTAGAAACGTTATTTTGATAATGACAACCAATATTGGTGCTGAGCTACTAAGTAAGCGCAATATCGGCTTCAGTAGCTCTTCTAACGAGTCAGACGCCATGAACTCATTGAATAAGCTATTCTCACCAGAGTTTAGAAATAGGCTTGATGAGACGATTCAGTTTAATTATTTAGATCAAACAATCATCTTATCTATAGTTGATAAATTCTTAACTAAACTTCAGGCTCAACTAGATAAGAGAAAGGTTGAGATTGTCGTCTCTAAAAATGTTGTTAACTGGATTGCTGAAAAGGGCTATGACAGAGATATGGGCGCGCGTCCAATGGAGAGATTTATATCCAAAAATATCAAAAAGCCTTTGGTAGATAAATTACTATTTGGGAAGCTAAAGTCAGGTGGTGAAATACAACTTGATATAGTGAAAAATAAACTAAAATTTACCGAAGTTAAAAAAACCGTAAAGGTATAGTTTATCTTCCTCTAAAGGTTATTCTTCCGACAGAAAGATCATAAGGGGTCATTTCAATTTTGACCTTATCACCAGTTAAAATCCTAATATAATGCTTTCTCATCTTTCCTGAGATATGAGCTGTAATTATATGATCGTTTTCTAACTTAACTTTAAATTTAGTGTTAGGAAGAGTTTCAATAACTTCTCCTTCGAATTCTAGATTATCTTCTTTTGACATGGTCGTTATTTTACACCAATAAATGTATTTATTTTCAATTAGATGGTCTATAA
>Ga0209816_1002061_pt1 | contig 14512 bp, 14 predicted proteins | sample CoawatmetaG01DNA_FD_187509 | JGI IMG/M metagenome (GOLD analysis project Ga0209816, IMG submission 187509) | Marine microbial communities from the West Antarctic Peninsula - Coastal water metaG017-DNA (SPAdes) (version 2) | ecosystem: Environmental > Aquatic > Marine > Coastal ... | reverse complement strand
CTGTGCATTTTATGAGAGGCAAGCAATTCATAATCATTTTTCAGGAGTTGTAGAAGAGACTGAGGAAGGAGACAGGATTGCAAATGCGCTAGGTGATAAAACAGTTCTTTTTATGCAAAATCATGGAATCTTATCAACAGGGCCGTCAATTGATATTGCGCTTTGGTATTATTTTTCCCTAGAAAGATGTTGCCAATCTCAACTCATGGCAGACGCTGCTGGGAAAACAACATTAATTCCCCATGAAACAGCAATAAAAACAAGAGAATTTATAGCCAATGATCTTGCTGCTTGGGCGAGTTTTCAGCCTCTGTTCGATATGATTTCTGAAAAAGAACCTGATTTACTGGATTAAATTAATTGCCAATAATTGCCTTAGTTTCTAGGCATTCATGCATACCTGCCAAGCCATGCTCTCTTCCATTGCCTGAAGTTTTAAATCCTCCAAAAGGTGCTGCAGGGCCCCTGCTGCCTCCATTAATACTAATCTGACCGGCACGAATTTTTCTAGCCACAGCCTTTGCGTGATCTTCATCCCCTGACTGCACATATCCTGCTAGACCATAAGGCGTATCATTAGCAATTTCTATTGCCTCATCTTCAGATTCATATTTTAGAATACATAATACAGGTCCAAAAATTTCTTCTCTGGCAATAGTCATATCATTAGTGACATTGCCAAAAACAGTTGGCTTAACAAAATAACCTTCAGTTAAACCATCTGGTCTACCTGGACCACCAGCGACAAGAGTTGCTCCCTCATCAATACCAAGTTGAATCATTCTTTGCACTTTCTCGTATTGAGTCTTGTTGGAAATAGGACCAATTCTTACACCCTCCATTTCTGGAGAGCCAACTACTGTTGCATTAGCTGCAACGGCCGCTGCTTGAAGAGCAGCGTCATAATTTTGAGATGACACAAGCATCCTAGTTGGTGCATTGCATGATTGGCCGGTATTCATAAAGCAATGATTAGCCCCTGCAGTAACAGCTTTTTCTATGTCGGCATCATCCAAAACAATATTTGCTGATTTGCCACCTAATTCCTGAGATACTCTTTTTACGGTTGGAGCGGATGCAATTGCAACCGCAACACCTGCTCGCGTGGATCCTGTGAAGTGCATCATATCAATATCTGGATGTTCAGATAGAGCAGCTCCAACAATAGGGCCCATGCCATTAACTAAGTTAAATACGCCCACTGGTACTTTTGCATCATGTAAAATTTCAGCAAAAATAATTCCACACAAAGGTGTGATTTCACTTGGTTTTAAAACCATGGTGCAGCCAGCAGCAATAGCAGATGCAACCTTGGTGCACATTTGATTCATTGGCCAGTTCCAAGGTGTGATCATGCCAACAACACCAATAGGCTCTTTTCTAATTAGATAATTGTTTTCTGTGCCTTCAAATTCAAAAGATTTTAAAACCTCTAATGTATCTTTAAAATGTGAGAGTCCAGCGGTAACTTGTGCCATTTGCGACAACCATAAAGGTGCTCCCATTTCATTAGAAATGGTTTGAGCCAATTCCTCAGAGCGCTTTTCATACTCAGTAATAATATCTTCAATAATTTGAATTCTGTCTTCTTTGCTAGAAAAGCCAAATGAGTTAAATGCACTGCTAGCGGCAGCTACTGCTGCATCTATATCTTCTTTGGTACCAGCCGCAATAGTACCGATCACAGATTCATTCGAAGGATTAATCACTTCAATAGTCTCTGAGCCCATAGGGTTCACCCATGCTCCATTAATATAAAACTTTGATTGATTTTCCATCTTATAAACTCCCTTAAAAAATTGAGGTTAATTATAGCCGAACTAATTGCGACATAACCAGCCTTTATTTACAAAATAAACAATAGTTATAAGGCCTGAGCATCTCTTGTTTCCTTGAACACAAGGATAGCTCTTTTGCGAGATTCCTTTAGATCTAGGATAGGTTTTGGATAATCTAACTCACTAAATAAATCTTGAGTTGGCTGATGAATATTTTTTACAGGGGTATCAGAAAGCTCTGGTATAAATTTTTTAATGAATTCGCCTGTGGGATCAAAATTTTGAGATTGTGTAATGGGATTAAAAATCCTGAAATATGGTGCTGCATCTGTACCGGTAGAGGCGCTCCACTGCCATCCTCCATTATTTGAAGCAAAGTCTCCATCAATTAAGTGCTCCATAAAAAATTGCTCTCCAATCCGCCAATCATGAAGCATATTTTTTGTAAAAAACATTGCAACAATCATCCTGAGACGATTATGCATCCATCCCTCTGAAAGCATCTGTTTGATAGCCGCATCAATAATAGGAAATCCAGTATTCCCAGTCTTGAAAGCTTCAATTTCAGAGCTTGAGTAACGCCAAGGAATATCACGCGTGTAATCTTGAAAAGGCTGATTGCAGCTTACTTTTGGAAAAGAATGCATGATATTTCTGTAAAACTCTCTCCACACTATCTCATCGACCCACTTACATATACCTAGACTGCCAGATGCAAACTCAAAGTTATTTAATTTAAGAGCCTCTAAAATACATCTTCTTGGAGAAATAATACCTAAAGCTAGATAGGCCGAGATGCGACTGGTAGCATCTAAGATTGGAGTATTTCTTGATTCACTGTAGTTATTGATTTTGCAATCAAGGAATTCTTGAAGACGAGCAAGTGCATTAGCTTCGCCTGGTGGCCAGGCATCCATATTTACCTGATGAGATTTATCTAGTTTAAGAGCTGAAAGATCGCTAGTGAGATTAGTTTTTTTAAGTGGTTTTTCTGCTTGATCGAGATCTAAAAAACTCATAGAAAAATTCTCAATCCATCGCCTCTTAAAAGGAGTAAAGACTGAAAAGGGTTTATCCTGCACAGTCCTCAAGAAACCAGGCTCATATACCACCTGATCATGATGTCTGGATATTTGAATATTATTTGCACTTAACAATATCTCTACTGCATCATCCCTTTTATTTTCATTGACTCCAAATTCCTTGTTCCAATAGCATGAATTGACTTGATGATGCTCAACAAATTTTTTCAAGTCCTCAGGGAGCGCTTCAAAGGTATCCGTCTGAAGAACAATTAAGGGAATATGCAGCTTCATTAATTGCTTTTCTAAGGTGATAAGATTTTGAATTAAAAAATCTTGTTTTACATTAGACTCATGATGCAGATTCCATTGCTTTTGAGAAAAAATATATATGCCTATCAGCTCATCGGAAGAATGAGCAGCCTCTAGTAAAGCCGGGTTATCGTCAATTCTCAAGTCTGATCTAAACCACATTAATCCTTTCACCATGCAATCGCCCTCACTAATTTTTTTACCAGCTCTTGGCGATGCTCTGTAATTCTTACATTTAAATCTTGCTGTGATCTGAGCTCAAAGTCATAGAGAGGTGATCTCTTAATCAACTCTAAATCTGCATATTTAGAAATATGATTCTCATATCGCAGAGGAGATTTAATATTTGATGGATATAAAGTTGTTACAGGTTTTCCACTAGAAATAGACTCTGAAATCATCATCGCACTATCTTCAGTTACAAAAATATTTTTTGCGGAGCCTAGCAAAGCAGCTAAGTTGAAATTTTTATCTCCATGATGAAACCATGCAGAATAATCACCGAGAATATTTTTTAGGCGTGATTGAAATAAATCTTCGACCTCTGGTGATGTTCGTCTTGAAGTAACAATAGATATAGGCAATTTAATTTTAGAGTTCAGAGCCTGGATTGAAGTAAGCATTCTCTCCCACTCATTAGTTGAATAAGAGTAACCAATACCCTCACCTCCAATTAAAAAAAGGATATGCTCTGAAAGGTTATCTTTTTCAGCCGCAATAGAGCAAACGGCTGGGGAATATAAATTAGGTGAAATTGCAGCAACAATATTTGAGGGATGATCAAAATATTTTTCTACGGTAACTAGGGCATTAAACATAGACGAATGAAGACCTCTTGGAGAGCCTAGCTGGATCACTGGCAAAGAATGAACTAATTTAATTGCTGCGCTTACCGGCATCGTATTTCCACCTGCCGCAATAACCAAATCATATCCTTGTGTATTAATTGGTGCATACATCCAAAGAATGCCTCGAGCTATGTTTTTATTGTTAAACCAGAGCAAAAGCTTGGCAATAAATGTACAGGCAGATCTCAAAGTATAAAAGTGCCAAGATAGCTCATGAGTCGTAATGACACAATCGCATGTCTCACTGATCATAAGAGCAACCCCGTTGGACTGATTAAAATGTCCTGGTATTCCATCGCTAATAATAAGTATTTTTTTCATTGAGCTAATTAGAGGTATTTATCTTGATAAGTTTCCAATGGTAAATCTTTGGTCATCATAAGCTCTGCTTTTGCAATGTCCCCAGGGCTATCAACACCTAAAATAGGTGATGATGAGATCACAGCATTGATTTCATAATCATTCTCAAGCAGCCTCATCATATCGATAGATTCAAGCTCTTCCAAAGGAGTCGGTTGAAGGTTTGTATATTGAGTCAATGCAGCCATGGTGAAACCAATCATCCCCAGCTGCCTCATAGCCTTATCGCCTCTGTTCGGAACATGGGCTCGAGTGAAAAAGGATATTTTTGATGTATTTGTCATAATTGCTTTTACTACATTGGGATTATCTAAATCATCGCCATCGATAGGATAAACTAAATTAACAATCTCAAGTTCACTCCCACAGAATGCGGTGCTTAAGTTTTTAATATCTTCAGGAAATATGTGCGGCTCATCTCCCTGAAGCAATAAAATAAAATCATATATTTCTCCATGTTTACTCAAAATATCCACAGTTTCCTGAGCTCTCTCTGTTGCTCTTTCGTGATGGTGACCTGTCAGGATGGCTGGAATCTCATGATTATTTGCCCAGTTCATAATTTCTTCATCCGGAGTCGCTATAACTAATTTATCGCAGGTTTGCGATAAAAGCGCTCGTTCATAACAGTGAGCCAGCATTGGAATTCCAAGAATTTTTTTTAAGGGCTTACCTGGAAATCGTGAAGAAGCCATTCTGGCGGGAATCACGCCAAGTGTTTTATTCATTTATTCGGAAAATGGGAGTCGAGAAGATAAATCTAACATGCGAATATCAACGCTAAAGGCAATCATATCGTAGCCCTTATTTACAAGAATTGGGATTTGCTCTGGATTCGGCTCGACTAAGTGACACCCAGCTTTAATTTGGTGCTGCTTAGATGCTTGTAAAATTTTTTCTTCTGCATTAATAAATTCATCAGAATTAAAAATACCTGGATTACCCAGGGATGCTGAAAGGTCATATGGACCGATGAAATACCCATCAATCTCTTGAGAAAAAATAGAATCAAGATTTGCTATCCCAGCCACTGATTCAATTTGTGCATAAATTTCAATATGCTTAGAATTAGTTAATATGTATTCGCTTTTAGCATTAGCCTCGCCATACCCCTGAGCACGAGCAAGACCCATGCCCCTATTACCTTTGGGAGGATAATGGCAAGAGGCTATAATGCTCTCAATCTGTTCTTTCGACTCAACCATAGGCGCTAAAATTCCTTTTGCGCCAGCATCAAGCACTCTTTTAATTTGTGAGGAGCTATGCCCTGAAAGACGCACGAAAGGCTTAGAGCCAGCAAGATCAATCACCCTGATAAGTTGCTCTGCCTGATTGATATTAATGGCGCTATGCTCTAAATCAATCACCACCCACTCATAGCCAGCTTTCGCAAAGATTTCTGCTACTGACTCATTTGGTAAGCTCAGCCAAGTTCCAATTGAATGATTGCTCATATATTAATCCCTTAAGTTAAAATTTTATTATCATCTAATCCAGTTATTGCCGCCAAACCCATTGCAATAATGCCCTCATGGGTAAGGCTTGAGCGATGCGAAGTTCCAAAAAAATTATGTAGTTCAAATAATTGATTTTCCAGCGCTGGCTCTTCTGCATATACATCAAAAGCAGCAAAAGCATAAGGATTATTGGAAAGGAAAGCATGCAAAGCAGTTTCATCTACAATACCGCCCCTAGCTGTATTAATAATAGAAACGGATGGCTTTAATAGGTTAAGTTCTTTTGTGCTAATCATATTTTGCGTATCCGGCAGCAGTGGAAGATGAATGCTAAGAATATCCGCTTGATTTAAAACTACTCCAAGTTCATCTTGTTGAATTGCATCTGATTTAAAACCAAGCTCTTTGCTAATTCTTAATAGCTCTTGACTGCTAAATATTTTTTCATCAAAAAAAATAATTTGGCAATCAAAGGATTGAAGAATGGAAGCAAGCTTTTGTCCTATGTTACCAAAACCAAGTAAGCCAATTGTTTTTCCAAAAAGCTCTACTCCTTTCTCTTGAGACCATATGCCCTCAATAATCTCATTATGATTGCGATGAATCTTTCGCAAAGACAGTAGCATTAAGGTTAGGGCTAATTCTGCAACACTTTGCTTATTAACACCTGGCGTAAAACCTAGCTTCACACCCTTAGACTTTAAGGACGCTACGTCCAGATTATTTATTCCAACGCCATACTTGCTAATGACTTTAAGCTTTGGTAGTTGATCTAAAACCTCAGCTGAGATTTGCTCTATTCCTATAATCGCTTTGTCTGCTGAGCTTAAAAAATTCACTAGCTCTTGGTCTTGCAGGGTTTCTCCTGTGTTATTAAAAACAACTTTAGAATATTTAGCTTCTAAGGCATGCACCAAGCTTTGATTTTTTGAAAAAGATCGAGAGGCAACTGCAACAGTGTCTAATAAATTCATATCAACAAGCTAAGTGCTGATTAGTAAATATCGCATCAACCCGATAATCAGTTTGCATATTTGTTATCGAGGCCACTCCTCCAGCTGCATTAACTATTGCTGCGCCTGCAGCAATATCCCACAAGAAGATTCCATTCTCTTTATAAGTTTCAGCTTTACCAGCGGCAACATATATGGATGCCATTGCGGCAGAACCAATCATCCTAACTTTTTTCCATTGCTGAAAGTCAGAGATCATATCTTTAAATTCATTATCTGAGTAATTAGTTTTTGCAGGGATTCCGGTGACCAGGGTCGATTGACTCTTTTCAGAATAATTAGAAACTGTAATCTCTATTTTATTTAAGAATGCCTTTGACTCCAGATGCCCAAAATAAAGATCTTCATGATTAAAATCATAAATAACCCCAAGAATAGGAGTTAAATTTTGCATTAAGGCAATGGAGACACAGCTAATAGGAATGCCTCTTAAGAAATTTGAGGTGCCATCAAGGGGATCGACTACCCAGTAAAATTCGCCCAAATCATTGCTAAGCCCTGTTTCCTCTCCCAATATAGAAAATGCACTTTGAGAGCTCAAGCTATCCTTGATTAGTTGTTCTGTATCAGTATCTAATTGGAGCTTAATATCTCTACCTTCATTGAGCAAAACCTTTAGTTCTTTGTCCTGATTTTCCAAGAGGTACCTGCCGCCTCTTAATGCTGCAGATTTAGCAATCTCGAGCCATGTATCTAATTCAAGCATTTAGGAACTTTGCTCTAAAATATGATCCAACTAGACCGCATATCACCATATGAAGATCTTCTGCAGGGCCATATTCTCCAATTTTAGTTGGCACATGAATATTTAAATCACAATTTTCTTTTAGATAACCGCCATCAAAAGCAGTTAAACCAACGACATAAATATTATTCTCTCTGGCATATTCAATGGCTTTAATTAAATTTTTTGAGTTACCAGAAGCAGAAATGCACACAATTGTGTCTCCGGCAGTTGCAAGTGTTTGCAGTTGTTGTAGAAAAATATTTTCATAGCCATCATCATTAGCTATAGCTGTAATAACCGCTTGATTGTCACATAAGCTAATCGCTCTAAATGGCTTTTCAAACTGCCTGCTACCAAGCGAAACATCATTTACAAAATGTGTTGCGGTAGATGCGCTTCCCCCGTTTCCTAAAAAGAAAGTTGTCGTTTTATTTTCCCTAGATTCCAGCAATAAATCTGCAAACCGCGAAATTGCCGAACGATCTAACTGAGCAATTAGTGTTGTGAGATATTGTAAGTATTCATCAGAAAATTCTTGAGATGCTGTCATATTTGTACCTTTTTATTTATAGTATTTTTCATGCCAGATAGGATCCGCTTTATAAATTTCTTCAATTAACAGCATGGTTTCCAAGGCATCATCGATATTACCGCGCTCAATAGATGTATTATTTTCTAAAGCATTTGAAAAATATTTTATTTCATTATCCCATGATACATCTTTGTTATATTTTGAAGTTAATTCTCTGGGTGTTCCTTTGTCAACCAAAGGATCAGAGCTAATCACTGTTAGCACCTCATCTCCATAGCTTTTAGATCCTGTAAGAAGGCCCCCAAGAATCAGAGAGCCTTTTTCTAAAGTTATCTCTAAATTAAAAACATGCCGCCACTGCGTTGCCGAGGAATGTAACTGAGCAACCACCCCTTTGGGAGACTTCATTAAAACATAAGCATTGTCCTCAACATCAAAATTCCAAAATGCATTATCTATAAATGAGAAAACTTGTGTAAAGCTCTGGCTAGAAAGATAGCGAATCAAATCAAGCATATGTATGCCTTGGTCTAATAATATTCCGCCGCCAGCTGCTTCTCTGCTAGTTCGCCAATCAGTTTGATTGAAGCTGATCATTTGAGACTTACCATACAGCCCTTTCATATTGATGATTCGTCCTAAAGAATTGCTATCTATTATTGATTTTGCTTCCTCTACAGATAAATGAAATCTGTGATTAAAGCCATACATCAATTTTAAATTAGGTGATTTAAGAGATTGCTCTTTGACTGCGAGAAGTTCAGCATGAGTCCTAGCCGGAGGTTTCTCACAAAACACATGCAGGCCTTTTTGCAAGCTTAAATAAGAGGCTTCTGCTGCAAATTGATTAGGCAAACTGATAAAGACTACATCAATTTTTGCATCAGCTATGAGAGATTTATAATCATTAAATATATCTATGCCTTTTGGGATAGATTTTCTGGCTTCCATGCTAGATTCTGAAATGGCAGTTACCTTATAGGATGTGTTTAACTCTAATGATTTATGCCTAGTCTTTCCGACTACCCCATATCCTGCAATTCCTACCCTCATTATTAAGTATTAATGAGCTATTTGATGAAGCTAATACGATAAATTACATTAGCCTTATCATCAGATATCAAAAGGCTGCCATCTGAAATTACAAGAGGTGCAGCCGGTCTGCCTATAACTTTTTCTCCTTGCAGCCAGCCAGTAATAAAATCTTCAGAAGTAGCAACTTCCCCAGAATCATTCAAAGATACTTTAATAACCTTATAGCCAACTTTTTGAGAACGATTCCATGATCCATGCAAAGTAATAAAAAGGTTATTTGTAAACTCTTCTGGGAATTGCAATCCATCATAAAAAGCTATTCCAGTAGGAGCAACGTGAGCACCCAGTTCAAGAATCGGATTTACATAATCATACCCAGAGACCCTATCTCCAAATTCTGGATCTTTGACATCAAGAGCATGTTGAAATGGAAAGCCATAAAATAAGCCCTCTTCATCTACTCTATTTAATTCACACGAAGGGCTATCATCACCTAGCCAATCTCGGCCATTATCCGTAAAGTATAGTTTTTGAGTAGCAGGATGGAAATCAAATCCAACGCTATTTCTAACTCCTTCTGCAGCATACTGCCACTGTCCTTTGCTTAACTTAAGAATAGAGGCATATTGACGATTATCAGATAGGCAGGCATTGCATGGCGCGCCAACATTGGTATAAAGATCTCCCCTCTGATTATGTTGAAGCCATTTCCAGCCGTGCCATGCATCATTTGGTAAGTCGTCAGTAACTAAAATTTTAGTAGGCAATCCAGAATTATTATTTTGCAACCAGTCCTCAATATCTTTAATTTTCCAAATGGTGCTAATTTCTGAAAAATATAAATCTCCATCAAAAATACTTACACCAGAAGAAGCGGTAAGATTATCAGCAATTAACCTCTTAGAATCCGCCTGTCCATTTTTATCTGAATCTAATAATGCAACGATTTGACCACTTCTCTCCCCAACAAAAATAGTGCCACTTTTTCCTTGGATCATCTGCCTGGGAGAATCTAAGTCGCTAGCAAAAATTGAGATTTCAAATCCAGCTGGCACCTCTAATTTATCTACATCTATAGCAAATGCATTAGGTGCAGGTAGGCTGGCTATCATAAAAAGGAATATCGTTCGCATTTGATTCATCGATCAAAACCTTCCACGTTTTCGGCAAGAATATTTAAAATTCCATTTCTATCATTATTAAGTATGCAATCTTGCATGTTTAAAATTATAGGGAGTAGCTGCGAATGCTCAATAAATGATTCATTAGCTTTAAAGATTTTTTCATTCTGTGTTTTGATCTCTGATCCAGAAATTAGAAGCTCTTCAAACATCTTTTCTCCAGGCCTCAAGCCAATTTCAACAATTTGAATCCCCTCCTGACCATCGCTTTCAGTATAATTGCTGCCTGATAGATGTATAAGTTTTTTAGCTAAATCAAAGATCTTAATTTGCTCTCCCATATCTAAAATAAAAACCTCACCACCAGAAGAAAGTTCACCTGCTTGAAGCACAAGATTGGAAGCCTCAGGAATCGTCATGAAATATCTCATTACTTGTTTATCAGTAATAGTTACCGGACCACCCAAGGAGATTTGATCCATAAATAATGGGATCACCGAGCCGGAGGAATTGATAACATTTCCAAACCGAACCATGCTAAACCTAGTATTTTTATTTTTAGCATTGAGTGACTGAATAATAATTTCTGCAAACCTCTTGGTAGCGCCCATAACATTTGTCGGTCTGACAGCCTTATCAGTTGAAATCATAACAAATGACTTTATATTATGTTTTACAGCTGCCTGAGCAAGATTATAGGTTCCAAGGATATTATTTTCAGCAGCTTTGGCTATATTGTTTTGATCCTCTGCCAACGGTACATGCTTGTATGCAGCAGCATGATAGACATTGTCAATCCGATATTTAGAAAATATAAAATCTAGATTATCGCTATCTCTTATGTCCCCTAAAATTGGGATGATTTCAGTAGTAAATTTTTTTGAGCTTTTAATCACCGCGCATTCTCTTTCAATGTTGAACAGATTGAACTCTGACATTTCAAGCAAAATAATTTGCTTTGGATTATTCAGGAGTAATTGTCTAGTAATCTCAGCTCCAATTGAGCCGCCAGCTCCTGATATAAGGAATGAGCTCGTAGCAGCATTCTTAACTTGAGCACCATTAATTCTTGCGCCTGGAAGAATATCATCTATTGAAAGTGCCTGTATATCAGTCATCTTCTTTTGATCTGATATTAATTCGCTCATTGAAGGCACCGTTCTTACTGATACCTTAATTGTCTCTAAGTCAGAAATAATTTTTCTTCTTTCTTCTGTGGTGATGTTTGGGATTGCAAGAAAAACCTGAAGATTGCCGAACTCTCGCTTGAGCTCAACGAGTCTTTTAAAGCTTGCAATAATGGGCACATTATTAATCTGAGTATTTTTTAGTTGAGTGGAATCATCGAAAATAGCTATTATATTTTTAGAAGGATCATTCTGAAAAGCATTTAATAATTCCCTGCCAGATTTTCCAAAACCAAAAATCACTACCGGGCTTGCATTGGCATCAGTTTGATAAGGATATAAAAAGAATTTTGCGACATCTCGAGAAATATTTATAAATGCATATAAAACAGCAGCCAAAAGTAAGCCTTGCAGCAGAACAATAGCAAGAAATCCTGGCGGTATAAGATCAAATTGTAGAATATAAATACCAGCCCATGAAAATCCAAATATAAGAGATCCTGAAACACAAACAAAAATTGAATCTCTTGAATCAAAATATCTTATTAAGGATTTGTAATATCCAAAAAAATAAAAATAGATTAAAAAAAAGAATGCCGGAAATATAAAAGAAAGTTTTTGAGATTGAATAATTGACCATAAATCTGATGAAAGCTCACTAGAAATAATAGTTGCCATTGGGGGCCCAAAAACTACCCAACAAATAAATGCAATAAATAGATCATTCAATAGGACCAAGACAGTTTTCTGCCTTCTATGCAGAGAATTTAATTTTGCGCCTACTAGATTCATGCGAAGAGGCACATAAGATTATGATTCATCTGAAATATTAAATTCTTGTTTAAGTTTTGCATTTGAAATATCAAAATTTCCATATAGTCTACATAATAGCAATTCTAGCTTACCAACCCTCATCATAAGTTGAAAAAGAAAATTGGGAAGATAAATTATTTTTATTTTTTTTCCAACGCTGTCACCAATGCTCCTAAAGAGTGAATTAGTTGAGATTGCTTTAGAGCTGGTTAGATTAAAAATTTGGTTTTTAGCATTGCTTGAACCATCAAGAGTTTTGTAAATAACCTCTTTTAAAAGACTATATGGCAAAAAACTTCTTCGGTTAGAATCACCAGATCTAAAAGATGGAAAAGGCCATTTCCTCTCTGCTAATTGAAAAAGTTTTCCAAGATTTGATTTTGAATGATTTATTAATAGCGGGGGTAGCCTAAAAATAGTAAAATTTAGTTGCTGCTCTAATGCTAATTTAGCAATAGTTTCCTCGCATTTTTTTTTTGCCACTCCATAAAAACATTTAGGGTCAAGTGGCGAGTCTTCATTGAACTGCTGATAATAAAAAGAATTATCGCCGTAAACTTTAATCGAGCTAAAAAAAATCATGTTGTGACACTTTAGGATATCCATGCATTTTATAGCTTGAACTGATAGAGCCACTTCTTTATCTATATCTGACTCTTTCAGCTCAGAATTTAAGGATGCGAGGTGCATCAAGCAATCAGCCTCCAAAACATGCTTGCCTGATAGAATTTCATCATATAAATATTTATTAGATTCATGGGATGAACGAGAGGAAGAAATGCAAAGAACTTTATGACCCATCGCCTCAAGATCTTTAATTAATAAAGAGCCGATAAGTCCCGATGATCCTGTTAGAGCTATATTCATATTTATGTTCTAAAATATCCAGTTTAATTGGGGATAATGATAATGGTAATGGTAATGGTAATGGTAAGAAACGTAATATGCTTTATTGGTCTAGTAGCGATTTTACCGTTGTTGGGTGTTGCGGCTATTTTAATTTTTATAGAGGATGGATCTCCAATTTTTTTCAAACAAAAAAGAATAGGTTTGCATAAAAAAAAATTTACAATATATAAGATTAGAACTCTCAAAAAAAATGCTCCACAAGTAGGAACTCATGAGATTGAAGAACATCATAAATTAAATATGGGTAGAGCAATTAGAGCGCTAAAATTAGATGAATTTCCTCAATTATTTAATGTGATTAAGGGAGACCTTAACTTAATAGGTCCTAGGCCAGGTCTAGAGTCACAAGCAACTTTGGAATCGGCTAGAATGGTCCAAGATGTATTTAACACTAAACCAGGAATCACTGGTCTTGGGCAAGTGCTAGGATATGATATGAGCGCGCCGGAAAAACTAGCCGAAGTAGATAAACTATACATAAATAATAAGTCTATAAAATTAAACTTAATAATTTTTTTAGGGACTTTTTTTTCATTTCCAAGAACATATTTAGCATTAATAATGAAAATTCCAAACTTAAAAAAAGATAAATAAAATGTTTAAAAATATTTTTAAAAAGAATCAACCTACCGCTCTTACAGACCCAAATGAAATTGATGTCATTTTGCGGTTAATGTTTGAAATTGCTATGAGTGATGGCAGCCTTGATAAATCAGAACTTGTGCTATTAAAAAAAAGAGCAACTCTAATAGGTTTAGAGGGTGAAAAGGCTTCAGAAATTATTAAAAAAGTTATCAGTCATTCTGAATCTTCCACATCGCTATACCCAACAGTTACAAAGATTAATGCTGAATATTCTATCGATCAAAAAAAAGAAATTTTAAAGAAACTTTGGGGATTAGTTATTGCAGATGGGGTTATTAATCACTACGAAGAAAATTTATATTTTAAAATAGCCGACTTAATTAAAATCAAAAGGTCTCAAGCAAATCAAATTAAGCAAGAAGCCAACTAGGGTTTATTCAGATAAATTGGAGATGACCAAGCTCGTTCATTAGTTGCGCTGAGGCAGTCATCTGTTAACGCGGTTTTAAAACTGCCTTTGCATAATTTAAATTCATTGCTCTCAGTAAAGAAATTCTTACCATTAATTGCTTGAGTGGCTTCTTGAATAGCTCTGACATAGTAGACACTGTCACGGGTATAGCTTTGGTCTTCAAATGCAACAACACATTCACTCTTCCCTTCGCAAGAAATAGTTTTCCATGCATCCTCGATCAAAGGGCCAACTGCTTCACCAGCATAAGACTGTGGAGTGATCTTAACAATTTCAATGCGGTCAATAATATGCCTTTCATTGCTTGGGTTATAGCATTCTCCAGCACATAAATATTCTAATCTTTCTGGTGATAAAGAATCTATAGATTCCTCTGGACACCCATCTTTTTGCTTAAAGCT
>Ga0209816_1002059_pt1 | contig 14519 bp, 9 predicted proteins | sample CoawatmetaG01DNA_FD_187509 | JGI IMG/M metagenome (GOLD analysis project Ga0209816, IMG submission 187509) | Marine microbial communities from the West Antarctic Peninsula - Coastal water metaG017-DNA (SPAdes) (version 2) | ecosystem: Environmental > Aquatic > Marine > Coastal ... | reverse complement strand
CTTATAATCAGCTTGATATTATTAATACTGACACTCCAACTGTTATGGTCGATATGGCCGGCAATAGAGAAATACTAGGAACCCTTCATGGCGCTCTTGGAGATAATATGCATCAATGTTTAACAGTAGGCATGACTCATTGGGATAATGAAACAACGGCTGAAGATCATCTCGGTAAATTAATGCAAAGAGACAGAACAGAATTCTTCTTTGCACCTGCTCATATCCAGAAAAGAGTTAATGACTGGGGCTACCAAGGATATAATGATAAAACTTCAGCTTTTATGACTACAAGAGCTACTCAAAGCAAGGACTGGATGAAAGTAATAGAAGTATCTGGCATAAGTAACTTTATAACTACTTATGAAGAAGTTGTTGCCGGCAATATGAATCCTAGCGAAGGAGTAATAGTGCTTTTATAGCGCTAACTTATATGAAGCCTGTCTTAATATTTGGTGTTCCTGCATCACCCTATACGAAAAAGTTAATAGCCTACTTTAGGTTCAAGCAGATCCCTTATTCAATAGTTTGGGGAGATACTAAAACCAATCTTGAATTAAGGGGCATAGAGCTTCCAAAACCTATTTTACTCCCTACTGTTTTAATAGAAGATGATAATGGAGAATTAATCGCTTCTACAGATACAACACCATTAATTAGAGCATTTGAAGATAAACATCCAAATAGATCCACTTTTCCAAATGATCCTGTATTGTCTTTTATCAACTATTTAATTGAAGACTATGCTGATGAGTGGGTTACAAAGCATATGTTTCATTTTAGATGGTCCTTTGATGCAGATATTAATAATGCCAAACAAAAACTAGTACTTCTGCACGACGTAACAATGGAAAAAGACTCGATTGACGCTATAGCTGATGCTGTTGCTGATAGGCAAATTAGCAGACTATGGGTAGTTGGCTCTAATAAGGAAACTGCTAGTTTTATAGAAAATAATTACACTAAACTTCTATCACTACTTGAAAATCACTTTGCCACCAGTCCTTTTATGCTTGGAAATCGGCCTTCCTCATCTGACTTTGCTTTGTATGCACAGCTAGAACAGCTTATTAGGTTTGACCCTACATCAAGGGAAATTGCCCACAATACGTCTATGAGAACTGTTGCATGGATAGAACTTGTTGATGACCTTTCAGGACTAAGTGATCAAATAGGATCAACTAATACAGAGTCACAGAATGATTTAACTGATAATGGTTGGGATGATGTCAAAAGTATCCCGAATTCACTAACTAATATTCTTAATGAAATTGGGTCAACTTATGCACCCTATCTTCATGCAAATGCACAAGCTATAGCTAATGGACACAAAACTTTTGAAGTACAAATTGATGGTGTTTTATGGACTCAACAATCATTTAAATATCAAGCCAAATGTCTCACCTGGATTAATGACGAGTATAAAAAATTAAGCGATGAGGATAAAAATAGATTGCTTCATTTGCTTGATGGCACAGGGTGTGAATCTCTCCTTAAATAAAATGAATCAAGTAAATATAGGCTTTGTATTATTTTTAGTCCTAGTTGCTTACATCGGTAATGCGCCATTAGCCATCTTCCTTGGAATTATCTTTTCCCTTTATTTTAAACCTGATATAAATTTTATTTCCAGGAAGGTATCAACAATTCCCTTGCAAATAGGCATAGTTATTCTTGGTTTTACTTTAAATATTGCTTACATACTTGATATAAATCCAACCTATATAATTTGGATAAGTGTATTTGTTTTCTTCTCGTTTTTTGGAGGTTTATTTGTAGGAAGGTGTCTTAAGCTAAATCCTAATATGACTATATTGCTTTCAAGTGGAGCCGCTATTTGTGGCGGAACGGCTATGGTAGCTGTAGCTCCAATTATTAAAGCAAAACCATCCGAACTTATAGTTTCATTAACAATAGTATTCATGTTAAATGCCATAGCTATAGTCTTCTTTCCAATGATCGCTTCTTATCTTCAAATGGGTAATGCAGAATTTGGAGCCTTTGCTGCCCTAGCAATCCATGATACTAGCTCTGTAGTTGGTGCAGCGGTTCAATACAGCCCTGAATCAGTAGAGATGGCATCAGTACTAAAGTTAGGAAGAACTCTTTGGTTGATTCCACTTCTCCTTGTTTTGAACTATAAATTCAATAATGACGTGAGCACTTCTTCGTATCCAAAATTTATAGTATTTTTTGTAATGGCAATCATTCTAAATACGATATTTAATTTTAGCTACGATACACATTTAATGCTTGGAGTAATTAGTAAAGCATTTCTAATGGCAGGTTTGTTTTGCATTGGTACTCAGACCACACTTATTGACCTTAAGTCCATAGAGCTAAAGCCTTTTGCTTTATCTTTATCTTTGTGGATTCTTGCCATACCAACAGCCTATCTTATTATAAGTAGCGTTAGTTTATAAAATCTAAGCAGATTCAGATCTATAGTGTAAGAAGAAACAATAAGTTGCTACAGCACTTAATAAATGCCAGATACCATGGGCCTGGATTAGAGAATCAGGCCTACATAGAGCATGATCAGGTACACCGGTTGACCAAATAATAAAGGCTGAAAAGTACGCAGCCATTCCACAGAAGTACCATTTATAAGTTCTTGTTGTAGTTGGTTTTTTATTAGATAAGAGTCCAGGAACCCAGAATAATACCACCCACCAAAACTCAGCAAAATTTGCTATTACATCAAGAGGTGTCGTACCAAAAAGAGCCAAAACAAAAAAGCCAACAAACCCCGATAAAAATCTGAATAAAGGCGACCAGAACTTAAATAAGAATTCAGAGATAGCCCATAGGCCGATTGATACAGAGAATAACTCTAAGTTTATTCCCAATCCCCATCCAGATATCCATCTCATAACCGCGTAAGTTACTACTATAGAAAAATAAATTTCTAAGAAACGTCTAACAGTCCAATTAGACATTCTGAATATGTTGTAAAGCCATGGAATAAGAATGTACATTATCATACTGAGATTATCTGCCCAACCTCCCCATCCAGAGTTTGTCCCATGCATTAACATAGAACCAGGTCCCAAGAAGATTGCTGCGGAAGCGTAAAGAATCGATATACCCGTTAGACCAACAAAATAGTTGTTACCTGAAGTTTCTTTATCAGTTGTAATAGTATAAAAAATATAAATGCCGACAACCATGAAACCTAGATTACTAAGTGTATTAACTGGTTCTCTAAAAAGACCGCCTGAGACTCTTTCACACCATCTAGAGGCGTCTCCTATGATTCCTTGAGACTCTATAGATTGAATGTATCCAAGGGCGCTAAGAACGAAGAAAGTTACAACAAATAAGCCAGATAAAACCAATGAAATATAAAAAGGTTGCCAATGTTTATTAGTAAGAGAAGACACTTTCACCTCCTTTCATTACGAACGAAATATCTTCCATAAGATTCATGTTATTTAATGGATTTCCCTTAACAGCTACTAAGTCTGCTACTTTGCCAACAGTTATTGATCCGTGAGTCATATCTATACTTAATAATTTAGCAGTTTCTATTGTAGCAGCCTTTATCGTTTCTATAGGCGGCATCCCATTTTCGCTCATATAAACAAACTCCCTCCAATTAGTACCGTGGGCTTGGACACCGGAATCAGTTCCAAATGCAATTTTTACACCTCTTTTATAGGCTTTTGCAAAAGTAGCAGCAATTTGTGGGCCAACGCTAGCTGCCTTAGGTCTAACAACATCAGGAAAATAGTTATCTATTTTTGCTTTCTCAGCAACAAACTCTCCTGCTGAAATTGTAGGAACATAATATGTTCCATTTTTTATCATTAAATCCATAACCTCTTCGGTCATAAAGGTGCCATGTTCTACTGAATCAACTCCAGCTATCACAGCCCTTTTCATGCCCAAGGCTCCATGAGCGTGAACAGCAACCCACATTCCATAATCTTTAGCAGCCTTAACAACAGAAGTAACCTCTTCCTCTGTAAACTGCGGATTATCACCTGACTTAGCGACACTAAGAACACCACCGGTAACTGTTAGCTTAATACCATCTGCTCCGTCTTTATAACGCTGTCTTACAGCTGTATAAGCATCATATGGGCCATTAATAACACCATCCTCTGCTGTTGGATAGATATAATCTCCAGAAGCTAAACCATTGGTTGGATCGGCATGACCGCCTGTAGTAGCAATACTTTTTCCTGACGTAAAAATTCTAGGTCCAATGACATGGCCAGCATTGATTGCGTCTCTCAGAGAGATAGCAACCATACCACTATCACCCACTTGTCTTACGGTTGTAAAACCAGCTTTTAATGTCTTGTAAGCATGTTGAGTTGCCATGATAGCTGTAGTCTCTCTTTCAACCTTGACCGGTCGTTCGCTCTTGGAGAGATACTCTTGACCAAAATGAACATGCATATCCATGAGCCCAGGCATAAGAGTGTATCCCCTTAGGTCGATCAAGGTGTTAGATTTGTCTACTTTAATATACCCAGAATCTATAGAAACAATAAGGCCTTCATTAATAGTTATAGAAGAATTTTTTATCACCTTTTCATCTAACACATCAATATACGCAGATGTGTAAATAATGCTAGATGCACATAAAGGAAGAGATAAAAGGATTAGTAAGCTATGTAAGTATTTCATATTAAAAGTCTATCATAGACATTAATATTTGAATAAAAAAAGGGCCTTTAAAGGCCCTTTTAAAAATGAGTATTAGTAACTAAGGTGTTGGATCATAAACAACATCACCATTAATAACTGCTGGCTCTCCGCTATTTATCAATTCGGTCGGTAAGCTACCTATCGGCTTACACCTTGCTTGATCTCTATTTATATAGTCAGCAAAATCACCGTAATCACTACCCGCAACCATATCCTGCCAACTTTGAGGTCCGTTATAATCATATCCACCGTCTACGGCAGCCTGTTTCTGCTCATTTATTTGTGCAGTTACTTGACTAATTTGATAATCAATACGTCCCTGACAACTTGTATAAGATCTAACTAGTGTCCATGCCGCAGCATATTCATCACTATCACGATCAAGAGCATAGCAAACGTCATAGTCAGTTTCTGTTCGGGTTCCACCGTTACCATCATCAACCTCTTTTGTAATATTGCACTCGTAGTCATTGGATGCATTCTGACTGAGTTCAAAATTAATATCTGTGTTATTTAAAAGATCAGTATTGTTTTTTAAAGTTAATAAATCATCTACTGAGCCGATGGCTGAATTTTTTGCACCAAGCCACTGTTGACCACGCAAAGCTTTAGTAATGTAAGTATCATCTGAAGTGTTATCAGTTAATACAGATCCATCGGGAAGCACGAAACGTTGAACCCATCTGTATGATTCATTCCAGGTTTGAACATATTCTCCTAAATCTTCTCCTGTATCAATATTAATAACAGATCCTGGTATTCCTCCTAAATGGTCTCCATGGAGCTGTAGTCTGAATTCCTTACCTGCATCACTACCCCATGATGATTCTGTAGGAGCTTTGAAATACAGGGTTTTAGGTTGTTCAAACACAACAGATGAACCATCAGTTTTATATATATCATATTGCTTGTAAGTATCAGCTCGTAAGTTGTAAGTAACAAGAACGTTATCAGCATTTAGCTTTTGAGCACAGTACCTGAGATCAGTAGATTTTCCATTTTTCTTATGTTCTGCGTGTTCATTGTTATATTTCTTAACACTATCTGTAGTTGTGTAGTCACATTCAAGTAAGGCAAGAGTTGTTTCATCAACAAGATCCCTTGCAGATACCCCCCATGCCGTTTCCATACTCCATCCTCCGTTACGCATATTAACTTTAGCGCCACGAATTTTCTCTGACGGATATGAGATACCCCAATCAATACCAATTTTTAGTTCATTACCGGAAGAATCTGAAACAACCCCATTGGCAACATCATACTCAAAGACATTAGTTGCTAGGATTCCATCTTTATACTCACCAGCCGTATAATCTCGAGTATCCCTAGATTCGTATTCTGTTCCTGCATTATATGTTGTGGTAATACTGAAAGTCGTTTTGTAATAAGGACCAACATCAGCATAAGGAGTTACTGATGCTCTAGATACAGAGCCTGTATAAGTTGCATCTCCAGCTGGATCTGCCTGTGTCTTAACATCAGCATAATGAGCCTGCAGTCTACTTGTCTCTAAGCAGTCATTCAAACAGTAGAGTTTAGCTGGTAATTCAGATGCATCTATTGTTGTATATGTCTCTGATGATAAGCCGTTTGCAACAGTATTAGATGTTGGATTTTCCATTGATTCTTTTCTAATACGATAATTTTGGCCTGTATCCTGGGACCATACATAGAGATCTCTCCAATAGGACTGCTCATAATCAGTTCCAACATTGTAAGTTTTCTTCATATTGGTAAGCCAATCAGCAGTAGTAAACGTTATAGGTTTTGGAAGTGCTGTTTTTGTATAATTAGGATTAAATAACAAACCATCTGTAACAGTAAAGGTTTGAGTCTCTGCTGAGAATGTTCCAACATAGTCCTCGTAGACAATTCTATTAGTATCGTCATCGTAGATATAAGCAACGGCACTTGATCTTCCTAGAACTGCATTAGTTGGATTTGATAAAGTTAATATAAGCTTCTCATCAGCCGAACCTTCTACCAAGTCGTCAGCTTCAACATTAAAAGCTATTGTTGAGGCAGTTGCTCCTGCGGCAATAGTAACCGTACCGTTAGTTAAATTTGTGTAATCAGCCGAGCTTGCTGTACTAGAAGCTGAGATTGCATAATCAAAAGTTACAGCGCTAGCTTGTGCTTTTGATAGTGAGACTGAGAATGATGAGGCGGTAGATGCCGCTGGTTCATTTACCTTAACATCGTCTACATAAACTGTAGCCGGAGGTGTGCTATCAACAGCAAAAGTACCTCTTATTTTGTTAAACCTATTCCCTTCGTGATCATACAAATTCATCCATGAGGCAACCATAAAAGTGAAACTAGAAGAGCTATCTAGAAAAGATTCAAGACCTCTAGAGATATCACCACCGTCAGAATCACCTTGAGAAAGACCGCCAAATCGGGAAAGAAGGTTCTGTAATTTAAGCTCCATACCAGCTGGTCTTTCTATTCCGCCTTTAGTAATTTTAAAGTCGTAGGTATTTCCACCTTGATTCCAATTAGCATTATTAAAGGTTATCTGATTACCAGATGCCATATCTCTAAAAGAGGCCGTATAACCATTATCACCGGCTATTGAGCTTAAAGTTAAATCTGTTCCATCACCACTAAGAAGAAGTTCACCAGTTAATCTCATACACTGACCATCTGTAATTCCGGTTAGTTGCTCATAATTGTAGGGCATAGCTTGATTCGTTGAAAACTCTCTATTACAAAGGTAAATATATATGAATTCCCGAGGATTATAATCCTTGTATACAGGAAATTCTTGGAAAGCCATAGTTAAGTTCATAGGTTTTCCAGGATCACTAGCATCATTTTTAATCATTTTTCTTAGATTATCTTTATCAATTTTGGCGCCAACTAAATTAGTAACATAGGTACCTGCTCCATCATGAACACCATAAAGACCGTAGGTCAAAGGATCTGAAGATGATCCATTGTTATAATCAGTAAAAACTGCTTTATTAGTTTTAAATTTAACAGCACCGTTCCAAGGTTCTACCTTAGGAAGGCCGATTTTTACAAATTCATCTGACCAATGTGAGTCGTTGAACCACATGTTTAGACTTAGTCCTTCAATTTCATTAAGTGCCTGAAACGTTTTCTCTCTTTTTTCAATCGATAGCTTTCTAGGTTTTGTATTGTAAGTGACAGGAGTATCTGAGTTATCCCCATCCCTAGTCCATGAAGTCGTATCAGTTATATAATTCTGATAAACCCCATCAACACTAACTCCCCAGTAACTTGCATAGCCATGAACATTCTTTTCAACATCATTAATTGTTACCTTAGTCTTAATAGGAAATGCTTGATTTTGTGGATTGTATTGAGATCCATTAGAGTTGAAAACTCCGTAATCCCAGATATCAGAAATAGCATCTGATTTAGCAAGTGAGAAACATTTCTCAGTAACATCCCATCCCTGTTTCTCTAAACGCTCGCCAGCTTTACCTGAAAGTGTGTAATTAGTTAGTGTTGGTCCATCAGTTGCTTGGTCATACTTGCTCCAATCAACTTTAAATAATTGAGTCATTTTTGTACAATATGTGCTATTTGCATCATCGATTCCAAATGCAAAAATACCTAATACTGAAGTATTTGAATCTCTATAAGCTTGAGATTGACATTCCCACCAATCGCCGTCTATACCATCACAATCAGGATTTCTTAAAGAGTCATCTTGAAACCCTTCATTTTTAGAATAGACTCCAGCTATATCCCCGTTTTCTCTAAAATCAGCAACTAGATTATTCTGTCCATCTGTTGAATTCTCTTTAAATTTAATGCTCGATCCGCTAGCTTTAAGTATTCCCCTTCCAAGGTCCACACCGTCGGAACACCAAGAATATTGATAATTCTGAGAAGACTCTGGCCCGCAGTCATACCATTCAGGTAATTCAGACTGTTTATTTCCATAGGTAGCTGCCTGCCATCTAAGATCAAAGTTACCGAACTTATTCGATGTACTTGCCGCTGCTGTTTGACTATTTAGTAAGTATGTAATGCTTTTTGGTGATCGATTTTCTCTATCATCCCAAATTTCATCATTAATAATCCAAGCCTTAGTGGTTTGCTCATCCGCTGTACTGAATCCAGTATTAATTATAATAGTGTCAACTTCTTTTTGAGTTTCAGCCGCTGTAGTCCCTCCAGTAGTTGTTGATGTTGATGCGGTCGCTGAACTAGTAGGAGCCGTGGTTCCTTGAGTAGAGTCAGCAGCTGCAGCACCGCCTCCCTCACACTCATCTGAATATATAGTAGCTTTATAAGTTCCATCTCCAGCAAGAGCTTCAGTACCAAATCGTGATAATGAGCAAATGATAAACTGTGCATCTTCAAGAACAGTATTTACACCCTGCCCATCAATATAGTTATCAAATTTTGCATCGTCATAATCAGTTGCAGAAACTGAAAGTGCAAAAAGGGCTAATCCGGCTAATCCATTAATTTTTAAGTTTTTCATATTTATTCCTTTGTATCTATAACATCAATTGAAGTAACAACTTCGTAACCAACAATTCTAGGCCTGACAACAGAAACTGTAATGTCTTTGGTGACTGTGGCATTTCCATCAGTAAGAGAAAGAGTGATTGAGTAAGAATTCTTAGTTTCATAATCAGCAGCTGTTTTCAGTGAGAGGAGATTTGCATCACTTAACTCGAAGCTACCTGCATCAGTACCGGCAAGAGTCAAGGCAAGAGTGTCACCTGTATCCACATCGGAAACAGAGACATTAGCAACTCTAGTTGCACCATTAGCTACCTCAAGGGTTGAAAGTACATTTATAACAGGTAAATCATTAACGGGTGATACCACAACAAGAATTTCACTTGATGAAGTAGCAGCTCCCTGGCTTACTGTATATGTGATGGTATCTGAACCGTTGAAGTCTGTATTTGGTGAATAAGTAAGTATGTTACTAGCAATACTAACTGACCCATTTGATTGACCTGAAGCAGTTAATGTAACAGGCAGTGAAGTCTGAAAAGAATCATTAGCCAATGGGCTTATGGAAATAGCTGTATCTTCAGCAGTATTTGCAGCATCTTGGAGGCTTATTATACCCGGCAATAATCCATCTTCTTCAATAGATTCAGTAGTAGCAATATAAGACACAATACCACTTGACGAATACCAGCCTTTCATCTCGTCTGATCGAGTACCATTTGCAATTTTAACAAGGTCAAGCTGCATAGTGCCAGTAGCAAATCTTATTATAGAAGTCGTTAAGGCCGCTGATGATTTAACCTGAATAATTGGCAAGACTGATGATAGAGCCTCTATAGTATTTGCTTTATCGTCTGCTGAGATAGTAATCGACTTAGCAGCAACTATATTGTCAACTACATTAGTTATAAAAACAGGATTTTCAATATCAACTCGCTTAGAAGAAGTGGCAAACGCTTTATCCAGCTCTTCTGCTATAGCTTTAAAATAGCTTTCAGTAGTATCTGTCGAAGTATTCAAATTATTTGTAACATTTTGAAGTCCAAGAGCTAATACAGTTAGCTGATTGCCTTTCTCATATAAGAAATCACCAATACCTCCATCACCTTTATTAGCAACAGGATCAAATGTATTAATGTTTATAGAGGAATCAATTCCAAGCAAGCTATTAATACTTCCACCTGAACCCGAACAAGCTGTTGCTGTATTAGAACAAATAAATGCATCTAAAGTCGTTACTGGAGTTACGAATGTCTTGGAGGCTGAATAACCACCTAATTTATTAACTAATAATAGTGAGGTTAAGTCAACTTGAGAATCAAGGTCCTTACCACCAAAACTTATAAGATTTCCATTTGCATATGCAAGTGTGAAGTTACCATTTGCGGCTGAGGTAACAGCTGTTTCGTTTGTATCAAGGGTATAGTTGCTATTTAAGTCTATAAATATTTGTGCATTGCTGATGTAGCCATCAACTGTTGTTCCAGTCATTGACTGAGGTACAATAGCAGCTGGCGTAGAACCGCCACCACCGCCACCACCGCAGGATGATATTATAAATACAGAACTTATTAAATAAGCAGTTTTGATATTAAGCTTCATGGATACCCCAAAATAAAGTTAAAAGAATTAATCTTTTAAATATACATTAAAAATAAACATTAGACAAAAATTATTGTGATTCATTAGCATATAGATAATCTTGATACGCCAGTAAATTAGGGCACTAAGGATATTGATTAATTCCTAATAGTAAGGAACTACTGAGACCTAGAAAGAATAAGTTACTGTTGCGCCTATCGCTCCATAATCCGAGTCGAAGTGGTGTTCCGATCTTTGGTTAAAAGCAATATGCTCAAAGCCATAAAGATTTTTTTGATAATAGGAGCCATAAATTAACAAATCAATATTTTTAAAAGAATACTCAAGTCCAGCTTTAAGGTTGATATTATATTTTGGAATTTTATTAATATTTAAATAATCTATTTGCTTAATCAGTATCACTGTAGGGTTATAAAAAAAAGCGAGCTGAGCTGTAACATTAAAGGATTTTTTAAAAGAAAAACCTGCAACAGTCGTATACCATTCCTCTCTCTGAGGTAAAATTTTAATTGTATTAGCTATTAAATCACCAACTCTTTGGTCATTGAAAGTTAGATTGCCTATAAAACCTGTAGTAATTTCTTCAATTGGTGAAATCCAATTAAAACTATTTTCTGTAACTTCTAAAAATAAAGAAAACTCATCAATGAAAAGAGTATTTACAGCCTTGTTGTTCTGAATTCTTAGGCTTTTATTTGCGCCTGTAATCGATAATAAAGAATCTCCTAAAATATCATACTTAGGCTTGTTGTTTGTTATATTAATCCTGGCATCTGAGCAGGACCCTACTGTAAGAGTGGAAAATGTATAGCAATTAATTTTTTGAGGATCTGAGGATTGGGTCTTAAGTGTCAAGCTATAGGTAGAAGTTAAATCGTCACTTATATTAAAAAGTTCAATAGAATTAGAGTTAGCATGTAAATTAAGCACTTTAGGTTGAATTGGTCTTTCTAAGTCTAAATTAAATACTGAATGATCTAATTTTACTCCAAATCGTTTATGGTAGATTAAAAATTTAGTAGAGGATGACTCACTATATTTAAATGATGTATTTGTTTCTGGAAGAAAGCTCCAAGAAACATCTGTAATATTTTTATCCAAAGATATATAGCCATTGATGGCTTGTAAGTCATAAGAGGCTAATAGTAGCAAGCAGAATATAAATCTGCGAAGTAAAAAATTAAATTTCATATATATATACTATCTTTTAATGTGTTTTAAATCTTCGCAATCTCTATATTTAATTAAATTAAATCTTTTATTTAAGATAAAAAAAGGGGCTTTAAGCCCCTTTAGAAATAGTTAGATATTATTACAGTTTAGAATCAAGCTCTGGAAGAGCGGTAAATAAATCTGCAACTAGGCCATAATCAGCGACTTGAAATATAGGAGCATCTTCGTCTTTATTAATTGCAACAATAACTTTTGAGTCTTTCATACCAGCTAAATGCTGAATAGCGCCCGATATTCCAACAGCTATATAAAGATCTGGGGCAACAATTTTTCCTGTTTGACCAACTTGATAATCATTGGGAACAAAGCCAGCATCGACTGCTGCTCTAGAAGCTCCAACAGCAGCACCTAATTTATCAGCAATAGAATCTAATAAATGAAAGTTGTCGCCTGACTGCATTCCTCTTCCGCCAGAGATAACAATTGAAGCTGCTGTTAGTTCGGGTCTATCACTTTTTGCAATTTCCTCTGAAACAAACTCAGATATATTCATGGAATCTGCAGCAGGAATATTCTCCACCTCTACGCCAGAGTTATTAGTTGTAACCGGATCAAAAGCTGTTGCTCTAACTGTTATTACTTTAGTAGCATCTAATGACCTAATAGTCGCTATACAGCTACCTGCATATATTGGTCTCTTAAAAGTATCATCTGATTCAACTGAAATAATGTCAGAAATTTGCTGCGAATCTACTTTTGCAGAAACCCTTGGAAGTAAGTTCTTACCAAATGTAGTTGCCGGAGCAAGTATATAAGAATGATTAGATGAAATGGATATAACAAGTTCAGCAAGATCCTCTGCTATAAAGTTCTTATATTTAAGATCATCACAAGAAATTACTTTTGATATTCCATCAATAGTTTGCGCTTCAGATATGACCGAGGAACAGTCTGAGCCAGCCACAAGCAAGGAGATATCTCCACTTATTTTTGTTGCAGCAGCAACTGTATTTAATGTTGCTCCTTTAAGATTTACGTTATCGTGTTCAGCTATTACTAATATGCTCATGAAATCACCTTTGCTTCATTTTTAAGTTTTTCTACTAATTCATCTACAGATTCAACAATTACACCAGCTTCTCTTGCTGCTGGCGACTCAACGGATAAAAGCTCAGTTCTTGCTGAAACATCTACGCCCAAATCAGCGATTGGCATTATTGATAATTCTTTCTTTTTAGCTTTCATGATATTAGGTAAAGATGCGTATCTAGGCTCATTCAATCTAAGGTCTGTTGTAACTATTGCTGGTAGAGTTAATTTTAGTGTTTGAAGACCTCCATCAATCTCTCTCGTGACATTGGCATGTGATCCATCTAAAACAACCTCTGAAGCGTTAGTAGCTTGGGGGTAGTTTAGAAGAGCGCCTAGCATCTGACCTGTTTGATTATTATCACCATCGATTGTTTGCTTACCAAGAATAATCAAATCAGGTTTTTCTGTTTCTATTATTTTAGCAATGGATTTAGCTATAGCTAAGGGTTCAAGCAAGGTTTCAGTCTCAACAAGAATTGCTCTGTCTGCTCCAAGAGCAAGAGCTGTTCTTAATTGTTCCTGCGATTCAATTTTGCCTATAGATATTGCAATGACCTCATCAGCATTACCTGCCTCTTTGATTCTTACAGCTTCTTCAAGTGCAATTTCACAAAATGGATTTACAGACATTTTTACATTGTTAAGATCAACGTTTGAATTGTCAGCAAGTGGTCTTACTTTGACGTTATAATCTACGACTCGTTTAAGTGGTACTAGTATTTTCATAATTTTTGTTATATAAATTTGTTATCTATTTTACGTATAATATAAATGATAGTTATAATAGGTTATAGACTATAATTGTATTAGGTTTTTCGCATTTTACAATACAAATTACAGAAGGGGTAATTTCATGGAAAGAGAAATAATGGAATATGATGTTGTAGTTGTTGGTGGCGGTCCATCAGGACTGGCAACTGCGATAAAATTTGCTCAACAAAATAAGGCAAATGGAACAGATTACAGCATATGTCTTTTAGAAAAAGGTTCAGAAATTGGAGCTCATATTCTTTCAGGAAATGTCTTCGAGCCAACAGCCCTAGATGAGCTCATTCCTAACTGGAAGGAATTAAACGCCCCTCTTAATACCCCAGTTAAAAAAGATAAATTATTATTTTTGATGGAAAAAATGTCGATTAGCATCCCAGCTTTTATAATGCCTACTATGCATAACCACGGCAACTATATTATAAGTTTAGGTAATTTATGTAGATGGCTGGCGGAACAGGCTGAAGGATTGGGTGTAGAAATTTTTCCTGGATTCCCAGCAAGTAAGCTTATTTATGAAAATGATAAGGTTGTTGGAGTTCAAACAGGTGATATGGGAATTGCAGCAAGTGGAGAGTTAAAGCCTGCTAATGAACCTGGTATCGAGATTAGAGCTAAGCATACAGTTCTAGGTGAAGGTTGCAGAGGTCACTTAGGTAAAGAGCTTATTGAGAAATTTAATCTAGCTGAAGATAAAGACCCTCAGCATTATGGAATAGGCTTTAAAGAAGTTTGGAAAATAAAACCAGAGCTTCATGAGGAAGGTTTGGTAATTC
>Ga0209816_1002056_pt1 | contig 14531 bp, 18 predicted proteins | sample CoawatmetaG01DNA_FD_187509 | JGI IMG/M metagenome (GOLD analysis project Ga0209816, IMG submission 187509) | Marine microbial communities from the West Antarctic Peninsula - Coastal water metaG017-DNA (SPAdes) (version 2) | ecosystem: Environmental > Aquatic > Marine > Coastal ... | reverse complement strand
GTAGTAACACCTGCTGCGGTACCGATCGCAACAGCTTGGGCAGCATCTCTAAAGGTTATTTGAGCACCCGTAGCTGCTATAATATCATTTGTAAGTGTGCGCATTGCAATACCAGTAGCACTTGCATAAGTTGTTTGACCTGCTTGCATAACAGCTAAGTCTCCAGCTCTTTTAAGAAACCCAAAAGCAGCACTAAGAGCAAACATTTGAGCTGCAAAAGCTGCATAAGCTCCTACGACACCGTCCATGCCCCTGGCCATTCCTGCAAAGTTTTTACCGCCTGCAGACGCAGTGCCTGCCACCCCTTTTATGCCTTTTTGTGCATCTTTAGAGGATTTAGCTGTATCGTCTAAACCTTTAGCAGCGGCTTTGGCGCCCAAGCCCACCTTTCCGGTAGTGCCCTTGTCGTCAATGATTACATCAATTTCAACTTTATTCTTTGCCATTAGCCTTTTACATTATGGGTGAAATTCTTTCCACCGCTCGCTGATTTACGCTCATCAGCCTTTCTCTTTTTATCGGCATTTTGTGCTCTAGTATCGATTATAATACCTTCGTACATTTTCATTATATATAATATTGTTTTAGGCTCTTGTACTTTATATACTTTGAAAAAGTACTCTACAGTATCCCATCTCTTTCCAAAATAACTACCAGACATCCCATCCCATACATCTTCTAAGAACCCGAATATAAAAAATGCCGTCTGGACCTCAACGGGAAAATCCGAAGGGTCTAGCGGCATCTTTTTAGGGTCTGGTTCTTCACCCAGCTGTTCGCAGATTAATAGATACTTATCTATATCAATCTGCGTAGATCCTTTTACATAGCGTTCGAGTAGGGAGCGTATCTCCCCTACTTGTTCCCAGTAAAATTTTCTAGTTCGCTGACTGTCTCCGTAACCCAGGTATCAAAGTCTCCTGAATTTTTCATGAGTAACTCAGCATTATCCTGAGTGTATAAAAGCACGTCCTCACTGTCTAATGCCGAGATATCTACCAAAAGAAGCTCTTCTAAGTATCGATACTTAAGGCCAGACCAGTTTTTAATTACTGCTTTACAGTATTCTATAAGAAACTTATCTTCGTCAAGAATTTCTTCAGGTTGACGAGTTTTTTTACTAAATTTAGTAGTAACACATTTTTTTCTTAATTTTAATAACTCTTCTCTTGCTAAATAACAGAGATCTACTGTCATATCATTATAGCCGGGAAAGTCTAGTGTTACAGTTTTACTAGGCGTCATAAGACTCGCTAGAGAAATGGGGGTATCAGTCATTACTTTATCCTTTAATTATTTATTAGTGGAAACAAAACAGGGATGAAAATTCATCCCTGCTCTGATTTTCTATTACATAGTATAGTCCAAAAGACCTCCCATGTCAAGAACTTTTTTTACGCTGCTGCTACACCTTTATATACAATAACAGCTTCATCCGCACCTGCAATATCTGTAGGTAACGCACTGAATGTAGTCTCAATAGAAATAACATCCTCAATACTATGCGATGGAATTTCTAAGTGACAATTCGGCAGGTTTATTGACATATGGGGGGCTATTGTAGAAGCTGGAGGAGTGCCGCCAATATGGAAGGTTAAGTCAAAGTCGTTTGTTACCGTAGTAGTAGCTGAGGCTAGGTCTTCGAACAAGTCTGAGCTTCCAGCTGATGAGTTAGACAAGTAACAAGTGAAGTTACCTCCAATAGTACGAGTACCAGTTACATGACCAATAGGACTATTTACTTCACCAATCGTGTCTGGAGTTAGATAAGTAATATTATTTTCAAAACTAACACTACCACCTGTCAGAGTCAGAGTATAGGTAGCCGCGAAAGGAGACCCAGCCGCGTTCTTAACCGCTAAAGTAGTCAAACGGTTTCGAATAAAGTTATTAGTAGCTGATAAGCCTTCCGCAACAGTTACTGTAGGTTGTGAACCTTCATCAGTAATGTTTGAAGCAAAGCCTGACCAGTTAATAGTAGCAATACCATCAATATCAAAATCTACTGTTGCAGAGTTAACTACTGCTTTAGATAGCTTATATACTTGGTGGGTGCCTGCATTATAAGTACCTGAACCCATAATAAAGAAAATTTCTAATTCCTTTAACGAAGATTTGTTAGACCCTAAGAAATCAATTTTCATTCTTTCGGTTGTAGTTGTGTCAAAACTTGCATCAGCCGTAGTGTTATAAGTAATATTATCAGCCCAAGAAGCGTCAGCAGAAGCTGTACCTTCCGTAAATGCGGCAGTTCCAACTAGAGCTGCCCAGAGAACTTCCTCTACTGCGTGAACGGAGGCAGAATCACCATCCCATCCAAGTCCGGTAGGAACAGTTACAGCATCTACCGTGGATAAAAAGGGTCGTACATAAGTTGAGAAAGACCATTCGGCTGGTGCCATAGAGTCGTTGAACATCTTACGACCTCGACGCGATACACCCGCTGTGGATTCCATCTCGGACAGAGTTACCTCTGATGAGTTTGTTGCTTGAGAGAAAGAGAAACCATCTAATACTGGAATCTCAAAAAAGGTTGAGTCGCACTTTACAACCAGTTTGGTGTCTCTGCTAAAAAATAAATCATTTGCCATAGTTATTCTCCTATGTTATCTTGAAAAGACATGGACGTGAACTTTTGTTCGTGCCAGTATTTTCTAATATCGAACCTCTACGAGCATTTCTCCTACTCCTAGTGGTTCAAGTACACCTTCATCTGTATCAATACTAATGACTGTGATCTGTTGTGTATATTGATCAACATTATTGCGATCTTTATACTTGAGTCTTGAATTATATTCTATTACAGTTTCTACGTCTTCTAACAAGGCGTCTAAAGCTGCTACCGAATCTTCTTCTTTTACGTAGCAACGAATGGTTAACGATAAAAATCTATCTTTATGTCCTCCACCTTGATACTGCCTTGTTTCAGATCCTGCATTTAAATGCAATGCCGGAAACTCTTCAACTTCGTCCCAAAATTTAAGACGAGGCGATACATTTTGGTCTAGATTAGTTAAATAATGCCCAGAACCATCAATATCTTTTAACTGTTCAACAAGAGCGTCTACTATACCCAAACGTCTTGTAGTATACTGCCTTTCGTTCATTACTGTCTCCTAGTATAGAATCTTCCTGTTGCTACTGTTGCAGCTAGTTCTCGGATAGATTTATCAATTAATTTTCTTGGATCTCTGTACTCATTAGACCAACTCCCTGAACTACCATCTTCAAATACTTGGTAAGGATCTCTCTGATAAGTATAGCCTATGCTTGGAAAGCCTTGAGGAGTCTGCATTATATCAGTAACTCTTACGCTTGTTGCAAATCTACCTGTTACATTTTCTAGTCTTGGAGAACCCATATTGTTTCTTACAGTGTCAGGTAATTTTTTATTAAGCATTGTTATCATAGCTAAAGGACTACTAGAAACACCTTTGTTAGGGGCTTTTCTTCTCCTACTTTTTTTACTGCCTACGCTAGCTAAAGAAGATAAAGATGCTTTGGCTTTATTAGGTTTTTTCTTATTTTTTCCTTTATAAGAAGGCTCAAGTGTGTCTTTAAAACCTGTTAACTTAACAGACTTCTTTCCTCTTAACTTATCAGAAAAAGCTTTTAATATTATTTTCTGCCTTCTAGTTATGGAAGAATCAGAACTCTCACTTAGTGTAATGTCTTCTTTCATATCTTCAATTATTTTAGTTATAGTTTTATTAAGTTGTAGTACTTCAGTCTTATTGTCTCTATTAATTTTTTTACTTTCCATCTTAATAGAGACAGTATCCTTAGGGTCTCCTTCGGACTTTTCTATAGACCACTCCATGGAGTCTAATGCTTTCTGTACTTCTGCAGTTAAATTACGACCTGCACTACCTCCATCTTTCGTGGATATTTCAAACCTTCCTATAGTACCGGTAACTGCTGCTAGTCTTTGAGCAGATATTGAAGAACCTCCTTCATGTCCTATATCTAAAAAGCCTTTTTGTGCATCGGGCAGAGGCTTTCTATCATCAGCAACCTCAGCGTTTTCTATCCTTAATCTTGCCTCTAAATTAGCATTAAAGTCTTTTTGCTCAGCTTGTTTTACTTTCTTAAAAGCATTGAACACGCTAGACGCTTTTTTGTCTGATTTAGGTACTAAATTAAAAGTAAAGTTTGTTGTATCGTCGGTAAGGTCCTGTACTTCTGTCCACTTAGTATTGTTTATATCAAAGTTCTTAAAGGCCTCATGTAGTTTCTTACTAAACTTAATTGACTCTTTTGCTATAAACGCTATTGTATCTGCTTCTAGTTTATCAACTTGTAATAAAGCCATAAATTCTTGTTCGACCTGACTTGCAATATCTGTAGCCTTTATAGTAATACCATGAACTCTTTTATTACTTGTAAAATTCCTATATGCAGAGGAAGTTTTTTTAACCTGCGTGATTATCTCTTCGAGTAAATCATCTAAGCTTTTCTTAGCCATTAGTAGTTTTTATACAAATCCAGAACCCTTTTAATATGGTCTGGAAAGCCTACATTGTCATTTTGACTAGAAGTGCTATTATTAGCAGTACTGGCTCCTTGCATAGTCTGGCGAGCTTTATGCTCATCTTTATGATAATAGTTAATTAAATCAATTATTGCTAGTTTCAAGTCTGCGGGACAGGTACTCCAACCTGCTTTATATACTACCTCTACTGAGCCTGGGCCAGTGGGAAAGTTTTTGTACCTAGTACCACCGTTTGATCTAAAGATACTATCTGTTACAGTATCTAAGTAGTAGTCACTATTAACTGTTAATGTAGTATAAGCCGAACTAATGCCTGTACGTTCTTTTACAGATACAATAGTATTAACAGGGCTTTCTGATAGCTGCACCGAAGTAGCTGCTGATCCTATACTAAAGACTTCCGTTTTATTAGAAGAGTAGTAATCTACAATAGTATTATTACAATAAGTTTTTACTAATTGACTCACTGAAGCAATTAAAGAAGTCAGACGAGTGTCATCCTTTGTACTTTCGATTTTCTCGGAAGTTTTATAATCATCTAAAGTTATTAAATTTGCCATTTATAAGTCCATTAGTAAAAACTCGGGGGCGAACCCCCAAGTTTTATTACTCTTTTACAATTAAGATGCAGCGTATTCCACACGAACTGAAGGAAGGTTGCCTACGGCACCAGCGAACAATTCAGTAAATCCGAGTGATTGAGCAGCTACAATAGCAGTACGCTGATTTGCAGTCTCATATTCACTTTCAATACCAACACCTTTCAGACGTGGTACAACGTAGTTGTGAACGTTAACTGCGATAGCGGCAGTCTTGTTTGCAGCACGTGCAAAGTGATCAGAGATAACAACAGGAGAACCGTAAACAGAACCCATAGTACCTTGTACTTTAGCAGCGATATCAGAACCAACTTCACTAATATCAGAGAAGGCAGGATCATTTACTAGGTTGTAGTACTCTTCCATGTTGACGATGTAAGCAACATCAGCAGGATTAATACCATACTTACCCATTTCACCGCGTGCAGACATAAGCATAGCAGCAGTAAGATTTGCAGAACCGTTAACAGCTAAGTCAGTTACAGAAGCAGAATCACCTGCTAAGAAAGAACCAGATCCGTCAGTACCTGCAGCGCCACAAAGACCTACGATTGAAGCATTACCAATAGTGAAAGCGCCATCAATTGCACGAGCGTGAGCACGAGCTAGAGCAGACAAGATCATTGGCAAGATAGTTACAACAACTTGCTCGTCAGTATCAGCACCGATATAGGTACCAGAGATAAGACGCTTAGCGAGTGCAGTTACTTCACGTAATTCAAACTCGTTAGCAGCTACTTGGGTACGGTTTTCTAAGATACCGTTACCAATTCCGCCTGAAGAGAATGTTGCAAGGTTAGTATCATCCATCAAAGGAAGTACAGTTGCGCCAGAGTTAACTTGCATTTCTTTAAACAACTGAGCAACACGTTGGTTAAGACGAACTTCTTCTTCGAAAGTAGTTGAAACGATAGTATCTAAAGTACCAGCATTAGTGTCAAACTGAACACCTACTTTTTCTTTAAGGTCTTGAGCAAATTTAGTGTCCCAGCCTTTGCCAGTGATTTTACCAAGTACAGAGGCGTGGAGGAATTCCTTGCCAAACTTGCTTAGATCGCTGCCACGGTTTTGGAAGCTTTTCTTGCTGTTTTGCATAGCTTCCATTTCAGTAGCTTTCTCGTCAAGATCAGCTTTATGTTCAGCTAGAATCTTAGCGATGTCAGCATCTTTAGCTTGCATTTTAGCGTCCATGTCCGCCATTAATTGCTCAACGCCAGACTGAATACCGGTCTTAACCTTGATGTTTTGTGCTTCAACTACTGAAGCGTCTTTCTCAGCCTGTAGTGTATCAGCTGCTTTTTGCTCGGCTTGCTTCATTGCGATTTTAGCAGCTGTATCTTCAGCTACCTTCTTTGCAAAAGCTTCCAAGTCGATGTTTTGATTGTCCATTTTGATCTCCTGATCTGCGGAAAATTCCGCGCTTTTCGGTGTGTTATCACTAGCTACATTAGAAGCTTTAGCTTCGTCCTTAGCCAGAGACTGACCGGCTAGATCTACACGATTAGTGAAAGTTTTTTTGAATTCTTCGTATTCCTCAGTGGAATCAAAAGACTTCGCGAGCGAAAAAGTAGCTGCCTGATTACATGGTACCGATACAACGGATACCTCAAATAACTCAGCGTCCTTAATCATTAGTCCATCGGTTTCTTTTATATAGTCAGCGTCCTTGACTCTGAAACCGACAGAAAAGGCTCCAAGAACACCGTCTTTAACAAGTTCAGCAACGTTGCCAGGGGCACTTTTGCTGATCTTACATTCTAACTCTAGGCCATTGGGTCCTGCTTTCATCCCAGTAGCGCGACCAATTGGTCTATCATAGTCATGATTAAATAGAATAATTGGATTTAGCTCAAAATTCTTTAAACCACCCTTTTGCCAAGCTTCTGCTGAGATTGTATCGCCTGCGCGATCAAAGTCTGCAGTACTTGCCATACCACGAATCATTACAGAACCATCATCAGTCTGTTCAGATTTAAACGTGGATGTAAGACTAAAAATCTTATCCATCTTTCTTCTCCACTTCAACTTTAGCAGGTTTAGCGGGTACAGGCTTTTTAGCAAGTATTGGCTCCACGGGTGCTTTAGCTTCTTTAACCTTAGGCTTTTCAGCTTCTGGCTTCTTCGTAGGGGCAACCTTAGTATATTGTTCAAGGTCACTCCAAAATGCGCTTTGTTTAATCATAGTTAGTACACCAGGATATCCGCCAAATATATACTTAATAGTAGAACCTGTTACAGGCTGACGGTGTCCTAAAGCAATATACTCTACTTCACTGTGTACTTTCTTTTCTTGAGCATAAAAAGCTGCTAACAGCTTGATTGCTTTAAATCTTTTTACCTTATTGCTATTCATCTTCAGTCTCCTCAACTGGTCTGCCGCCCTCACTTGGGTCGACTGCGGAACCTGCTATATTTGCAGGTACTCTAATTTCTGCAGTACCATCTATCTCTGGGAAGCCTAATCTATCTCGGGCTTCAGCAGCAGTGATAATACCGCCGTTTACTAATGAAGTATAATATGCCGAAGAGTCACTTAACTCTGGTTGCAGAGCAGGAATATCGGTAATGTTCTCAACACACTCAAAACCATAGAATCGAGTCATTGCAAAATTAATTTTTCTTACGATAGGAAGTATAGTCTCCAAATAATAAAGTCGTAAATTTGGACGAATGTTAGCATTATTTCCAGAATCCAAAAGAATCGGAGGTACACCGAGTGCCTTTAATATAATCTTTTCATTCTCTGCGATTGCATTTTGAAAATCCAAATCTTTAAAATTTATGTTTGAGATAGAGTCTACTTCAATACCACCGTCTAGAATGAGAGGACGTCTTCCACCAGCATCAGGTCTATAACGCTGTTGCCAAGCTAGGATCATACGCTCTTTGATCTTGTCAGAAAGGGTGTTTGGTGACTTAAGTACAAGTCCTGGAACTGCTCCATTCTTAAAGAAGTTGTCTTGAAACTTACGCATAGATGACATGAGATTCATCGTACGGGCTGCAGGACTTAGTCTGGGAACTCCACGATATATGGAGTGGAAAGAGTTCTCTTTAACATGAATAATTTCTTTAGTAGAAAACTCAACATCATTTAAAGTATAGTGCGAAACATATGTATGCTCATCGGCATGCACAATAACTTTGTCTGCTGGAAGATGATACATATGTGCACCATCATAGTAGATAAAGATATTCCCATCTATAATAAAGTCTGTGATTAAGTTTCTGCGGAAAGTGTTAATATCCTGATAAGGGTTAGGTTCACGATTTAAAAGTGTATCTACCTTAACTCTTTTAATACCTGTAATAACACCTTTAGTGTTAGTATTAGGCTTAACAGTAGTAGGAATCTCAGCACAATCGTCTACGATCATATTCACGCCACGATTCACTATCTCTAGTTCTTCGTACGCTCTTGTGTAGCTAGTGTGTAGTTCTCGGGAACCTTCCTTCTGACCAACATCTAAATATTGGGCTGGATTCAACTTCTCGGTTCTACCTAATAATTTATCATACCAAGCCATGTTTTTCTCTTTGAATCTCTACCCATCGCATCTGCTTCTTTGCAGTACCTAACGAAGGATCTTTACCATAAATTGAGTGTAGCAGTAGATGATGCGTATGACAAAGTGTCACAGTATGATCGTACAGCTCGGCAGAATGTTCTTCTATAAAGTCATCCCGCAGTGCTTGTATGTACTCGGGGTTATGTTTATTTTTAACAAGCCATTGATTTAACAAGGGCGTTAAACTATAAAAATGGTGAAAATCTAACTGCTCTGTCTCGTCACAAATCTGACAAGCCGAACCTTTATTATACTTAGACTTTGCCTTATCCCGTACATACTTTACAACATCACGTTTTAACTTGGGCATTTTGGCTCGGCTCTTGATTTTTCATTAGAAGAATTATATCTAGTTTAGGGTATGTTGTCAATAACTATTTTTCAGCAGGTATCGCTAGAAGGACACATTTGAAGTGATAAATGAATATAGTGCGTACCGAATTGCATCTGCCATGTGCGAAGCCATGTTGTGCTTCGGTTTTTCCCTTGCAAGGTTTGGGTTTGGATCCCACTGATAAGAATCTAAACAAGTAAGAGACTCTTTACACTGTTGATCAACAAACAATTTGCCATTGTCAACAATACTTGCAACATGACCTATACCATCGAGTACGGACTTCTTTGCATTAATAGTAGAAATATCGTAGTTCTGTGCAAAGTCAAATCTTGTTTGCTGAGCAGCGGAATCGATGTATATAAAGTCAATATCCCATCGCTGTATAAGTTTCTGTATCTCTACTGCGTGTTGCTCAGTAGTTCTCTCGTTATTTAAATATTCGTCTACTAAGTAGAACTTATCAGTATCCCAATCATACGCAATTACACACATTGCGGTAGGGTCTTTGAAACCTACGTCCAACCCCGCGAACACATCCATCTTACTAGTATCAAACTGAGATAGGTCTTGTACGTTTTCTTCAAAGTTAAACGCCCAGATCTGTCCCTCATAAGTATTAAAGTCAGCTTCATACTCTTGCTTAAACTCTGCTTCTGACATAGACTTTCTTGCCTCTGATATATCAGATTCTGACATACGAGGATTGTCTTTGTACGTTGCTCGAATAGAGCACCACTCTTCAAACTGATCAGAGAATCCTCTATAAAAGAATTCTGAGAACCAGTTATTGCGACCCCTTGGTGTTGAAATGAAAAGTGCTTTTGAATTTGGTTTGTCTAGTGTGGGACGGAGTGCTACGTTGAAGGCATCTTTACCATCGGCTAGTGCTGCTTCGTCAAAGATAATAAGATCATAGGAACGACCAACACAAGAGTCAACCTGATTAACAGAACCCATGCGTATAGTAGAACCATTAGATATTTCAATAACCTTATCTTTTGCATTATCCTTAGTAACTTCTAAGTCAAAATGCTTAATCAGATTTCTTTGTAAATCAAAAGAAATCTGAGACAAGGCATAGTTAGGTGACATAATGAGGATATTGGAACCTGGTACTAGAGACACAAGTTGACCAATAATATTAGCTATATAGGTTTTGCCTTGCCTCCGAGAGACGGCGGCACACACAAACCTATACTTAGGATTGTTGATGGCATTTATGATTGCCATTTGTGAAGGGAGTGCTTCAATACCCAGCAACTCCAGATAAGGAGGTACTGGGAGTTTTAAGAACCTTGTCTCAGATTGTAAATCGTAAATCTGATCAGCGAGTATATCTCGCCTACTTATTTCTACTGCCATAAGTTTCTCTTACTTTTTTGAGGTTGCAGTGTCTTTTGCTTTGCCTAGGTTCAGTGCGAACATATCAACGAACTTATACACTTTTGCAAAAAATACATCGTCTTTAGGCGTCTCAGTTGTTGCAGCTACTGCTGAACATACTGTTACGATTACGGGGATTACTGATACATACTGCCAAATAGTTTCTAACATAGTTATTTATTTCCAATTGCTTCTTTCGCGTAGAATGCGGCTACAATAGCGGCTACGGATACGAAGTACGTAGGTGCCATATCACCTAAAGTTTTTGCTGCATTCTGCAACCCTACTAATTCCGCAATAACTACTGCAAAGGGGTATAGTAACATACCTCCCAATGCGAACCAAGCCATGTTGCGCTGGGCGTCTCGCATTGCATCTGCATCCTCAAGTTCCTTGCGTCTTGCTTCGAGGTGCATTCTCAACTCTTCGTCGGATACTTTACCGTCACCATTAGTGTCGGCTGGATGAATTGTGTTATCTACCATTTGACTTTATTTGCCCAATATGCCGCAGACATTTTGCCTTTAGCTATATTCTTGCCGTGACGCGCTTTGAAAGACTTACGTTTTGCTTTCATTGCTGCGGATTCACCAGCCTTCGGCTTCCCTGCCGTTTTAGCTCCCTGCTGGCCGAAACGAATTGTTTTAGTTTTAGTACCAACTTTAGCCACAACAATATGTGATTTCTTCTTATGGCTTGGAGTACGCTTTGGCTTATTGAAACCGGATACTCCGGCTCTTTTAAGTTTACTACTCTTCTTCTTCGCCGCCATCATCAAGCTCCTTTAAAGTACCTGGGTACTCCGAATTTACTTTCTCTAAACTTTCTTTTACATTATATTTATGAGAGGATATTGGCTCTGCATGAGCCTCTGCTTCTTCCTTAGATGAGAAAGCTCTAGATTCTTTGCCTTCTTCTTGTAGGTACCAAGTACCTCTTTTATTATAAATCATTTCTTTCCCCTAGTACGCCTATTAGTTGAGGCTCTTTGCCCACGTTTAGGTAGTTTTCTTTTTGGCTTTTTCTTATATCCCATTACACAGCTCCCATATTTAAGAGTGTAACAATTACACCCGCCAGGAACAGTATTATTGTTCCACCCATAGATAGCATACGGCTATCCATTCTCTCAAGAGTATGTTCTATACCTTCGAGTCTAGTAAAAGTAGTCTTCCAGCGTTCTTCACACATAACTTCGTGCATACTAAACTCGCGTTCAATAGCAGTTATTTTATCAGAAGTCTCAAGAAACTTCGTTGTAGTCGCTGCGTCCCAGTTGACATCATGAAATTGCGTCTGTTCCATTAAGTAGTTTTTCCATTAGCTTACCATAATTACCTTGACCGAAGGGTACAGCTTCATTAATCTGTACGTTCGTCTGGTTCTTTATGTTACCGCCCTCTGCTTTGGCGAGATCGGCTTGTGCCTTTATCTCATCAATACGCATTTTATGTGCCATTTGTAATAGATCAGCTAAGTCCTTGCTAGAGTAGACGCCAGATTCCTGGGCTTCTTCCAGTTTAGATGCGATCATCGAGTCGAGCAACGAACCGATATTATTCTTATTACGATAGCCCATGTCTAAATAAACAGTATCAATGTACTTCTTAACTTCTCGTTTATTTAAAAGGTCTACTACCTCTTGTTCTCCTACCTGTAGGTGTTCACATACGCCTCGGATATTGCCAAACTGTAAATAGGAGTTTGCAATCTCCAAGCCTTCGGGGGATATTGTCGTTAGTTCTTTGCTCATGTTTCAAATTATACCTTTATATAGATGACTTGTCAAGATTTATTTTTCTAACCTTGTTGGCTTATTGTAGCTGACTGGGGTAATATATCGTGATCAGCTCTTCCTTCCCCTTTACTCGAATACTGCCTATCTCCTCACATACAAACTCGGGAGATAACCTGTCTCTTGTGTGGCTAGAGATGATTGTCTTGTATTCTAAATACTCGTGTCGTGCGGCAGTGGCTTCAAGTCTGGCGGCAAGGTTGACGGCATCCCCAATAACCGAGTAATCGAATCGAGACTCAGAGCCCATATTACCAACAATGCAATCCCCGGTATTAACACCGGTGCCAACATTAATGTCAGGCAAGCCTCTTTGTTTGTAAACATTTTTAAGTTCATTGGTCTTTTCCTCTATTTGCATAGCTGAACGTACTGCTGCGTCAGCATGGTTTTCACAGGGTAGTGGCGCGTTCCAGAATGCCATTATACAGTCCCCCATATATTTATCAATAGTTCCGCCGTTTGCTAGTATGATTTTGGTCATAGCATCGAGGAACTCGTTTACTAGTATTACTAACCCTTCAGGGTCGTCTTTATTCTTATAATATTCTGAGATGGGGGTGAATCCTACAATGTCCATAAACAGGAACGTCATATCCTTACGCTCACCACCCAGCTTTAGTAGAGAAGGGTCTTTCTGTAACATTGCAACCATGTCTGGGGATAAGTATGTGCCAAACTGTTTCTTCACTTGTTGACGTAACTTGAATTGTATATAAAAGTTGTTAAATGATGCCGAACAAAATATTAAGATGTATGTGAGTATAGGGTAACTTATATCAAGTAAAACTTTAACATCTACCCATAGATAGTATGCAGTGTAGCACATACTAAGTATGGCTGGAATTATAATTGATAGCGAAGTTACCGCAGAAAATTTGTAAATCGCAAAAATTATCAAAATTGAGATTAAAAGAATTACAAATATCTCTGCAATGTCGGCCCAGACGGGTCGGGATATAGATATACCGTCCATAAGAGTCTGTAGCGCCGAAGCCTGAACCTGGTGTGGGTAAAATAGGCCCTGTGGGGTTGCAAGTTGGCTAGAAAGTCCTGAGGCGGTGAGACCAATGATTACAGTTCTGCCTCTAAGATCGGGTAAAGTCTCGGCAGCATAAGTATATTCTTCGAAAGTGTAGTTGGTGTTCAACCATATAGCTCCGTTGTACTCTGTCTTCACAGGTTCGTAGGGAGGAATGTAGATATCGCGTATGCCATCTTCTTCGACATGCATTGAATACGATTTATCGCCACCCTGAACTCTCAGAATCTCTACAGGGAACGATGGGTACAGTTGGTTATTGACTTGGGAAATTAGGGGGAGTCTTCGTGTGATGTTATCTACTTCTTGAGAGCCATTAACAAGTCCTACGCCTGCAGCTTGGCTTTCGAGCTTCCATATATTTGTGACAAGTCCGTTATACTTGTATGCGAAGTCGTATGGGTCTCCAAAACCTTTAGTAGCTGTGCCTACGAAGGGAGCCGTAGTGCTCCTACCGTTACTTCGAGCATCCTGTGCTAGTACTATATAGTTGTCTTTAATCCACGAAGCGAATACATCATCTCCACCAAAGCGATCTTCTTCTGGAAATAGGAACGTAAAGCCGATCACACCCGCATTTGCATTTCGCAGGTCTGAGATAATTTGTGCGTATGTTTGTCTAGGGAAAGGATACTGTCCTAGCTCTGCAAGAGACTCTTCGCCAATGTTTAGTAGGATAACGCCTTCGGCTTGCGAATCTGGCATAGAACGAATGTACTGATCAAACGAGTTGAGCCGTAGTTGTTCTACTAATAAGGGATCATATATTCGTATGCCTACTAGTACTAGTGCTAATACAATGCAAGTCCAAATACTAGTAAGATACTTCATTGTTGAATCACTGAGATATTACAACCTCCGATTGTCATACAGTTCTGAATAAGTGTGTAACTTTGTGCTGTGTTACTTTGCTGGGTTAAATTTAAGTTAGTACCGTAATTCCCATCTAGTGTAATGGCCGCACTATGAGCTGCGTGATCTTTCTGAAGAATTGCAACTGCGTTATCGTCATTCTTAATAAGTAAATCTAAATTCTTTGAGCTGTTGTTCTTTTGTCTAATCCAAGCACTATTATCATCACCCCAAATGTATATGTCTGAGGTATGTGCACCATCGCCTGCATTCATTTGATAACCTGCAATAGAGTTTCTATTGCCATGTATATCTATAAGAGCGTACTGTCCTCCACTATCATCACTGTCCGCGGAAAAGGTAGTATCACTTGAGTTATTTAGTTCAGCACCTTGTCCCCAACGTATTGAATTATTATTACCATATATGTGCCACAGCTTGATGGTATTTTTGGAGGCAGCA
>Ga0209816_1002054_pt1 | contig 14538 bp, 10 predicted proteins | sample CoawatmetaG01DNA_FD_187509 | JGI IMG/M metagenome (GOLD analysis project Ga0209816, IMG submission 187509) | Marine microbial communities from the West Antarctic Peninsula - Coastal water metaG017-DNA (SPAdes) (version 2) | ecosystem: Environmental > Aquatic > Marine > Coastal ... | reverse complement strand
AGTAGATTCAAAAGCAGATTATTTAATTGTAGCTGGAGGTGGATCAGGTGCAAATGGTAATGGTAATTCTCCAGGAGGTGGAGGTGCAGGGGGTGTTAGAGCTTCTGCAACAACTTATACAAATGCAGGTCCAAGTGCTCCAAGAACAGCGTGTGTTGCTGGAGTAACATTAACAACTCAAAATTATTCAATTGTAGTAGGCGGCGGTGATACTGGACAAACAGGTCCGGTAGGTAACCCTGGCACAAGAAGAGGTCAAGATTCAAGTGGTTTAGGTTTAACAGCTGGTGGTGGTGGATCCGGTGCATATCACGGTGGTGGTGGTGGTTGTGGTAACTCAGGGGGTTCTGGTGGTGGTGCTTCAGGTGGTGGTTTAAATAAAACAGGTGGAGCAGGTAATACTCCTCCAACAAGCCCAGCTCAAGGTAGTGCTGGTGGTAATAGACCGGGTACTGGACCAGATGGTTCTGGTGCTGCGGGTGGTGGTATGATGACTGCTGGTGCAGATGCACAAGGACCCGGCGGAGCTACAAATCGTGTAGCAGCTGGTGGTGCTGGTGGTGGATTCCCTACTTCTTTAGGTACATCAGGTGAATCTTCAGGCGGACAATATTATTTTGGTGGAGGAGGAGGTGGAGCAGGAAGTCAACCTACACCCGCACCTGTTGCTAATGCGGCTGGTGGTATAGGTGGTGGAGGGGGTATTTCAACTGTAACATGTACTCCAAGTTCAACTGGAACACCAGGAGCAGCAAACACAGGTGGTGGAGGTGGTGGGTCTAATAATGATGGTTATGCTATAGTAAGTTCTAATGGTGGTCCTGGAATTGTTATTGTTAGATACAAATTTCAGTAATTGACAACCACGTAATATTCTTTTATATTGTTTTTATAAAGACATATGCAATTACAAAATTATTACTATTGGTTTAAAGATGCCATACCTCATCATGTATGTGATGACATTGTTCGTTATGCAAAATCTATTCAAGATCAGATGGCAGTCACAGGTGGTTATGGTGATAAAAAATTAAATAAAAAAGAAGTACAAGATTTAAAAAAGAAAAGAGATTCAGATATTGTTTGGTTAAACGAACGTTGGATTTATAATGCAATCCATCCTTATATTCATCAAGCTAACAAAGATGCTAATTGGAATTTTCAATGGGATTTTTCTGAGTCTTGTCAATTTACAAAATATAAAAAAGGCCAGTACTATGATTGGCATTGTGATAGTTGGGATAGACCTTATCATAAACCAGAAGAACCTAACTCACATGGGAAACAAAGAAAATTATCTGTAACTTTATCTCTATCTGATGACAAAGATTATAGTGGTGGTGAACTAGAGTTTGATATGAGAAACCAAGATCCAGATAAAAAAGCCAACACCCATGTATTAAAAGAAATAAGATCTAAAGGTTCTTTAGTTGTATTTCCTTCTGATGTGTGGCATAGAGTTAAATCGGTTAAACGTGGTATTAGACATAGTCTAGTAATTTGGAACCTCGGATGGCCATTTAAATAGGAAAGATATGAAAAAGAAAAAGAAAAGAATTAAAAAACCTAGTTACCCTAAACAGTTAAATAGAGAAGATTATTTTAAATGTCCTATATGGTTTGCGGATGCTCCAGAATTTGTTAGTGAAATAGATAAAGCTTCAGATAAATATATAGATGAAGCTAGAAAAAATTTACAACCAGATATAGATAAACGTAACAAAACAAATAAAACTAAAGGTGATTTAGGAAGTGTTTATCATTCAACAACTTTAATAGGTGATCCTAAATTTAAAGTATTAACAGATTATATAGGTGCAACCTCACATAACTTACTTTTAGAAATGGGTTTTGATATGAGTAATCATCAATTATTTACTACAGAAATGTGGGTACAAGAATTTGCCAAAAATGGTGGTGGACACCACACATTACATACACATTGGAATGGACATATGTCAGGTTTTTATTTTTTAAAAGCTAGTGACAAAACATCTTTACCTTTGTTTGAAGATCCAAGAGCAGGTAATGTTATGAATCTTTTACCTGAATTAGATAAATCAAAAGTAACATATGCAAGTTCAGCAATTAACTATCAAGTACAACCAGGTCGAATAATATTTTTTCCCTCATACATGCCACATCAATACGTTGTTGATATGGGTGTTGAGCCTTTTAGATTTATTCATTTTAACTGTCAAGCCATACCCAAAGGAGTATTAAATGTCGTTCAAGAAAAATAAATATAAAATATTAAGAGGAGCTATATCTCCTGATATAGCTGAGTTTATCTACGCTTACTTTTTAAACAAAAGAACATCAGCAAAATTTTTATTTGATCAAAAATATCTATCACCTTTTAATACAGAGTACGGTGTATGGAATGATGAACAAGTTCCTAATACTTATTCACACTATAGTGATATGGCAATGGAAACCTTACTGGGTATGTTAAATAAAAAAATGGATAAAGAAACGGGACTAAAGTTATGTCCTACTTATTCCTACGCAAGAATTTATAAAAAAGGAGATATTTTAGCTAGACACAAAGATAGATATTCATGTGAAGTATCTACTACGTTAAACCTAGGTGGTGAGCCATGGCCAATCTATTTAGATCCAACTGGAAGAAAAGGACAAGCTGGAATTAAAATAGAACTAGAACCAGGTGACATGTTAATTTATTCTGGTTGTGATGTTGAACATTGGCGAGAACCTTTTGAAGGTAAAGATTGTGCACAAGTATTTTTACATTACAATAATTTAAAAGGTAAAGATGCTAAAGCTAATCTATATGATAAGAGACCTATGTTAGGTTTACCTTCATATTTTAAAGGCTTTACAGTACCTAAAAAATAATATACAATTTAAGCTTGTGAGGGGATGATCCACCACTGATTCCCCTTACTTTATTCATATTGATATATGCTCTAATCTAGTATATTTTGTAACTTGGAGTTTATATGTTAACAAAAATCACATTAAAACCAGGTTTAGATAAACAATCATCAGATACTGGCGCCGAAGGAAGATGGGTCAATGGTGACTACATGCGTTTTAGATATAGTTATCCTGAAAAAATAGGTGGGTGGTCTCAATTAACAGCAAGTAATTTAGTAGGTGCAGGCAGAGATCAACATGCGTGGGTAGATAATGCTGGTAATAAATACGTAGCAATTGGCACAAACAAACTGCTTTACATTTATTTTGAAGGTGCTGTTTACGATATAACTCCTATTGATAAAGATAAAATTCAAACTGGAGTTGCTATTGGAAGTACTAACGGTTCCAATGTTTTTACACTAACTTATGGTGCTGCACACAATGCAACAGTAGAAGACATTCTTTTAGTAAGAGATGGGTCTGTTGCTTTAACAGGGGTCAGTACTTCTTTCACAGCTGCTGACTTTAATGGAAAGTTATTTGAAGTATTAAGCACTCCAAGTGCTACTACACTAACTATTAAGATGACAACTTTAGCTAATAATAACGAAACAGGTACAGGTGGCGCTATTGCAACTGCAACTATAGATCCTTATTATGAAATAGGACCTGTTACTCAAGGGTATGGTTTTGGTTGGGGTACAAATACATTTGGTGGACAAGTTATTCCACCAACATTTACAACTTTAAATGGTGTATTAACAGCAAGTGGTGGTAACAATGGTTCTGCTACAGAAATTACTTTAACTTCGACAACCAGTTTTACAATTCCTAGTGGCGGATCAACTGAGGTTATTCAAATAGACAATGAATTAATTGGCTACACTGGAATTACAGGCAACAAAGTAACAGGTATTACAAGAGGTATTAGTGGAACTACTGCTGTTTCTCATACTAATGGAACAACTGTTTTTGATGCAAGTGGCTATGTAGGTTGGGGTAGTGCAAGTTCATCAGCGCAAGTTGTAATTGAACCAGGACAATGGAGACTCGTTAATTATGGACAAATTTTATTAGCATTAGTTCACAATAAAAAAGTATGGCAATGGGATCCAACGTTAACAAATGCATTAATTACAAGAGCAGTTATATTACCTAATGCACCAACAGCATCAAGAGACATGTGTGTGTCAACTCCCGATAGACATTTAGTTTTTATTGGAACAGAAACAACGTTAGGAGATTCTACTACACAAGATGATATGTTTGTAAGATTCTCAGACCAAGAAAATATTGATGGGGTTGGAGCTTATACTGCAACCGCTACTAACACAGCAGGGTCACAAAGACTTCCTGATGGATCTAAATTATTATCAGTAATTGCAGGTAAGACTGCATTATATGTTTGGTCAGATACTGCAATGTATACAATGAAATTTGTAGGCCAACCTTTTACTTTTGGTTTTGAACAAGTTGGTACTAACTGTGGAATATCTAGTCAACACGCACCGGTCGAAATTGATGGTGTTGCTTATTGGATGGGACCGAATGGTTTCTTTAAATATACAGGGGGTAGAGTTTACAGTATGCCTTGTCTTGTTGAAGATTATGTTTTTGAAGATATTAATGTAAATGCTAACCAACAAATACATGGTGCTGTAAATAATTTATTTGGTGAAGTAACTTGGTTTTATTGTAGTCAAGGATCAGATGAAGTTAACCGTTCTGTTAGTTACAATTATATAGAATCAAGCGACCCGGATCCAATATGGACAACGAGTTCACTTGCTAGAACAACATGGACACCAGAAGGTGTTTATGGAAAACCCTATGCTACACAGTATATAACAAATATTGCACCAACAGAACCAAATGTAAATGGTGTAACCAATGGTGCTAGTTATTTTTGGCAACATGAAGTAGGAACAGATGAAGTTTTTGCCAATGGAACTGTTAATGCAGTATTAGCTAATGTTGAATCAGGGGATTATGATATTAGTGATCAACAGGGATTAAATGGTGAGGGAGAATACATGATGAGAATAAGTAGATTCTTGCCTGACTTTGGTGCACAAACGGGAAATGCACAAGTAGCATTAAACACAAAAGCTTTTCCTAACAGCAATACTATTACAAATACATTTACGGCAACAACAAGTACCACACAATTAAACACTAGAATAAGAGCTCGTCAAATAGCTTTTAAAGTATCTAATACAGGTACTGGAGAAAACTGGAGACTAGGAACTTTTAGACTAGACATACATGCAGGAGGAAGAAGATAATGGCAAAAATATCAGAAGTAGTACCTACAATTGAAGGACCAGAGTTTGATAGACAAAACGTACAGAATTTGGCTAACAACGTAATATCAATTGTACAAAAAATGAATACTACATACCAACAACAAATAAAGGATGAGCAAGAAGCCTTTACATTTTTTACAAGTTAAGTTAAAACAACAAAAAGATTATAATGGCTAATGCATATAAACTACATCATACTACTTTGGATGCTGCTACTACAGCTGACTGTTATACAGTCCCAGCTGCTACAGTAGGTATTATTAAATCTATTTCTGTGTACAATGCAAATGTGGGAACAGCTGTTTTAACTCTATCTGTTTTTGATAGTAGTTCTAGTACAGCATTTATTTATGATAAACATTCTTCAGCAACAACTGTTAAAAATGAATTTTTAAAAGGAGATGATTCAACTGTGTTGATATTAGAAGAAGGCGACAAGATTCAAATGCTTTCTGATGTTGCAAGCCCAATAGTTACAATAAGCGTATTACAACAAGATAGGACTTAATGACAAAAACAACAATAATTAACGGACAAGAAGTACCTTTGATAGAAGCAGAAGTAATAACTACCTACAGAAATAAAAAAACAGGTGCAATATATAAAGATGAAGAAGCGTATAAAGCAGCTAACATACTCCCAGAAAATCTGGAACAAGATGTTAAAGTCATAATGCCAGCACTTGATTTATGTGGAAAAAACGGATAATAGTATAAGTTCAGGAGAAATGCCTGCTATTTTAATATATAACAATTTCAAAGGAATATAATCTATGGATGTATTTGGCTACATTAACAAAGCTAGAGAAACTTATGACAAGTATAAAGGTCTTGTTGATGCTGGAGCGAGTGCTGTTAAAGGTTACCTAGATTACAAAAATCAAAAAGAGAGAAACGAATTAAGCGAAAGCGCATATAGAGACTACATGCTTGAAGTAGCATCTGCAGGGCAAGAAGCACAATCAGCAGTAGATTTAAATTTAACTCCAATGGAAGTTACAAATATTCCTAGATCCAAAGCAGACGTAACAGATTTCACGGCTCTAGCAGCCAATGGTGGTATTATAGGTTTAAGAAATGGTGGTGATCCTAATGCAGGTATTACAGCTCTTAGAAAAAAAGCACCAGGTGTTGTAAAAGCAATGGGATTTAATATGGGTGGTGGTCCTGGTATTGAAGCACTTAGAAAAAAAGCACCCGATGTTGTAAAGAGAATGGGATTTGCTATGGGTACTGGATTAAAAAACTCAACGGAAATTGAAAATATTGATACAACAATTATTGAAAACCCACAAGGAGAGCCCCCTAGAATATTAGAAGAAAACATGAAAATGTCAGAAATACCTAAAGACCTTACAATGGATGAAGCTGTAAGAGTTTTTAAACTAAGCAATGACCGTGATCCAATAAGTATTGAAGAAGTAATAGAATTTTTTAAAAATAGAAAACTATCTGCTAAAGGTGGTATCATTGGTTTAAGAAATGGTGGTCGACCTGGTTACATGATGGGTGAAGGTCCTGTAAGGGACAACACTGTACGTATTGATGACGCTATTGAAACAGAAGCACTTTCTAATGATGAAGAGTCTATGGAAATGGCTTATAATAGTGGTACTGCCTATTCTAATAATGAAGGTGTACATGGTATTGAAAGAGCTTACAGAATTTGGCAAATTTTACCAGACGATATTCAAGGTGGTTATGGTGGTTTTCAAGATTTTTTTGAAACATCAGATTGGCATGGAGTTAAAATGCAAAAAGGTGGTATAGCAGGTTTAAGAAATGGTGGTCGACCTGGTTACATGGATGGTATGGGTCCAGTAGGTGGCATGATGGGTGAGATGACTGACGACACTGATGGCACTGTAGATGTAAAAGATTTTATAACTAAAAAAGATGATGTAGAAATATTAAACAGAATTTATTCTGAAAGTGGTGATGAAGGTGTTCAAGCATACATACAAGAAAATCCAGAATTAAAAGACAAGTATGCAAATATTTATACCGATTATGAAACAGATACTGTTAAAGTAATTAAAAATCAATTGTATGATATGAAATCAAGTGACAGTGGTATTATAATGCTTAATGTTACTGAAAATGGAATAGAACCTATTGAAAAGAAAAAAGGTGGCAGAGTCAAGAGAGCCGGAGGAGGCGTCATGGATCTTGGTGGCATGGAAAAAGATTATAGATTTAACGGTGGGTTTGTACCCATTGGAGAGTACGAAAAAAAAGATGATGTACCTGCAAGACTTTCTAAAAACGAATTTGTATTTACAGCCGATGCAGTAAGAGCTGCAGGTGGAGGAAGTATTAACAAAGGTGCACAAAAAATGTACAATACTATGAAAACATTAGAAGCAAAACCACAAGCTAAAAGGATGACAGCATAATGGCAGTTAATTACGATACATCAGGAAACGGTTTATTACCTTCAGGAGTACTACAACCTTACGGTCAAAATATTCTTAAATATGGTATCGGGCAACTAGGGACTCCTATTGATGTTGGAGCACTAACACCACAAGTTGCAGGTCAAACAGCATTTCAACAACAAGCACAACAAGGTATAGCTAATCAATCTGGCCTTGGAGATATTCAAAGAGATGCTAGTGGACAAGTTACAGGATTTACAGGGGGTACAGGTGTTGCATCTTACCAACCTTATTTAAATCAAATGTCTCAGTTTAATACGGCAGCTGAAGGTTTAGCAGATCCTTCGCAAGATTATCAAGCTTTCATGTCGCCTTATCAACAAGAAGTTATTAATACAACTATGACTGACTTTGATAGACAGGCACAAATAGGATCTGGGCAAGTGGGTATGAATGCATACACTGCTGGAGCTTTCGGTGGTTCTAGACAAGGTGTTGCAGAAGCTGAGTATCAATCTAACTCAGATAGAAACAGAGCAGCATTACTAGCAGGATTATATGGTCAAGGTTATGATCAAGCACAGGGTTATAGACAACAAGCAATGGGTAATCAATTAGGACTAGGTTCATTACAACAAGGACTAGCATCGTTTGTACCTGGAATGGAACAACAAAATTTAGCGTCATTAGATGCAATTGGTCAACAAGATCAATTGTTAGAGCAATCTAAATTAAATGCAATGGCACAAGCTAATCAAAGTGCATACCAATTACCACTAGACAGAATTACAGATGTTGCAAATATCTATGGTACTGTATCTGGCGCAATGCCTGGTTCACCTACACAAAAATTTGCACCTAATCCATTACTTACTGGTATTGGTGGTTTTGCTAACATGTATACAACACTCGGTGGTTCCGCTATGACTAGAGGTAGTTATGATCCAAGAGCTGTTGCTGCAGGCATTCAATCAAACAACGATGATATATAATGTATAATAAAATTTTAAAAAGACCAATGTTTAATATGGGTGGTAGAACTTACCAGGCCCAAGGGACTGGCATCACGTCTGGTTTAGATACTCCAAGAAGAGGACTAGTTCAACAACCTGGAGGATATGCAGGAGAAGACACTAGAGAAATTATAAACACGGAGAGAGAAGAAATTTTTAGAACTCCAGAAGGACAAAACTTTAGAGATGTTGTTTCATCTTTTGGTGAGTACGCAAATGCTTATGATGCAGAGGGTAATGCAAAAACAATAGGTCAAATGGGTTATGACCAAGCTAAAAATATTACTGAAAAAAGAAAACTTAGAAAAGACACACAAGATTTAGCTGAGTTAGAAGGGTTAAAATCTAGAGAAGAAAGACTTATAGCAGAGGAAAAATTAGCTGGAGATCTTGAAATAACTAAAGCAGGGGTAAGACCTTTAGATGTAGAAGCTAAGAAAAAATTAGCAGGAGACGCAGCAGAGTTATTAGCAACAGCAAAAAAAACAGCAAAAGCAACAAATGAACCTATACCTCAACATGTTATAGATGAAATTGAAGCATTAAACATATTAGCTCTTGGTAGTAACTACTATAGTTTAGCAAGAGCATCACAAATTGCAGCAGAAGTATATAGTACAAAAGAAGTGTTAGCTAAGACTTCTATAAAACAAAGAGCCGAATTAAGAAAAAATTTAATAAGAAGTTTAACTGGAGGAAGGTTTGAAGTAGCTCAAGGTGGAAGAGTTGGTTATGCTATGGGTACCAATGAAATGGGTGCGCAAATTACTGAAACTTCTACAATGCCTGGAGGCTCGGAGATGGAACTAAGTGCTACTGAAATTGCTACAAACAAAATGGATCCAAATGTTCAACAAGGTTCTGGTCTAGGTGAAGGAGAAGACGCTTTTGCTTTGTTAAGGGCTAGATTACCCCAAGAAATAACTGATGATATTGTTCAATTAATAGCTTATAATCCTTCAGCGTTTGAAGACTTTGCTCAAATAGAATCCCAAGAAGATGTAATTTCTTTTAATAATACCTACGGAGTTGAATTAGTTATAGACGCACAACAAGTTTAGGGAGAACTAAATGGTTGAAGAAAAAAAAAGTCTTTTACAAAAAATAAGAGAAGTACCTTTAATTGCAGAAGTAAGAGAAAAACTTAAGAATGATAGATTAAAACAAAAAGAAAAAAAATTTAACGAACCTGCTATTCTTGAAGAAGATTATGTAGATAAAATAGATAATCTCCAAGGGTCTACAGCAGCAGAAACAGACAGACTTCTTCAAATTTTTAATAAAGATACCACCATTGTTAAAAAATATATTGATTCAGTTCTTGAAGGTAATCCTATAGATTTAACAGATAAAAAAGTAGTTGAAGCATTTGCTCATCCAGATGATATGGGAAAATGGTCGGACTTTCAATATCTTGGAAAAGGAAGGTATGATTTAGCTTATAGAAAAGATACCGAAGAAGGTAAAGAAGCAGAAAGAAAAGTAAAAGAATCTTTTTTAGGTAAAGCTTTAACTGGTCCAGTAGTGGGACTTCACAATGCTTATCAAGGGACTGCTGAAGTGGCTGCTATAATAGGAGACATGACAGGTCTTACAGATAATGCAGTAGAAAAATTAAATAAAGTTCTTCCTGCAATTGATCTCGATGAATTTTACAGAGAAGGTGAAGGGGGTTTAGCAAAATTTACTTCTGTTCTTGTTCAGTATGGATTTGGTTTTGGTATAGCAAGTTCTATCGCTAAAAAAATATTAAAAACTGGGGCTAAAAAAAGTTTAGTTAAAAAATCTCTTACTAAAGCAAGAGATTTTAAAGTAAAAGGTTTTAATGTGGGTTCTCATGGAGTGGACATTGCAAAGTACGGTGGTTATTATGTATTACCTGCGGCTGTAGGAGACACAGTTGTTTCAGGAACAGCTAATAAAACTATAGCTGATATTTTTGCAAGTGAAGAAGGTAATTTAATTCAAAGAAAATTAGTGGGTCAAAGAACGGAAAGCCTTGAGGGATTAACTGGTAAAGAAAGAGCCGCTGCGGCTTTAAGAAATAAATTAAAATTTGGTGCAGAAGGCACAGCTATTTTAGGAGGACTTACTTTAATGGGTAAATCTTTAAAGGTGTTAGCTTTTGGTACAGGTAAAGTATTTACATATGGAGTAGAACCTTTGTATACAACTCCTCTTAAAATGTTAACTTTTGATGTAGCAACACAACCTTTTGCTATTACAAATCCTTTTTCTAGGTTGATGAAAATAAATAAAAAAACAGGAGCAAGAACAGAACCCTCTTCTCAAGTCTTAACAATTAAAGGAGTAGAGTTTAAACTACCTATTTTTGAATGGCAAAAAAGATTGGCTAAAAGAACTAAAACAGAAGGTTTAACGGGTGCAGGAAAAAATATAGCTAGGGCTAAAAACATAGCTAAAGATTTAACTTCTTTAGGAGGATGGGTTAAAACTTTAGGTGCAGCTAGAAAAAAAACACTTACAAAATTTGGTGTACCTAAATATGAGTTATGGAAATTTTCAGAAACTGCGTCTTCGTCATTTCCTAGAGCATTGGGTTCAGCTTTTGAATCAGTTTATTCTAGATTTATGTCAAACTTTAAATATGATAAACCCACAGCTGAAGCTATAAGAGGAATTGAAAATAAAGTAAGAACAGCTAACACACTTGCTGGTGGTTACATAAAAAACTTAGACCGTATAATGTATAAAATGGTTAATGCTAGTCTTAGCAGTAAAATGTTTAGTAGTGCTACTCAAGTAAGAGCTTTAAGTAGGTGGGCTGATGTAATGGATTTTATGAAAACAGCCGGCAAAAGAGGGGATCAAACATACAAAGATGCTTTAGAAAGATTACCTAAAGAATTAAGGTTTGATGCACAAGCTTTAAGAAGAACGATTGATGATCAAAGTGAAATGCTTCTTCCTTTGCTTAAAGATTCAGAATCGGGTTTAACAAAAACAATAATAGATAACATGGGTAAATATCTTCACACTAGTTATGAAATATTTAGAAATAATAGTTTTCGTCCTACCAAAGAAAATTTTGATAATGGAGTTAGATTTTTTATAAGAGAAAATATGAAAGTTTTAAAAAAATTTAAAAATGCTGATGGCACAAAAAAAAATAAACTTGAATTAGACGATGCTTTTAATAAACTTAATGAAATTGATCAAAAAGCTTTAATATCTAATGCAACACAAGATGTAAACCAATTGTTAAAAGTAGGTATTACGGAAGGTAGCACTGCAAGTGCAAGATTACAAGCTGTAGCAGATGCCACTGTATTGCCAAGTGGTATATTTAAAAATATAAAAAATGTTCCTGATGAAGTAGCAAAACTATTGGGTAAAGTAGAAGACCCTAAAAACATTATTTTAAATACTATTATAGAACAAGCCCATACATTTCATTCTTACAATGCTTTTAAAGATATAAGTAAAATGGGAATGGGAAAATGGTTATTTAAAGATGTAGCAGCTTACAAAAAATTTGCTGCTGAAAATGGTATTCAAGCACCAAGAGCTGTGTCTGAAGTAAAAATAAAATCTGATTACAATGTAGACCTTGGAAATATTTTTAAAAATGCAGACGGATCAGAAATGGTAGCATTACCAGAAATGGCTAAAGCCATAACTGATGGAAATGTTTTCATGGATCAATTTTTAAAAGTACCATTTTTTAAATCTTTGTTAGCTGTTAAAGCTACTGTTCAAATGAACAAAACTGTTTTATCCGTAATGACCCAAATGAGAAACATTACTACAGCTGCAGCATTTGCTTTATCAAATGGACACATGGGAGCAGGAGCATCGGTTGCTGATAACTTTGAAATGTTGTTTAAAGAAATGTTGGGGCAAACTAAAAATCCAAAAGCTCTAAGAGAATTAATGGAGGAAGCGTTAGAAGCCGGGGCTTTAGATTCTTCTACAATTGCTAGAGAAATAGAAGCTTTAATACCTGAAGTTTTATCTGGCTCATCTAAAAATAGTACTTTGAAATCTATTGTTGATCCTACTACACAAAATATTGTTAAAAAAGGATTTAATTTTTCTGATAAAACATCTGATCAAGTGTTTAATTGGATGTTTACTAATCAAGGTGCTGCTGGAAAAGTAGTTCAGAAAGCCATTGAGGCTTATCAATTAGGGGATAACATTTGGAAATTATTTGGTTATCAGTTTACAAAATCTCAATTAAAACCTGCTTTTAGAAGTATGGATGATGTCAGACAATATTTTGATGAAGTAGAAGGATACAAATTTAATCCTTTTAAAGCAGGAAGCACAGAAGCTGGAACTAATGGTAGAAATTTAAAAACATTGGATGACGCTATGAAAGAAGTAGCTGGAATTCAAGTTAGACAGATGTATCCTAATTACTCTATGGTACCAAGAGTTGTAGAAAATATTAGAAAGATACCTATTATGGGTAACTTTGTTGGTTTTACTTCTGAAATGTGGAGAAATTCTTACCAAATTTTAAGTAGAGGTAACAAGGAACTAGCATCTAGCAACCCTTATATCAGACAAATGGGTGCGAGAAGATTAACAGGGTTTATGACAACAGCTTTAACATTAGGGCCAACTTTATACAGCACTGCTTTATATATGACGGGTCTAGATGGAAGAATGATTGAAGATTGGAAAAAAAGGTTAGCACCTGATTATATGAAATATCATACAATTATTCCAACAAGTTGGGATGAAAAATTAAAAATTTTTTACGCTTATGATTTTGATGCAATGTATCCTTACGCTGATATTCAAACCCCCTTTAAAGTTTTTGCAGGTGTGATGAACGAAGGAGCAGATGTTGATCAATCACAATTAAGTTTATATGGAGAAGCTTTTGCTAAATCGCTTTACAATACAATTCAACCTTTTGTAAGTCCTTCTATAGCATATAAAACTATTTGGGATATAACACCTAGATTAAATGGTAGTCAGATATCTAATAATGGTCAAATTGATTATAAAAATGGAATTAATCCTTGGTTAGAAGCAATGAAATATGTTTATGACAAAGCACTTCCTACAACACTACAAAATGTAGAAAAAATTGTAGACTCTTTGCAGGGGCAAGTAACAAAACATGGTGTAGAGTTAGACCCTATTTTAGAAGTATCTAAAACATTAACTGGAGTTAGTGTATTTAAAGTAGATCCTTTAAAAAATTTTCAATATTTAATTAGTAAATCAACAAGTGGTATGTCTGCTGCAGATAAAGAATTTAGAACTAATGCAATTAATAATAAAAATTTACAAAAAGATAAAAATTTAATGTTACAGGGATACAAAGCAGAAGTTGTTCCTAAACTTTTTAACAAACTTCAATCTAATAATTACAGAGAATGGTCTCAAGCTTATGAAGACATTAAACTTATGAGAAGAATGACATTTACTGAAACAGAAATTGAAAATACTTTAAAAAATAAAGGTAATTTTTCAGAAGACGATGTTGATTATTTAATGAAAGGTATGTTTGTTCCCAACAAGGTTCCTAATTTTGACAGAGGAAGCTTTAAGGTTATTGTAGAAAGATTTAATAGAGAAAATATAACAGGATTTTCGGTTGATGATTTTCTTAATACAAATCAATTGGATTCTATTGTAAATGAATGGGATCAACTTCCTTTAGGTTTAAGAGAAGAAGATAGAATAGAAGGATTTAAAATGCCTAGAGAACTAAGAATATTATTCTATCAAAGAAAATTAGAGGAACTTCAAAAAAAACAAGAGTTAGAAATAGAACAAGATCAATTAAGACAAGAAGAAAAATTAAAACTAGAAGACGAGTTTTTAGAAAAAAGATTAGAAAGAGAGGGTAGCTCTTTTGAAGACCCCTATAATAACTCATCTTTAATCAAGCCTGACGTACCAAGCGACACGGCTCCAGTGTCTGCTGAAACAGTTAAAATGGCTTCTGTCAACAAGAATGTTAACCCACAAACTA